>Ga0136644_10001328_pt1 | contig 19812 bp, 26 predicted proteins | sample C_130820_EF_Meta_FD_94780 | JGI IMG/M metagenome (GOLD analysis project Ga0136644, IMG submission 94780) | Freshwater microbial communities from Lake Croche, Canada to study carbon cycling - C_130820_EF_MetaG (v2) (version 2) | ecosystem: Environmental > Aquatic > Freshwater > Lake | place... | reverse complement strand
GCCCGCCGCCCCAGCCGAGCCCGCCGCCCCAGCCGAGCCCGCCGCCCCAGCCGAGCCCGCCGCCCGCCCCGGCTCCAGGTCGTCCCGGCGCTGAGATCTGGGGCGGCCGCTCCTCCCTGAATCAGGACGGCGGAGTGCAGCAGGTCGTGATCATCGAACGAGAACGGATGGATGCCGCCGGTGCCTCCGCGGCGCCGTTGAAGGCGCTGCCGCCGGTCTCGGCCTCGTCCGGCGCGCCCGACCGCGACCTGCTGCTGCGCGGCCTCGTCATCGCCGCCGTGGCTCTGTCGGCTCTGCTGCTGCTGGTGCTGCTGCTGCGCGCGCCGCCGACCGCGGTGTTGGAGAGCGCCTGACGGCTCGGCGCGCGGCGCCTCTTGGCTGCAATCAAAGGACGGCATGGACTGCAGCATCGCGGCCGGCGAGCAACACGCGGCGAAGCAGGCCCTGTCCGTCTCGGAGCAGGAGCTGCAGCGCATCAAGCAGATGGGCTGCTTCACCACGCAGCGCGACCGGGCCATCATGCGGAACCCGGACTACCGGGCGCTGCCCTACCCCGCGCTCTCCAACCCCATCCTCTCGCTGGAGTATGACCCCAACAACAAGTACACGGCCGCCGCGCAGGCCGAGGGCTTCACCAGCCCCTTCGTCGACGCCGTCACCAACCAGCGGGTGCAGGCCAGGCCCACCGTTCCCGGCATGTCCATGGCCGGCACCGGCGACCTCGCGGCCATCGCGGGCGCCTACCTGGAGCCCGAGGAGGAGCAGAAGAGTCGCATCTACCGGCGCATCGCCGACAGCATCCGCGGGGCGCCCGCCAAGGTCTCCGAAGAGAGCCAGACGAGGCAGGGCGTGGACGAGGCCTCGCTGCGAGAGCTGGCCATGAGGCAGGCGCAGCTGGCGGAGATGCAGCCCCTCTCCGGCGCCTCACAGGTCACGGCGCAGATGCTCTACGGCGGCTCGCAGACGGGAGGCGTGGCGGACGCGGCGGACGCGGACTTCTTCGGCCGCTGCAGGCTGCACTGCCGGGCGGCCTTGTACGATCTCATGCACTTGGATGGCATCGTGGAACACCAGCTGCGAGAGGAAGGCTTTCGCTCTCGCGTGGGCTTCGTCACGATGCGCGACGGCAGGCTGCCCTATCTGCTCTTCGTGCTCTCGATGCTCTTCCTCGCGATGTACGTCCTGGGCTTGATGGTTTCGAGGTGACGTGCGCCGCAGGGCTGCTTTTGGCGTTTCGTTTATCATGCGAGACAGAAAGCGGAACGGCACGATGACTCTTCTCTACGGCGGCCATGGCGGCGGCGGCGGAGGCGGCCATGGCGGCGGCGGCGGCGGAGGCGGCCATGGCGGCGGCGGCGGAGGCGGCCATGGCGGCGGCGGCGGAGGCGGCCATGGCGGCGGCGGCGGAGGCGGCCATGGCGGCGGCGGCGGTCTCGGAGGCGGCCACGGTGGCGGCTACGGCAAGGGTGGAGGCGGCGACGGCAAATGGCAATACCTGGCCCAACGCCAGACGCAGTACATCTGGGACGCCGGCTATGACGACACGCCGCTCGTGCCTTTTCTCCAGTACGAGAGCCACGGCGCCAGCGGCTTCATGGGCTGCATGAGCCGCGCCATCAACTACTGCGACCGCAGCTTCGCCGGAGAGGGCTTCAGGGCTTGCATCCACGGCGTGCTGCTGGCCAGCGACCTGCTCCCCGCGGGCGTCAACGGAGGCATCATGGACGTCGACGGCGGCTTCTCCGCGGGCCTGCAGATCGTCTGTCCTCGGGATACGATCGACGTCATCCCTCGCGTGATGTGATGCAAGAGACAAAACACCATGATGGGAGACGTCTACGTGCTGCTTGCCTTCGTCGTCGTGACGCTCTTCGTGCTCTGGCTGGAGTGGCGCGAGAGCGGCATCATCGACGCAAACCGCGCGGAGGCCTACAGGCTCGTCGACAGGCCGTGCCGCGGCTACCTCCGCATGACGAAGGACCGCCCGCTCTGGCGCGTCGCCTTCGTCTGCGCCAGCCTCATCACCGTCGCGGCCACCGTGCCCTACGTGGCCTGCCTCTCGGGCAGGTGCGGAAGCCTCACGCTGTCCGCCTTCTGCGTGCTCGTCTTCGCCACGAGCCTCGTCAGCGCTCAGAGCGCCCTGAGCTACTACACCTGGCACCTGCTCTGCCCGCACTACACCTGCTCGGACTGCAGCCTCGGCTCGAAGGCCGAGTAAGAGCGCGCCGCCTGGGCCGCGAGGGGGCCGCCGTAGAAGTGCGTGCTGCTCCACTTGGCGTCGCCGGCGGCCGCTGCCTTCCGCTCCGGCGCTGCCGCGCGCTCGCCGAGGGTGGCCAGGTCGGAGGAGTAGCGCACCGAGCCTGCCTCCGCCGACGCTGGCGGCCTCTTCGCCTTGGACTCCTCCTGCGCCACCACGGCGGCGTTGCAGCCGCGCCCCTTCTCGATGGAGTCCAGCGTGGACTTCATCTCTTCGATGTCCTGCTTCAGCGCACTGAGGTCGCCGCTCGCCGAGGGAGTCGGCAGGCCCTGCAGCTCCAGCGCGGAGCCCTTCTCCAGGCGAACGAGCAGCTCCTGCTGGTCTGGTTTCGGCGGGGGCGGCGCGGGGGCGGGGCGCCTGGCGAAGGTCGCCAGAAAGAAGAAGAGGAGGCCGCCGATGGCCAGCACCACCAGGAGGGTCACGGTCAGCTTCTTGGAGAGGCTCCAGTGCCTCGCGAAGCCGAAGAGTCCACCGCGATGCGTTTTCAGCGTCGTCGTCCCCTGCGGGCTGCTGGCAGCGGCCACGGCGGTGTCGTCGAGCGGCGTGGCAGGCGTGGTGTTGCTGGAGAACGGCGTGAAAGCGGCGTCGGGTGCTGCCGTCGCAGGCTGCGTCGACGTCAATGCACTCTGATCCTGGAGGGGCGCTGTGGAGAGCGCCATCGAGGGGGCCGCCGCCGCCGCCGCGGCGAGGGGCGCAGCGGGCGGCGCGGACGGGGGCGGCGCCGCCGGCGTGCTGAAGTCGATGGCGGCCGGCGCGATCGTGGAGCTGGCCCCGGGCATCGCGACGTAGCTCGACTGCATGCCCGTGCCGCTGCCGACGCTTCCGCCCGCGACCTTGGCCACCGCCGTGCGCGCGGAGTCGAAGCGCGCCATCGCCGTCGTGCTCATCTCGCTGGAGGTTCTTTGTCCTCTGCACTCAAAAACCGTCAGGCGTCAGCAGGGACGGCTGCGACAGCAGCGTCAGCGGCAGCGCTGCCTCCGCCCCGAAGCTGTCGTGCAGCAGCGCCTCCGAGCCGCGCGCCTCCTCTTCCTCCTGCTGACCGAGCGCCACCCAGCCTTCCGCGGTGCTTTGCACGACGTGCGCCGAAATGCCCTGCGACGCCAGGCCCAGCATCCAGCGCACCCAGTTCCGCGTCCTCTCGTTGGGACAGACCGCTACGGTGCAGCGCTGGCGCTCGGACGCGCTGCTCCGCATCTCGGAGGCGAAGCGCAGCAGTTTTGGGGCGTGGGGCATGAGGTTCGTCATGCCTTCCGTGAGGTCGTAGAAGGTGGCGAAGCGGCGGCTGGCGGCGATGGCGCCGCGCAGGCTCTCGATGCCGGCGCAGACGTCTTCCTCCAGCAGCTCGCCGCCCTCGCCCTGGACCACCAGCACGTCCAGGTCGCGCAGCCTGTGGCGCCAGATGGTGTAGCCGGGTCGGAAGTCCGCCAGCAGCTCCGCCTCCGCCTCCGCCTCCGCCTGCGTTTCCGACTTCGCCGGCGCCGCCATGCGAGACCACAGGCCAATCTTTCCATGGGGCCGCGCGGCGAGCCGGCTGCCTCGGAACGCGCCTGCGCAGGGTAAAGCATGGACGAAGAGGTGCGATGGCGCGCCACTAAGGAGAAGTGCCTGGGACAGTTCGAGCTCGTCAAGTCGATGCGGGTCCGTCAGAAACGCCACGTCTTCCTCATCCTGCGGCAGTGCGAAGACCTCAGCTCTGACACCTTCCTGCCGTGCTGCGGCCTGCACTGCGGGGAGTTCGCCTGCTTCCAGATCCTGGCGCAGAGCAGCCACCGCAAGGACGAAAGCTGCGCGGACCCCGCGGTCGGGTGAGGCGCGGCCCGGCGCTGGCCTCAGTGAAAGAGGACCTGCCGCTGGCTCTGCGCACGCGACCTCTCGCGCGTCCCGCCGCAGCCGCCGCCGCACGATGCGCCGCGGTGGCGCGGAGCATGGCGGCTGCCAGAGCAACAGCCGCCGCGCCATGCAGCTCGCCGTCCAGCGCCTCGTGTTCCAGCCGTCACCCTGCAGCGCTTGCTTCCCGGCCCTCTGCCTCGGCCTCGACCTGGGCGGCGCCCCGGGGGCGCTGCCGCTCCCCGGCCTGCTGGCGCCCATGAGCGGCGCGGCCACGCTGCAGCCCACCTGCGTCCGCTGCGGCGCCGCGGTGGCCTGGGGCGACTGGCGCGAGCGCGCCGTGATGCTGCCGATCGGCTCGGGCCGCTTCTTCGGCCGCTGCGAGCGCTGTCGAGGGAACGACGAGAACTTCAAAGAGACCACCTGCCATGGAGTGTCACATTCAGGACCGACGTAGTGGGGAGTTTGCCAGGGCCCTCGCCGCCGCGGAGCTGACCGCGCCGCCGCAGGAACCCGCCGCGCCGCCGGTGCTGCAGCAGCTCCGCGGCGCCTGCCGCCGCGTCGTCTCCGAGGGCCCCGTGACCGTTCTCGCCCTGGCCCTGGCCGCGCTGGCGCTGCTGCTGCTCCTGCGGCCGCCCTTCGTGCTCAAGTTCGAGCAGGACCAGCGCCGACCGTGGCGGGGCTGCACGCGCCTCTCCTGGTCCAGCGTGGCCGTGGCCGTCGCGCTGGTGGCGCTGGCGCCGCTGGTGCTGCGCTTCGTCGTGGCGCGCTCCGCCGGCTGAGGGGCCCTGCCTGCCCTCAGGCCGCGGGGGCCGCGTTCCCCTCCGCGTCGGGGTGCGGGCCGCGGAGAAAAACGAAGAGGCCCGGAGCCATGTCGTCGCTGGCGGCGTCGCAGCCCACGCTGGCGGTCTCGGGCGAGGTCGGCGTGCTGGCCGAGGAGAACGCCCAGCGCCTGGCCAGCATCTTCATCGAGGCGGCCATGTCGTGCCTCTTCAACATGCGGGACGTGGTGGAGCAGAACCTCAGGTCCGGCGGCAAGCTCACCCCGACCAGCTTCCAGCAGCGCTACGCGGTCTGCCTGCAGTCGCTGAGGCAGTGGTCCGCGGACATGCTGCAGGACGAAATGGCCAGGATCGAGGCCGCCTACCCGGAGACGCGCAAGCTCCACCAGTTCGTAGTCGTGAGTGTGCTGAGCGAGGCCGCCTACGCCGACAAGCTGGCGGCGCTGCACATCCCGCCCGTGGCCGAGACCTATCACTGCTTCCTGAAGCGCATGGCCGCCTCGCCCGACGTGCAGCGCGGCCTCTCCTTCTTCGAGCTCACGCTCTGCCAGCGTCGCGTGGTCTTCCTGGAGGCCTTCCGCAACGCCTTCCACGACGTGGCCTGGCGCTGCGCGAGCGCCTCGCCGCCGATCTCGGTGGCCGCGGCGGCTCGCCTGCCGCCGGCGCCCCCGGCCGCGCACGGCGCCGCGTCCAGCGCCGCGTCCACTTGTTCCAGCTCGGAGGCCCCCGCCAGGAGCCGACTGGAGCAGGCGATGCAGCTGGCCCGCGCGCCCTCGCAGGGGAGCCGTGGTGCGGCGGCGGCGGCGGCGCGCCCCCCGTCGTCCGAGCTGGACGCACCCGCTCCCGCCGTCCCCAAGGACTCGAAGGCCGTGGTGCTGCTGGACTCGCCATCGCCCGCCCCCCCGCCCGACGAGGACGCGGCGGCGGAGGCCGTGACGGCGGAGCCTCGCCCCTAGCCGCGCTCTCACGGCACGCAAGGCCCGGCCAGGCCCGCCGGCAGGCAGGCCTGCACGGGCGCGGCGCCGACCTGGGTCGGGAGGAGCAGGCAGTGCTGCCACTGCGGCTTGTGGCTGCCGGCGAAGGCTGGGGCGTAGGCGGCGCCCTGCGCCAGCGCCTTGGAGAAGGGGCACGGCACCGGCGCCGGGCAGGTCGCCTGGCCGCAGCTGTTGGGCACCTGGGCGAAGAAGTAGCCGCGATCGGCCGAGAAGTTCAAGACGTAAAAGTCCGCGCCGCTGCTGCTGCTCTGGAGCCGCAGCAGGGTGCGCATGCAGCCGACGCTGGCGAAGAGGTTGGCCAGCAGCGAGGTCTCGCCGGGGACGAGCTCGATGCTGTTGGGGAAGAAGCCGTCCGGCACGGCGGAGAAGAGGTCGTCCGCAAAGAGCGCGCGGTTCACCCAGGACGCGACCAGCGGCTCCGGCAGCCGGTTCGCCAGCTCGAGGATCACGGGCACGCAGGGTGCGCCCACCGCGAGCTGGCCGTTCGAGTAGAGGTAGCCGTTGACGTACGGCTGGTTGTCCATGCCGCCTTCCTTTGACAGTGCCGAGAAAGATGGGGAAAGGTGGCGAGGGGCGCGCCGGGCGAGTCGCGGGAGCGGACCCGCCCCCCTCCCCGCTATCCCGCTGGCCTGCGGCCGGCCGCCGTCTTCTTCCGGACGGAAGCCCGCGGCAGGGGCGTGGGCTGGGCGTCCTTCGCCTCCTTGGCCAGGCGGCAGACCGTCTGGAGCGTCTTGCGCGTCTTGTCCGAGAGCTCCGTGGAGGCGGCCGCCGCCTCGGCGCTCTTGTGCAGCCGGCCCAGCAGCTTCTCCAGCCGCTGGTCCGACACGGACCGCACGTCGCTCCTCGGTGGGGCGGCGCGGCGGCTGCTGCGACGCGCGCTCTTCGTCTTCTTGGGAGGCATCCGTTTTCCTTCGTCAGGGACTGTCGCGATGCCGCAGCCAGCGTCTGCAAAAGAGAAACCCATGGCCGACGGCGCGGCGCCCCAGCGACGCTTCGAGCTGCGGGGAGCCGCCCTGGACGCCGCCGGCGTGCTGGAGGAGCTCCGCGTCTTCCTTCAGGAGCTTCGGGCCTCGGACGCCGCGGAGCTCACGCTGGACGTCGCGTCCATGCCGGTGCTGGTGGACGCGAGCTTTCTGGGGCAGCTCGCGAGCTTGATCGGCGATTCCGCGGACTGCTTCGCGCAGGTGGAGCGGCTGCGGCTCGTGACCGCAGGCGGCCTGCAGAGCCTCATCGCCCGCAGCGTCGTGCAGCTGCTGCCGCCGCGCCTGGCCGTCGAGGTCGTGGCGCGCGAACGCGATCAGCAGCTCTGGCAGCGCCTCGGCTGAGGCCGCCCCGTCGCCTCGGGCGCACCGCCCGCCTCCGCGTCCGCCTCCGCCTCCGCGAGCACCAGCACCCGTCTCGGAAAGCTCAGGAAGGTGTGTTGCACGACCCAATCGGCCTCCAACCGGCTCCATGGGCGAGCCAGCGTGGCGCGCGCCGCCGCCAGGACCGCGCCGGGCGGCGGCGGCGGCGGCGGGGCGGCGCTTCGCCGCTTGGCCTTCTTGCGGGGAGGCAGGAGCTTCGGCGCCGCCGAGCTGCCGTCGACGCCCTGTCCGGCGGCGACGACCTGAGGGCCGCAGAGCGCCGCCTTGCGCTCGAAGGCCGCGCAGAGGGCCAGCGTCGCGTAGAACTCCAGCAGGCCCTCCACCGTCGTCTCCTCGGGCCCCCTGAGCAGGACGCAGCCGCAGTCCCTCAGAAGCTCGCCCCTGATGCCGTCGAGGAGCTTCTGCTTCCGCTGCAGCGTGGACGCCGCCTTCTGCGCCAGGCCCTCGATGCAGCGGGGGTCCTGCAGGAACTCGTCCTTCATCACGACGCAGTCGAAGGAGGCCCTGAACATGCACGCCGCCGAGGGCGGGGGGCGCTCGGCCTGCATGAGCCGGGTGGCGATCAAGCACCTGCAGGCCTCGTAGACGGCCACGGCCGCCTGATCGCGGAGCTCCGTCAGCTGGCGGCGGAGGTCGAGCCCCGCGCCGCGCCAGCAGGCGGCCAGCGCGGCCAGGGCCGCTCGGTCCGGCCAGCTGCGAGCTGGCGGAGAGCGTCGCCGCGGCAGCCGCACGATCCGAGTGGGCGCCATGGCTGCGGCCGCCGGGCCCCGCGGGCCGGGAGGCGCGTTTGACAAAAGCGCAGGAGACTCGAGACGAGCGGCAAAGACCGCCACGACCATGACCGTGACCGAGGAGGCGCCGGCGTCCGAGCCGGCGGCGCCGTCCCTGCGCGGCTGTCCCTACGACCACGCCGGCCCTTGCGACGGGGACGCCTGCTCCCTCTGCTACAAGTACCGCTGCCTGAGCTGCGGAGAGCGCAGCAACCTCCTGATGACCTGTCTCTTTTGCGCCGCGCGACCGCCGCCGTCAGGCGCCTCGCTCGCCTCCGACTCGACGGTCGCAGAGCTGCAGGGCCCGCCTCAGGCTCGAGGCTAAGGAGGGGTCCAGAACGGTGGGCCAGACCGTGCGGGCCTGAAAGCTCCTGCGCAGCAGCGCCCAAAGCGCGTCCGGGCTGTGATCGGGGGCGACTGGCGCGGCCTCGAGCGCGAAGAGCTCCTCGCGGCTTTGGCAGCCGAAGGCCATGGCCAGCGCCAGCTGGGCCTCGCCCCTGTACTCGTCCTCGGGGGCCCCGAAGCCGCGCAGCCCCAGCGGGTCCATGTGGAAGAGCGCCTCGGAGAGGTGCAGCACGCCCGGCGCGGACCAGTGCGCGGCGGCCCGGGGCTGGGCGGCGTGCGCGAAGAGCGCGTTCAGGCACGCGCCGAGGCAGAGCGCACCGCGCAGCTCGAGCGGCGGCGGTGGCCTCGGTGGCCTCGGCTGCGACGAAGGCATGGCGGGGGCGGCGGCGGCGGCCGCGGTACCGACGCGAGAAGCCCACCGCCGACTGATCAAAAGACGGGCGAGGCATGCAGGTGCGCGTGAAGAAGTTCGATCCGGAGACCATCAAGAAGGACAGGATCATCCTCATCGTGGGCAAGCGCGGCAGCGGCAAGAGCAGCCTGCTCAAGGACCTGCTGTACTGCATGCGCGACCGCTTCGACTTCGTCATGGCCATGTGCCCGACCATGGAGAGCTCCACCATGCTCAAGGAGTGCATGCCCGAGGCCTGCGTCTACAACCGCTTCAGCCCCGGCAAGATCGACCTGCTCGTGCAGACGGCCCGCGAGCTGGCGGCCAAGAACAAGGAGCGCCACTTCCTGCTGGTGCTGGACGACGTCTTCTACGACAAGACCGTCGGCCGGTCTCAGAACTTCCGCTTCCTCTTCTTCAACGGGCGGCACATCCGCGTGACCGTGATCCTGCTCTGCCAGTACGTCGTCTCGCTGACGCCCGAGCTCAGGACCAATGTGGACATCGTCTTCTCCATGCGGGAGACGGTGCTGGCCAACCGGCTCAAGCTCTACCAGATGTTCTTCGGCGTCTTCGGCTCGCTGGAGGACTTCTGCGCCGTCTTCGAGCGCTGCACCCAGAACTACGAGTGCATCTGCCTGGACAACACCCTGCAGAGCACCAGCGTCACGGACTGCGTCTTCTGGTACAAGGCCCGCGTCGACCTGCCGCCCTTCCGCCTCGGCTCCCGGGTCTACTACCAGCTGCAAGACAAGTACCGACGCGTGGAGGGCTCCTCCATCCCGTCCATCGAGGAGCAGGAGTCCGTGGCCAAGAAGCCCAAGGTGCTCGTGCACCAGGAGGGCAAGGACGAAGACGCCGAGGCGGCCGACGTGCGCTGACGCCGCCGCCGCCGCCGCCGCCGCCGCGGCCGCGGCCTCACCGCCTCGCCGCCCGCCGCCTCGGACGGGCGTATAAAGCCTCGCGAAAGCGTTGCTCCCAGGGCTTCATCGGCGTGCTGTTGATGAAGCCCATGGCTTGCGCCCTTTCCATCGAAGACTTCCCCGGCTGCTGCTTTTCCTCGAGCAGCCGTTCAAGTTGCTTGTGGCGACCCAACGAAGACGAAGCCGGCAAGGGGTGTTTCGCAGCCGTGTCCGCTCGGGGCTTCAAGGCCAATCCGCCCGGCCCCCCGAATGCGGCGGCGCCGGGGCGCGAGGCAGCGAGGCCGGCGGCGGACGCGGCGCCGGCCAGGCCCATGATGGCCCTCAGCGACGCCCTGGATGGCCCCTCCCCGGCGTCCATGGCCGCATGCATCGCGCTGCGAGGCAGGCACCGGTCCTTCTTCCAGACGCACTTGTCGACGTCGTTGCAGGCCCGGGCGTCGCGGTATTCGTCGCAGTCTCCGATGTCGTAAACTTCCGGCGCGGAGCGAGAACTGGCGCTGCTGGCCGTGGGCGACGGCGACCGGGAGCTCGAGCTCGCGGAAGGAACGGAGCGAGCACTGGCGCTGGCGCTGCTGGCCGTGGGCGACGGCGACCGGGAGCGTGCGGGCCGAGGAGCACCATTCCTCCTCGAGAGCGAGAGCATCGGCCCCGGGTTCGGTTCGGAGACGTCGCACTCGTCGTTCAGCATCTTCCTGAATTCCGCGATGGTCAAGGGGCTTTTGTTGCACAAATCCCTGTAGATACCCTGACGAGTCTGGGGGGAGCCCTTCTTCAGGCGATCGCAAAACGCGTCTCTCTCCCGTTTCTTCTCTGGCGGGTTGTACTCGTTCCGCCACGCCTGTAGGCACTCCTGGGCGTGCGGGAGGCCGGCAAGACGTGCAGGCATGGTCTGCATTTACAGCTAGCAGACAAAGAATGACGTCGTCGTGGCAACAGGTGCAGGTGCAGGTCAGCGAAGCTTGCGACGAGGGCTGGCGCGTCAGCCGCTTCGCGGTGCCCCGCGGCGTGCTGGAGCGCGAGGGGCCTCTGTCCTACTTCGCGGCGCACTTGCGCTTCTCGCCGGAGCAGCCCGTGGACCTCGGCCGCCTGGACGCGGCCGTCTCGCAGCCCCTCACGACCTACCTCAAGACCGGCGCGATCGCCGCAGGCGCGGAGGCCGCGGCCGCCCTGGACTACGCCGCCGACGCCTTCCTGCTCCAGAGGCTCAAGGCGCAGCTGCAGAGCGTCGGCGACGCCGGCGAGCGCTGCGCCCGCTTCCAGTGCCTCAACTGCAAGGCCTTCGTGCCGGAAGAGGCCCGCGCGGAGCTCTGTCGTTTCAAGCCCTTCCGGCGGCTCCTGGCCGGGCGCCTCGTCTGCTCCCGATGCGACCTCACGGGGTCGGAGTGCCGCTGTCACTGCAACTTTCGCCACGTTTTCGAGAACGAGCCGCCGCCGCCGCAGCGCGTGGGTCAGCCCTGAGTCCCCCCTCCCCCCGCCCCGCCCGCGCGGCGGTCATCGGAGCTCGCGCAGGGCCTCGCGTAGCGCCTCCTCGGCGAAGCGGTTGCGCGCGCCGAAGGCCCGCCCGCCGCCGTTCGAGACGTCCTTCCGGCAGACGGGGCACTTGGCGTCGTGCAGGAGCACCCGGGCGGCGCAGCCCGAGCAGACGAAGTGATTGCCCTCCGGGCACATGCGGATGCCCTGGGTGGGCAGGCCGGCGCAGACGCAGCACTCGAAGCGGTCCAACGGCCTCAGCTGCGCCCGCAGCCCCGCCGGCAGGTGCGGCCAGCAGTCGCTGTTGTCCCCCAGCAGCAGCTTGGCGAGGCTCAGCGGCTCCTCGGCGGTGCGACGCCGCTTCGCAGCGGGTTCGTCGTGGGACGAGGCCGGTGCCTCGGGGCTCCAGAGCTCGGCGCCGGCGTGGACCAGCGCCGAGCCGTCCTGCCGCACCGCGACCCGCACCAGCTCCTCGTCGACGGCGTAGCGCGCGTCGACGACGCCGAGCAGGCCGCCGTGCAGGGCCAGCAGCCCCCGCACGAAGCCGCGGTCGTCCCTGAGCGACGCGGCGACGCAGCGACGCCAGAGCTCGCGCAGCAGCGCGGCGCCGGAGCCCGTGCAGCGCAGGAGGGCCTGCAGGCGGGACGAGTCCGCGGGCCGCCCCTCCAGGAGCGCCCTGGCGTGCGGGCCCGTGAAGGAGGCCTGCACCAGTTCCCAGTCCAGGCCGACCTCGCGGTTGGCGCTAGTGGCGAAGCCGTCCCAGAGATGATTGTGATGCCAGACCTTCTCGCCCCGCAGCAGGGCTCGCTGCTGTTCTTCTCGGATGCTCTGCTCCCTCGCGAGCTTCGACAGCACCGCGCAGTCCAGCTCCGCAGCGCAGAGCAGCAGCGGCCGGCTCTCCCTGATGGCGCTGCCGGCCCGGGTGTCGAGCAGCTGGACGCCCCAGCGCTCGAGCGCCAGGCACACGAGCTCATCGTCCGCCCAGAGCGGCGAGCATACGAGGTCGTCCGGCGCAGCCTGCGCCGCGGCCTGGACCACTTCCCTGTCCGCCTGCAGCGCGGCGCCGACGTGGGGCAAGACGCCGGGCTGCGCGCGAGCGTACGACAGCGCCACTTCCCGGTCGAAGCGCAGCGCCTCCGGCAGCCGCCGGAAGGACGCGCCGCGGTCGTCCACGTGGCAGGCCGCCAGCAGCAGGAAGCGTCGATGCGAGTACGAGGCGGGCAGCGCGGCGAGGAAGCCCTCCGGAAAGTGGTCGCGCGGCCACGGCAGAGCGCGTCGCCCCTGGGCGTCATCGTCGTCGCCGCCGCTCTGCGCTGCCATCTGGCGCTGGACGGCGTCGATCAGGAGCTGCTGCACGCCCGGCAGCTCCAGCAGCGATGCCGAGAAGAGGCACGCCGCGCAGAAGGAAGCGTTGAGCGCCGCCAGGAAGATCGTCACGTCCGCCGCCAGTGCCGGCGTCTCTGTCATGGCCATGTCCAGCAGGTGCAGCGCGAAGAAGTTTTTCTGCATGGACTCCTGCGCCAGCATCAGGAAGAGCACGTCGCGGTTGCCCCAGAGCCGGGGCGGCAGCTGTCGCCAAAGCCCCTCGACGTCGTCGGGCGCCGCCAGCAACGCGGCCAGCACCAACTCCGCGTCGCCCTGCAGCGCCGCGCCGACGTGCCTCAGCACGCCACCCTGGAACTTGGCAAACTGCAGCGCCACCTCGCGGTCGCAGCGCAGCGCCTCCGGCAGCCGTCGGAAGGATTCGCCCCGGTCGTCCACGTAGCAGGCGGCCAGCAGCAGAAAGTCCCGGTTCGTCGCGTACGCCGGCGGCAGACTGGCCAAAAAGCCAAAGTCATCCGGAAAGTCGTCCGGAGGCCACGGCAGAGAGGACTTGTCCCCGGCCGCCCGCTGGCGCTGGACCGCGTCGATCACGAGGTCCTGCATGCCGGGCAGCTCCAGCAGCGACGCCGAGAAGAGGCACGCCGTCCAGAAGGAGGTGTTCAAGGCGGTTATCAGAAGCCCTTCGTCCTCCGCCAGCGCCGGCACCTGTGCCATGGCCCGGCGCAGCAGCCGCAGCGCAGGAAAGCCATCCTGCGTGAAGTCGGCCTTCAATAGGAAGACGAGCATGTCGACGTCGCACCACAGCCCCTCCGGGAGCTCCGAGAACAGCTCGAAGAGCCAGTCCAGCAGCAGCTGCGGCCGAGGCCAGTCGTCGAAGTCGATCAGGAAGTCGATCAGCAGGGAGCGCCCGTTCTCGCCGCGGAAGAGCTGCAACAGCTCGGCCCTCATGCCCGCGGATGGCGCGCGTTCGAGAGTGCGACAGCGGAAGAGGCGAAGTGGCGAGTGTGAGAGTTCCATGGCTGTGGGAGGGGAGGGAAGGGGAGGGCGGAGCGAAAGTCTCATGAGCAAAACGGGAGGATATCCCACGTCGTCCCTGGGTTTCTTCGCAAGCAGGGTCGAACCTCAGGCGCGCCACGCACTCTGTCGTCGCCTGCAAGCTTTTTTTTGGGACTGCAGCGAGCCGTGAAGACTCAAGGTCGTGGGCAGCACGCGGGTGGGCAGGAGACGCCCCGCCCCCGCTGCCGCCAGGCGCGCGCGGCCTCCTCACCGTCGTCGTCGACGTCGTCTTCCGGTCGATCGTCCACCGCGACGAAGGTGTTGAAGACCCAGTACGGCACCCGCGGCCGCAGGAGCTGCGGCAGCGGCGGCCCGCAGGGCGGCCTCGGCGGGGCGGCCGAGGCGGCCGCGGCGGCCCTGCGCCGCTGCTTCTGCTGCCTGACGACCGCCCGGTGCCTCGACTTCTCGGCGGCCGCGCGCTCCGCCGCCGCCGCTTCCTTGCAGCGGGCCTCCTGCTGCAGCCGCCACCGCAGCAAGGCGTCCAGGAAGAGCGTGAACGCCGCCTGCGCCAGCCGCGTCCACTTGTCTGGCCCATAGCCCTGAGCGGGCCGCTGCGCCTGCGCCGCCGACGCCGACAGCTGCGTGGCCTCCTTGGCGGCGGCCAGCACCGCGCTGCGTTCCGCCAGGCTGTGCACGGCGTGCCTTAGCAGGTGCTCCAGGCTCTCGGGCTCCGCCGCGAAGTCCTCGCTCAGCCGCAGCACGGGCTCCAGCTCGCAGCAGAGGCCCTCCACCGCGTCGATGCGCAGCCGCTGGTGCTCCCGGTGGAACTCGACCGCCACCGTCAGGTCTTCGGCGTGGCGCAGCGCGTCGACGCCGATGGCCAGGTCGCAGGCCCTGACGAACCAGCAGGCCGCGCCCGTCAGCGTGCAGGCGTGGACGCGCTGCTGCGCCGTCATGGCCGCCCAGGTCGGTCGCAGCTCCTGGAGGACGCGCCGCGGGGGCCAGGAGCGCAGCTTGCACGGCGGCGGCTTCGGCGCGTCGACCCAGGCCAGGACGCCGCGGACGCACCCGCCGGCCACGAGGCGCCGCTGGCAGCGGCCCACCATCTGCGCCAGCACCACGGTGAAGAAGGCCGAGGCCAGCTCCGCCCACTCCCCGCAAAACTTCTGGTGCAGCGTCGTCATGATCTTGCCCGGCCCGTAGCAGAGCCGCATGACGGCGAGGTACTCGTCGTAGTCGCTGACGGCCTGCGCGAACATGATGTGGATGGCCTCGTCGAACTCGCAGAAGCTAAGGCTCATCCTGGCGCCGTAGGGGCGCTGCGCCGTGTTCCAGACGACCTCTTTGAGGCCGTGCCTGGACTTGGCGACGGCCACGGCTTCCGCACTGCCGTCCGTCTCGGCCTGGACCAGCTTGCTGAGCAGCAGCTGCTCGCAGACCCGGAAGTTCAGCACCACGTGGTCGTGCTCCACCGCGCAGAGCTCCTGCCGCTCCTCGGCGGTGCTGCCGAGCCAGCTCTGCAGGCAGAGGTGGCGGTCGCAGCTGTTGGGCCAGGTCGATGGCAGGGGCGGCGACGGGCAGGGCGCCATGAAAGGGGAGAGAGAGCGAGGCTGGGAAGGGTCGTCGTGCGTCAGAGCCACAGCGTGCGACATGGCGCTGTTGGAAGAAAGTGATGAACTTGCAGCCGCAGGACCCCGCCACTCTCAGGCAATACATCCTGCAGCGCCTGGGGGCCTTTATGGCGACGCGCGAGGCCCGCACGCGAGCTCACTTGATCGACCGAAGCGATCCCGCGGCGGCTGCGGCACACGTGCACCTTTATTCGCAGGAAAACGCGACGAGACTGGTCACGCACTTCTTCACGCGAGCCTTCGTCCACCGCTTTCGCTGCGCAGACCCCGGCTGCCAGCAGCGGGCCACCGAGCGCTGCCACAGCCTCGCCTTCCCTCGCCCGCGACTCCTGCAACGGGCCTTTCAGGAGGTCTGCGAAACGGATGACAGGCCGCACCTGCCCATGTCCCTCGTGGAGCAGCGATTCGTGGAGCTGCACGCCGAGGAGGCGGTCGGCTTCCGCTTCCTGTGCCACCACTGTCACGCTCAAGAAAGGTTCATGCAGGCGGCGTGAGGCGCGCCGCCGACCGTCGCGGGGGTGCGGACGACGAGCGCCGCGAGGTCAGCCGCAGGTCGTGCCGGCTCCTCGAGCCGTGTCGCCGGCGCAGTCTCTCGCCGCGGCGCAGCTGATCGTCGACTTCAGCTCCCGGCCGCGGCGCGCCCAGGCCCACCAGCTGCAGGCCAGGGCCACGACCGCGCCGCTCAGCAGCCCCACGAGCACGCCCAGCACGACGAGCGCCACGCGGATGCTGCCGGTCGCGCGCACCAGCGAGTTGGTGCGCCGCGCGCAGCCCTCCCAGCAGTTGCGCATGCCGAAGCGCAGCCCGAGCTTCGTCAGCGCCTTGTGCAGCGGCGGCAGCTCCGCCAGGTTGTAGACGGGCCGGTCCGCGCTCGTCTCGCCGGCCGCGAAGCTGCGCTGGAAGGCCACGTCCGGGTGCAGCAGGAACGTGGTGCCGTGCTCGTGGTTGAAGACGTCGGGCATGCGGTGGTCGCTGGCGAGCGCGCCGGCCCAGACGGGATGCTGCACGTCGACCAGCCAGGCGTGCGCCTGCGTGCCGCGGCCCGAGAAGACGCCGGGCACGGAGGTGGCCTTCATCTCGGTGTAGACGCCCCCGAAGAGGAAGGCCGAGAAGGGCAGCCGCGTCCTGAGGAAGCGCGAGCAGGCGCGCAGCGCCCCCGGCAGCGCCGGCACGTCGAAGTAGACGTCGTCCTCCAGGATCAGCACGCGCCGCTGGCCCGCGGCCGCGGCCTGCTGGATCACGTAGAGGTGCGAGGCGAAGCAGGCGTCCAGCCGGTCGCAGTCGCGACCCTCGAGGTCGCAGGCGCGCTCGTTCAGCAGCAGCGTGCAGCGGCGCGCCAGGTCGGCGGCCTCCAGCGCCGCCTTGAGGTGCGTCCAGCGCCGCTCGCGCGCCGCCCGCGTGGTGATGCAGACCACGGCGTCGCAGACGGCGCCCCAGTCCAGCCGGCGCGGCGCCGGCCTGGTCGACCCCAGCAGCTCCGCGAAGGGCGCGCAGGAGCGGCAGGGGCGGGGCGGCGGCTGCGGCGGCGGCTGCGGCGGCGGCGAGCCGTCGCTCGGCGACGTCATTTCCTGGGGCCGCCCCGTCGCGCGCGGGGCGCCGCCCCCGTCGGGGCGGCCGCGGACGTTGCGCTGTGACAAAGGAGGAGGATGAGACAGGCCCGCGGCACGGGGCAGGTCTTCTACTCGAACAGCTACCCGTATCCCTGGGGGCGCGCCTGGCGGCCCCTGGGCGCCTACTACAACTACGCCCAGGAGCCGCCGCCGCGCCGACCCTGCTGCCTCTGCACGGCGCCGTTCGTGGCGGCCGTGCGCTTCAACGGCTACAGGGCGGCGCCGGCGGCCGCGGCGCAGCTGCCGACCGCGTGCTTCGAGACGCTGGACCAGCCGCTGGAGGACCTCGCGCTCGACACCTACCAGTGAAGGCCGGCTCACGGCGCGTTCGGAGCGACGGATGCCCTGCAGACGACGCGTTCCATGAAGTTCAGGACGTGGGCGTCGTCGCCTTGCCGCAACCGCTTCAGGGCCTCCCTCTCGAACTCCATGGCCATGCGTTTCGTGGCCTCGACGACCGGCTCCGACACCTCCTCCCAGCCGCGGCGCCTCTGCTCCTGTTGCTGCCAGTGCAGGGGCATGCCGGAGGCGCCCGCGGGCGCTTCGCAACTGGCGTTGCACTGCTGCACGGTGTTGATGATCGTGGAGATGTCGCAGTCGAAGTGCTCTCGGGATGCCTTCAAGGTGTGCGGGTTCTGGACGTCCTTGAGCAGTCCTTTCCGCGTCAGACAGCGCAGCACCGCCTTCTCCAACTCGCCGGCGTGGCTCCACCGTGCGATGAGGATGTACTTCTGTTGAAACTCGCGCTGAAGATCGCCAATGCGGCGCTGGACGTCTTGGGTCCTGCCCACCTTGAGCGAGTTGTCACCGGGTCTCCAGGCGCAGTACAGATGGCTCTGACTCATCGGAGCGTTGGGGGCCTCCAACTCCAGGATTTGCCGTGTCCAGGGCGCCGGGGGCGGAGTCGACCCGGCTTCGATGTCGCCTGCATCCGCGTCTTCGTCCTCGTCGTCCTGGTTATCGTCCCGATTGTCTTCCGCTTTTATCAGGACCTCGTTCTCAACGGGTCCGAAGTCGTCATCCGAATCCTCGCTCTGCGCAGTGGCTCGGTCGGCCGCGCTGGGACCTTCGAGGGCCGCGCCCGTGTTTGAGTATCGCCATGCCGTGTGGAAGTTCTCGAAGCTGCCGGAAGCCTTGCAGAACTGCTCCAGAAGACCAAGGTCTTGACCCATATGCAGCAGCAGGAGACGGACCATCTTGAAGCGGAACTCGTCGCTCTCGAAGGTGTGCATCAAAGAAAAGGCAAAAAGCACCACCGTCGCAATCGATCCGTACCAGGTCTTCTGGAATTTGACGGCGCCGGCGCCGGGCCAGGCTGCGGCGAAGGTCGTCATGTGAAAGGCGAAATTTCCTCCCTGGGGCATAACGATGTCAAAGATCGGATTCAGAGGCCAACGATCATCGTCGAGCGGCTTCACCTCTTGCAGGAATGTTGCAGCATGTCCGCATTTCTTTGCCAACTTGGCCAATGCTCCCTGTCTCTCCCCCTCCGTCGGCGGCGGCGCCACGTAGTCCTGCAGTTGCGGCACCCCGCGCCTGCATATGTTGTTCAGGCAAGGTAATTTGGCAGCATAATGGTGCGTGCAGTTTGCGCACTGCTGACACTTCGAGGAGTGGGCCGGCATCGGGATCGGGGTGCTGTGAGCCGAGAAGAGATCCCGAGTCGAAAATCGCGTCGCTTGAAGACCGGGGAGAGCTTCTTTTGGCTCCTCAGCTGCGAGAGCATGGTCTTGTTCCGTCACGTCGTGAACTGTTTTCGTGCGCTCGTCGGCCCGCGAGGCCGAAGAATCGAAGCGGCTCACTCTCGCGCCTGGAAGATGCCGCGGACCGAAGGCTGAGCGGCGGCGCGGCGCGCCTGCTCTCTGACATGGCCCTTGACGCTTCATTGACCCTCCACACCTTGTGTCTCGGGCGGCACGAACGGCCATGGAACACTGTCTCGCCACCGCCGGACGTGCGTCGCAATCGCGATCAGTCGTGGTGGCTGCCGAAGTCCGACAGGCCCACGTCCGCGTCGGCATCAAGGTCGCGCCGACCGCGGTAGTGGCGCATCATCCTCTGCGCGCCCAGCCGCGCCTGCTCGAAGAATCCCGAGGGCATGGCGCACCCCAGCAGCACGCCGACCACGAAGGGGAAGAAGGAGACCTTGTCGGCCAGGAAGCCAGAGGCGGCGCAGACGCCGCAGATGACGGTGTCCGTCATGGTCGCGCAGGCGGGCTTTCTCTCGACCGCCGCCGCCGCCGCGGCTTCCTGGACGCGTTCCGCCCCGACGTCGGCCCGCCGCCTCACTGCACCGGACCGAGGGGCAGCGACGCCCAGGCGCCGAAGGGAGTTGTCTCCTGCACGCCGTCCGGGGGCTGCGGGAGCGTCTTCCACGAGGCGGGCGCGCCGTTCCTGAAGAAGGCATCTGAGCCGATCATGCTGCGGTAGACGCCCTGGTCCGCCGCGCTGCCTCCCCACACGAAGGAGAGCAGCGGCAGGCCGGCGCCGTCCTGGGTGCCAGGGCAAGTGAGCCAGCGGGTGCACGCCGGCGTCCACGTCTTGGCGTTGTTGCAGACGCACTGGCTCATGGTTCCTTTCCCTCTTTCCGATTTTGCACCCGGCGCCTTTTTGCACGATTGCCGCTGGTGGCAGTCAGAAGTCTGATGTCCGGGGAGCCGACGAGAGTCGTCGACTCAGGGCTGCTCCTGCGCGACCGCCTCGGCGTTCGGCTGCATCTTGCGACGCTTTACGGGACTTGCCGCCGCGGCGTCCGCCTCCACGGCGACGACGGCGGCGGCGCGCTTCTGCATGCCAGCCGCCCCCGCGGGGGAGTCCGCGGCCTCGTCGCCGGCTGCCGACGCGACGGAGGCAGTGCGCCTCTTCTTGATGTCAGCCCCCTCGGCCTCAGCGCCCTCTTCGGCGGCGGACGGCGCGGCCTTGGCCTTGGCGGCGCGCTTCCGCTTGGCCGACGCTTCGTCAGCCGGTGCGGCGGCTGTGCCCTGCTCGCCGAGGGCGGGGGCTGCCGCCTTGGCCTTGGCGGCGCGCTTCGGCTTGGCCTTGGCGGCGCCCTGGGTCTCGGCGCCCTCCTCGCCCTCGGCCGGCGCTGCTGCCTTGGCCTTGGAGGAGCGCTTCGGCTTGGCCGGGGC
>Ga0136644_10001327_pt1 | contig 19815 bp, 14 predicted proteins | sample C_130820_EF_Meta_FD_94780 | JGI IMG/M metagenome (GOLD analysis project Ga0136644, IMG submission 94780) | Freshwater microbial communities from Lake Croche, Canada to study carbon cycling - C_130820_EF_MetaG (v2) (version 2) | ecosystem: Environmental > Aquatic > Freshwater > Lake | place... | reverse complement strand
GACCACGGCACCGGGTTTGACCATGTCCTTTCGCACAAACTCGGGCGACCCCATGGCCGCGACCAGGATGTCCGCCCGAAGACAATGACTTCGGATATCCCGGGTCCCGCTGTGGACGATGGTGACCGTGCCATTCGCCCGGTTTCCGCGCTGCATCAGCAGGCTTGCCAGGGGCTTTCCAACGATGTTTCCGCGACCGAGAATGACCACCTCGGCACCGTCAATTTTCGTTCCCGAGCGAACCAGAAGTTCCTGAACGCCACCCGGGGTGCACGGCACAAAACCATCGGATTCACCCAGCACCAATCGACCGGCATTCAGCGGGTGAAAGCCGTCGACATCCTTGCGTGGGTCCACCCGGGCAAAGACACGGGCGGCCTCGATGTCGCGAGGAAGCGGTGCCTGCACGAGGATGCCATGCCAGCGAGGGTCTTCATTCGCCTGATCAATCAGCGATAACAATGCCTGCTCGGAAGTTGAGGTGTCCAGGACCCGCGTCTCTGAATGGATCCCGAGCTCCGCCGCCTTCTTCTCCTTCATGCCCACGTAGACCTGGGACGCGGGATCCTCACCGACACGAATAAACAGGAGTCCGGGACGAATACCGCGTTGGAGCAGAAGCGATACCCGGGCGGAGGTCTCGGCGTGGACGTCCCGGGCGAAGGCCCGTCCGTCAATGAGATTGCTCATCCTCGGGTGATTACAGGGCCAGCTTGATATCGGTCACTTTGATGAGGGGAGTCCTCCATCGCTTGTCCCGCCATTCGGTTCCCGACACGATCACGGGATGCCCCAGGTAGGTCTTCAAGTCGATGTTGGTGCTCTCGCTGACCAGATAATTGAGCAATCCCTCGCCGAGGGACGACCGCAGCTCAAAATAGCCCGGTGCCTGAATATTCCATGCGCGGCGCAGCATGCCTTCCCGGGTGACTTCCCGGGGAATGGCAGGGTCGCCGGGGATGAGGATGGGGACGGCGGGTTGAGTGGATGCCAACGGGACCGGGGAGGCCGTTTCAGGCACCTCCACGGGCGTGGGGACGGAGGGTTGCGAAATCGTGGCTTCCGGAGCAGAGGTTGGGATTGCGGAGGAGCCGACTGGTTCCACCGGACGGGAGGCCGTCAGCGGCACCATCGCGACCGTCGCGGATTCGGCCTGTTCCGGCTTGAAGACCCGGTTCTTTTGGGGGGCATTCCGGACGGGACGGGCGGCTGAGGGAATGGCCGCGGATTCGTTAATTTGAACCTGGGTGGGAGGCTGTTCCTCCGCCGCCTTCACCGCAGCTTCGGGAATTTTGGTGGTGGCTGGAGTGGCGGCGTCACCGGGTTGGAGGAGGCTCGCCGCAACGAAGGCGGTCAGCCCTTTGGGCGGTTCCACCTGAAACCAGTCGTCAAGCTCCCGGACAACGGAGACCTTGGTGCCGCGAGGTAATTCTCCCAGCTCACTATAGTTTTTGCCAGGACCCGTCCGGAGATGGACGGACTCGGTCTTGACGGTCTTGGACTGTGGGTCCAGCAGAGGTCCATAGACCCAGAGTGCCACCCGGGGTGGCAGGGATATCTTGGACCACGGGCGTGGCTTGCCGTCGGCTCCAGGTCCCTGGACCTCTTCGATGACTTCGACAATCTCGTCCTTGTGAAGGCTGACGAGGACCTCGCCGTCTGAGGAAGGTTTGGAGCGGACATTGGTCCGGTCGGCCTTGACCCGGGCTTTGGAAGGTGCCGCCCCGGCAAGGAGTGGAAAGCCAGCCAACGCTGCGATGAGAGACCAGTGCGCAAAGACCTTGAATTTCATTTGGAATGTCCGCGACCGACCCGCGGCAGGTGTACTTTCCGCCGTTAAGACGTGCCCTTCAAGAGCGATTTCACTTCTGTATCCCGCAGCACGCGCCATTTTCCCAGTGGCAGCTCGGCAAGCCGGATGGGACCAATCTGAATTCGTTGGAGTCGCTCGACCTCCCGGCCGATCGCCAGGAAAAGTCGTCGAATTTCCCGGTTTTTCCCCTGGGCCAGTTCCACTTCGACCAGGCTGTGGGAATTGTTGGTCTCGATCAGTTGGACACGCTCGGCCTTCAGTTGCTCGCCATCGTGTTCAACCCCCCGGGTGAACGGCTCCAGTTGGTGAGGTTCCAGGCGTCCCGTAACCCACGCGCGGTAGCGTTTGACCACACCATATCGGGGATGCGTCAGACGAAGGCTGAACTCACCATCATTGGTCAGGAAAATCAGCCCCTCGCTTTCGCGGTCGAGACGTCCCACCGGAAACAACGAATCCCATTCCCGCGGAATCAGGTCCAGCACCGTCTGGCGCGACCGTTCGTCGCGACGGGTGCAGAGGAAACCGGGTGGTTTGTTGACGGCGACGTACAGCTTTTTCTTCGGCTCCACGACCCGACCATCGACGGCCACTCGATCTCCCTCCGGTTTGACCTTGGCCCCAAGTTGGTCCTGGACCCGTCCGTTGACCGTGACCCGCCCCTCGATGATGAGTTTCTCGCTGGAGCGACGCGATGCGACTCCCGAGTCAGCCAGGAATTTTTGGAGACGGACGAGGGAGGGGGAGGGGGAGGGGGGCTTTTGAGGGGAAGACATGGGACTGCGAAACGGACGGGCGTCGCGCCTGCACGTTTCGCTCGTGAAACCGAATATTTTGAGGGGGCCCACACGGAGAGCCCTGAAATAAAAACGCTGGTGTGATTACTCCGGAGCCAGTGTCTTGCGAAGACCGAAGATACGGTCGCCATCCTTCCAATGGCCGCGGGACTTGAGAAGCGCGACCCGCTCAAAGCGTTTCATGACGTTGCGCTTGGTACCGGTGGTGCTCGATGCACGGAGGCTGCGATGCTGCGACATGGCGAAAATTTTGGTGGGGCGGGACAAACCGCTCCGGGAGACACAATAATGGAACAACCTGCTGACCAATCGACCGCCATGACCTGATCACAACGACCGTTTTGGAACCTTCCCAAACCGGGGAAGGTCGGGAATATTGACCCATGGGTGGTTTCAGGGCAATCCCAAAGAGGAAAAATCGGCGATGATTGAATGATTGTCTTCCACGCCCGTTCGGCAGACCCTCAACGCCATGGCGTTTCTGCCGGTGTTGGAGCGTGAACTTCGGGTGGCGTCGCGTCGGGCGGGCACCTACTGGGGCCGCGTTGCCTCCGGTGCTGTCGGCATGTCGGTTCTCGGCTGGCTGCTATGGACGGAGGAGTTCGGTCGCATGTTCACGGGACTGGCCCTGGGACGACGGGTTTTCTCCACCCTGCTGGGCATCGCCACCTTCCTAGCGCTGTTTGTCGGCTCCACCCTGACTTCGGATGCCATCGCCTCGGAGAAACGGGAGGGAACCCTGGGACTGTTGTTCCTGACGGATTTGCGATCGTGGCAGATTGCCCTTGGGAAGCTGCTGGCGTCGTCTCTTGCCGCGGTTTATTGGCTGCTTGGGTTTTTCCCAATCCTGGCGATTTCCCTGCTGCTGGGAGGTGTGACGTTCGAGGAGTTTTTCCGGTCCGTGCTGGCTTTGATGGCGGTGCTGGCCTTGTCGCTGAGCGTCGGTTTGGCCGTCTCTGCTTACAATCGGGAATCGATGCGGGCTTCTGGACGGGCCCAGCTGGTTCTTCTCTTGTTGGTGTTTGGCCCCAAGGTAGTGCTCTATGCGGTGATGGCCCTTGGACGTCAATTGGGGGTGTCGGATGAGATCTTGAATGCCATGCCGGACCAATGGTCCTGGCTATCACCGCTGGAGGCATGGTCCCGGTCCACCGATGATTTTTTTCGATGGCGATACTGGGCTTCCCTTGCCTGCACCACGTCCATGGCGCTCGTGGCCATGGCGGTAACCATTCGGCACCTTCCGGTCGCCTGGCAGGATCGTCCGGAGCGAAGCGCCCCGCGTCCCGGTTTTTTGACCACAAAAAGGCGGTTGCTGGACCGAAATGTGGCGCGTCAGCGCTGGCTGGATAGTCATCCGATGGGGTGGCGATTTCTCCGCCATTGGTCCCCACGGGATTTGATTCTTTCGCTGGCCGGAACCTGGATTTTGCTGCTCGTCATCGGGTGGTTGTTCTGGCGGTCCACCGCCGCGGGGAACACGACACCGGACGGCTTGCTGTGGCCCGCCTACCTGTCGTTGTCGGTATCGGGGCAGGTCTTGATTCGCCTGTGGTTCTCCAATGAATCCACCCGCCCCTGGTTTGATGAGCGCCGCAGCGGTGCCATGGAATGGTTGCTGGTGACCCCGGTGGCCGTTCCGCAATTCATCTCCTCGGCTTGGGCCGCCTTGCGCCACCGGTTCAAGATTCCACTGGGGATGATTCTTGGTTTGGATGTCCTCGCGTTGATCGGCGCACCCAATTACCTGGAAAATGGCTCGGAACTCTATCCGCGCTTTGTCGGAATCACCCTCCTCCGATGGTTTCTCCTGATCATGGATTTGGGCGCCATCGGTTGGATTGGATTGTGGGTGGGAGTCAGTTCCCAAAATCGGCGGCCCCAGGGCATACCCTTTGCCCGCGTGGTCAGTTGGCCAATCGTCGCCTGCTTTATCGGGACCTCGCTGGCCGCTGTTCCCCTCGGTCAACGATGGGGAGGGCGCGAAGACACGACATGGACCTACCTCGTGATGGTGACAATCTGCCTCGGGGGATGGGACTTGTTCTGCATGTTGGCTGCCCGCGGCAACCTGCTGAACCGATTCCGGGAATGCGCAGCGGTTCCAGTCGGGACCTCCACCGGTTGGTTCGGGCGATGGTTCGGAAAGAAAAGGAGCTAGTGTCGTGTTTCCATGCTGAAAGTTATTTCGGAAACACGGCACAAGGTCCCTGTGGTTGCCGGTGATGCGCACTTGTCGGCGGTCGCACACCGGATACAGTGATGAGGTACGATGCCTCCCGCCCGGAACTCACTGAAACTGGTCACCTGCTCCCATTGCGGAGCCCGTGTCTTTATCTCCGGTGATCTTGCACCGTTGGAATCGACTCCGTGCTCCAAGTGTGGTCATGCGGTCATGATGCCGATGCAATTGCGTCAGTTTGAGCTGCAGTCGGAAATTGCCTCGGGCGGGATGGGAACCGTCTACCGCGCATTTGACACCACCCTCAGCCGGGTGGTTGCCGTCAAATTGATGCGGACCGAAATAGCCCAGGATGAGGCGGCAGTGACCGCGTTTGCCGCCGAGTCGAGGGCCTGCGCGGCGCTTAATCACACCAACATCATCCACATCTACACCTTCGATCAGGAAGGGGTGCATCGGTACCTGGTGATGGAGCTTGCGGATGCTGGTAGCCTGGACGGTCGCATTGAAGATTTGCAGCGACTGCCCGAGTTGGAGGTGCTGGATATCGGCATCAAGGTCGCCAGCGCCCTGTCGACCGCTCTCCGCCACGGACTCCTGCATCTGGATATCAAGCCCGGCAACATCCTCTTCAACAGCGATGGGGAGCCGAAGTTGGTGGATTTTGGATTGGCGCGGAAGACCGACGCCGAAAAGGACCAGTACGCCCCGGTTTTCGGAACTCCCTATTACATCGCTCCGGAACGGGTCCAGCAGACTGGGGAGAGCTTTCTGAGCGACATCTATTCACTGGCCGGGACCCTTTACCATGCCCTCGTCGGGCATGTGCCTTTTGAAGCCCAATCGGTCGAGGATGTCATTGCAGCCCAAATCAGCACCGAACTGACACCTCCGCACGTGGTCCTTCCGGAGATTTCGCAGCCGACCAGTGAGGCCATCTGCCGGGCCATGGCGAAACGTCCTGAAGACCGATTTGCCAGCTACGAGGAATTCCGGATGGCGCTGGAAGCCGCCCGCAGCCAGTTACTGATCAGTCAGTTGACGGGGCGTCCCGCACCGGCCACCGGGGGAGCGCGTGAGACTCGCAGCTGGTGGCGCCGATGAAGGCTCTCGAGGTCGGATTCACAGACAAGGTTGCGGTCGGCACAATTGGCGACAGGTTGAAGTTATGAACGGCGACTTCGATGATGCTGACCTGGTGTTGGTCGGCCATGGCTCGACCTTGAATGCGGAATCGGCGGCTCCAACCCTGGAACATGCCGAATCCATTCGTCGACGCGGTCTCTTTTCCCAGGTCCTGGAGGGCTTTTGGAAGGAGCATCCCACATTTGCCGGTGCCTTGCGCGGGGCCTTTGCCCCCCGGGTCTTTGTGGTTCCCCTGTTCATCAGCGACGGCTATTTCACTGAACAGGTGATCCCCCGCGAAATGGGTTTTTGCAGGAATGGTCAGACCAATTTCCCCCGGGTGCAGGTCCGTGGAGACCAAACGTTTTACTACGCGGAACCCGTCGGAACCCATGCGAGCATGACGTCGGTCATCCTTGCCCGGGCTGCGGACGTTGTGACGCGGCACCCCGGTGTCGAAGGAAGTCCGCCGCTGGCTGAGACGTCCCTTTTCATCGCCGGGCATGGGACCGGCAATAATGAGAATTCGCGCAAAGCGATCGAGCGGCAGGTGGACCTGATCCGGGCCCGGGGCCTCTATCGGGATGTCCACCCGATTTTCATGGAGGAAGAGCCCCGCATTGCGGACTGTTATACGCTGGCGGCGGCACCCAATGTGGTGATTGTTCCGTTCTTCATCAGCGACGGCCTGCACAGTTACGAAGATATTCCGATGATGCTGGGCGAATCGGAATCGGATGTCCGGGCGAGGCTGGCAACGGGAAAGCCGACCTGGGTCAACCCAACGGAGCGCCATGGGCGACGGGTCTGGTATTCCTCCAGCATTGGCCGGGAGCCATTGGTGGTGGACGTAATCCTCGAGCGGGTTCGGGAGATGGCGGTCGCATATCCGGGGCACTCCGGTTGAACGGACGGTCGGTCGGTAGGCAAACCGGCAAAACGGCAGACAGGATATTCTTCGATTCGCCGCGACCTATCCGTGGATTTGGCCGAACGCGACGTTCAGTTGAGATGCCAGACTCAGACGCCTGAGAAATTCGGTCCGTGGAACCTCGCGGGCCCCCAGGCTTTGGGTCACCGGTGTGACCATCTGGGTGTCCAAAAGAGCAAATCCCCGGGATTGAAGGTGCCGGACCAGATGGGCCAGGCCCACCTTGGATGCGTCCGTCACCCGGTGAAACATGGATTCCCCGGAAAAACAGCCGCCGGTCACCACTCCGTAGAGTCCGCCGGCCAGCTCGGCCCCTTTCCAGACCTCGATGCTATGGGCCAGACCCAATTCATGGAGGCGCTGGTAGGCGACAACGAACGGCGGGGAAATCCAAGACGACTGCCCCGGGCGGGGAACATGGGCACAGGCGGTAATGACCGCCGAAAAGGCTACGTCCGAGGTCACTCGGAATCCACCCCGTCGCAGCGATCGATCCAGGCTCCGGGAGATATGGAGCTCGCCCAATTCCAGAATCCCCCGTGGATCTGGGCACCACCAGGTGATCGGATTCACCGACCATGGGAAGATGCCTGAACGATAGGCGAGCCTGAGGCGTTCCGGGGAAAAATCACCCCCCACGGCCACCAGTCCATCGGCGCGTGCCGTTGCGGGATCAGGAAATGCCGGGATGGCCTCAGTCCTCATCCGAAAGGGCCATCAGGAGCAGTCCTTGAAAAGCGTCCGTCAGCTGCAATGCCCAATACGCATGGAGATTATCGGCGTCCGGCTCAGGAACTTCACCCTCATCAAAGTTGGGCTGGCCCAGCTTTTCCCAGGCCCCGACACGTACCTCGTTCAACGCCTGGAGCAGAGTCTCCATGTCATCGCTTGTCAGGGTCAGGTCGCACGTGCCGTTGTCCGCCACGGCACAACGGTTGGGGTCCTTCAGAAGTTCGTCCACGGTCCGGGCGAGCTCCTGTCGATGCTCCTGCAACGCCTGATCCAAATCTTCCTGGGCCGACCTCAGGGTGTCCGTGGTAATGGTGTCCGAGCTGATGGAGCGCGGTGTTCGAGCCAGCACCGTCCTCAACCAAAGGGTGGTTTGCAGCGCCTCGCGGTCGCGCCGGGAAAGGCGAAAGACCCATTTTCCGGGGGCGCGCTTCAGCAGCTTCATTCGTCTCTTTCGAGCGTGGCTTGCAGCGAGTACTTCTGCAATTTGTGAACGTAAAATTCCGCCTTTTCGAAAGTCTCCCGGACCAGGGTGCTCTTTCCCAGCTCATGGACCTCGCGCATGTGGCGTTCCGCCTTGGACTTTTCCCAGCCGAAGACGGTTTGAAAAACATGGGTGACGTAGGGCATCAAATTGATCGGGTCATTCCAGCATACGACCAGGTAACCCGACTCAAACTTGTCGGCGGCCTTATCCCGGGGGGTCGTTTCAATTTGCGGCCTTTGGATTTCGATGCTTCCGCCCATGGCTCCATTCTACTACCCCGGACTGCCGACACAAGACGTGGTTCAAGGGGGAACAACCCCGTGGCAGGGGGCGTCAGCTGAGGATGCCCCGAATCACCTCGCCCCCGACATCGGTCACGCGCTCATCCCGGGAGTTGTGGCGCCAGGTCAGCCGCAAGTGGTCCAGCCCCATCAAATGAAGGATGGTCGCATGCAGATCGTTGACATGCGCCCGCCCATCCACGGTTTTCAGTCCAATTTCATCGGTGGTTCCATGAATGGCTCCGCCTTGAATTCCACCCCCCGCAAACCACATGGAAAAGGCGGTGGCATTGTGATCCCGACCACGGCTTCCCTTTTGGCTCACCGGGGTCCGGCCAAATTCGCCACCCCAAATCACGAGTGTGTCTTCCAAAAGACCGCGCCGGGCCAGGTCGGTCAGAAGGGCTCCGACGGGTTGATCCGTCGCCCGGCACATCTTTTCGTGGTTGGCGTTGACATCATCGTGAGCATCCCACTGCCAGGCAACGGGACCGCCCCCCGAATACAATTGGATGAAACGGACTCCACGCTCGGCCAACCGTCGGGCAATCAGGCAGCGGGTTCCAAACTCGTTGGTTTCGGGGCGATCGAGACCGTAGAGGGCTCGGGTTTCTGCGGTTTCCCGGGTCAGATCGACCGCTTCCGGAGCTTCCGATTGCATCCGGAATGCCAGTTCGTAGCTGGCGATACGCGCTTCCCATTCGGAATCCCCGGACTGTGCTTGATTCAGGCTGTCCAGGTAGTCGAGCAGCCGACGCTGGCGGGGGAGATCAAAGCCGGGTTCATCCGAAGCGAGGTTGACGATGGGTTTGGGCCCGGGTCGAAAGAGGGTTCCCTGGTGCAGGGCCGGCAGGAATCCCGAACTCCAACAGGGGGCGCCACCCTCCGGCGTTCCCTGAGGCTGGGCCATCACCACGAAGCTGGGCAGGTTGTCGGATTCGTTTCCCAAGCCGTAGGTCACCCAACTGCCCAGGCTCGGATATCCCATGAAAATCCGGCCGGAATTCATTTGGTAGTGGGCCGGGGCATGAACCACCGAGTCGACAGCACACGATCGGACCAGGGCGATTCGGTCCGCATGGGGATGCATGGCCGGAATCAGGTCGGACATGTCCATGCCCGACTGTCCGTACCGTCCCCACAAGCGGGTGCTGCCGAGGCAGACCGGGTCATTCTCCAGGAATTGGCTGGTCACCTTTCCAAAGCTATCGGGCAACCGTTTGCCATGAAGGCGGTTGAGCTCGGGCTTCGGGTCGAACAACTCCATCTGGCTGGGACCGCCGACCATGAATAGGAAAATGCACCGTTTGGCCTTGGGTGCGAAATGGGGGCCGGGATTCGATCGTGCCGGGATTGGAATTCCCCTCACCGTGGTTTCCCCCAGCAGATGGGATGCGGCGAGGCCGCCAAAGCCAAGGCCGGCCGTCTCCAGGAACCGGCGTCTGGACCATCCCATGCGGTTCTCCGACAGGGGGCCCTGACAGGGAACACGACTGAAGTTCTCAGGGGACATAGGCGAATTCGTTGCTGTTCATCAGGGCCAGTGAAAATTCGGTCCATCCATGAGGATTCCCATCGATGAATCGCCTGGCCTTGGCCATTTCGGGTGGGGTGGGCGGCCTGGCAAAGCATCGCTCGAATGCAGCACGAATGCGGTCCTCGATAGTCTCTCCGGTGTTTTTCAGGGATTCGGCAAATGCCCTGGCCGAATCCCATGAAAAGCGACTGTTCATCAGGACCAAAGCCTGGGGGGCATGCGTGCTGACGGGACGCACCGGGCAGGGTGTGAGGGCATCGGGCGCATCAAAGGCATCAAACAATGGGTAGTGGACATTCCTCTTGCGGTAGACATAAACGGACCGGCGATTCCGTTCAGCGGGATCGCGATCAACGGGCCAGAGTTCGACCACCTCCTGTTCGGTAAAGATGAGGGAGCGAACCTCCGGTTCGAGGTCCAGATGGACCCCGGGACCACCGGCCTTCGGATTGAACCGACCCGAGACCGCCAGGATCGAATCGCGGAGAGCCTCTGCGTCCATGCGTCGCCGGTTCATCCGGGCCCAGAACTGATTGCTCGGGTCCCGATCCATCGACCCGTCGTTCACCCGGGATTGGCGTCGATACGCGTCGGAAGTGACCATCAGCCGGTGAATGGGCTTGAGGTGCCAGCCATTTCGGATCAGTTCCCCGGCCAGCCAGTCCAGAAGTTCCGGGTCGGTCGGACGATCTCCCCGGACTCCAAAATCCGACGACGTTGCCACCAGACCACGCCCAAAATGGTGCTGCCAGAGCCGGTTGACGATGACGCGGGCCACCAGTGGGTTGTTGGTGGCGGTCATCCAGCGCGCGAGGGAGAGGCGCCTTCCCGTAGCTTCGTCCCGGTTTGCAGCGACCATTCCGTCCGACGATGGACTCCCCCTCATCGCGGCGACCAGGGTCGAGGGTGGATGAGGGAGGACAACCTGTCTCTTGTCCTTGATGTTTCCACGGCGCAGGACATGCGTCTCGGGAATCGTGCCCGTGGTCCCGGTCATCGCCATGGCGCGGGCGGGTGGGCGCGGCAACTCAAGTTCCAACTGATAAATTTGATGCTTGAGGGCCTCCCGGCGTTGATGGTCGGCGGGATTCATCGAAACGGCCTCGGCGATTTCCTCCCATTTGACATCGAGGGCGACCTCGATTCCCTCGGCCAGACGCTGCTCTTCGGCTGTTCGGTCTTCCTTGCGCATCGCGCGAATCTCCCGCTCCCGTGGGGTGAGGGCGGCTTCCTTGGTGGACGCCAACCGGGCCCGGTACGGCTCCTCCAGAGTGTTCCTGGCTTCGGTCAACGGCTTGATACGGGCTTCGATGTGTTCCCGTTCCTTTTCATACGCTGTTTTTTCCTGATCAGTATGAAGAGCGGTTTCTGTCAGTTGCGTACCGGCGAAATAGGCCTCGAGTCCGTAATAATCCTCCGCCGTAATCGGGTCGAATTTGTGATCGTGACAGCGGGCGCACCCGACCGTCAGTCCAAGAAAAACGGAGCCGACGGACCCCACCACTTCGGTCAGTTCGTTTTGGCGTCGCACCTCGGGGTCGATGTTTCCGGCCACCACTTCGCGGGGGCCGGCGCGCCCGAAACCGGAGGCAATCAACGCATCGGGATCACCCGGAGCGGCTTCGTCCCCGGCAATCTGCAGGGTCAGGAACCGGTCATAGGGTAGGTCCTGATTGAGGGCTCGTATGACCCAATCGCGATAACGCCATGCGTCCGGTCGATCCGCATCCAGTTCAAACCCGTTGGAGTCGGCATAGTGGGCCAGGTCCAGCCAATGCTGGGCCCAGCGTTCGCCAAAATCAGGCCGGGAGAGCAAACGGTCCACCAGGCGCTCCCAACCCGACGCAGACGGGTCCTTCAGAAATTCGTGACGATCCTGTGGGGCGGGCGGAAGGCCGGCCAAATCATGGGTCACTCGTCGGAGTTGCTCTGTCGGGGAGGCTTGGGGGGCGGGCTGGATGCCCAAATTCTGAAGCCGGACAAGAATGAAGGCATCGATCGGGTTGGCGGGGACCGCTCCTTCGACACGGGGTGGTGCCACGGATCGGATCGGTTGAAAAGCCCAATGCCTGAGCGGATCGCCCGGCGGTGCCTCAGACGAGGTCTGGGTCCCAGCTCTGAGGCGCGTGTCCCGGGAAAGGAGAAGGAAAAGGCCAGCCAAGACCGTGAGGCTTCGGAGGGACTTTTTGGCTCTCATTCGAAGACCAATAATGAAAGCGGTGTCCCCAAATCCTGCAAGTCCCCAAAGTCGAATTCGCAGGGAGAGTCACGAATCAGTGTGTGCCCGGTGACCTGTTGGTGGTGGCGCCGGTTTCGTAAATGTCCGCCAATTCGAGAAGCAGGGCCTCGAGTTTGGTCCAATATTCGGCCTCGGGCAGGGCGTTCTTCGTTTCGCGGAGGTGTGCAATGGCCTCTTCCAGGTCATCCCGCCTCGCCCGGACAGAGGGCGGCCAGTTCTGTTCGGTGGGATCGGGTTTTAGGAAAATTCGAGCGGCCAACATTCCATCGGGTTTACCTCCATCCTTGGGTGCCTGGGTGACCCGGATGCCGCGAAACCATTCGGCCGGGGTGCCCTTCTGGTCTCCATTGTCATCGATCAGCGCGTGTTCCGTGACCAACCGGTTTTCGGTCTGATAGAATTCCCGGACGCGAGCCGCCGCCGCCAGAAAGACTTCCAGGAGGGAGATGCGTCCGTCGTGGTCCAGGTCACTGGCGGGATCGGAAAGTGACTCGGCGAGGTATTGTCCAAACCGGGCGAAATTGAGTTCATTGCCGCTGCGTGTCGCAGTGACGATCACCCGATTGGTGGCTGACAAAAGGTTGATGAAGGGGGCGCTGGCCGCCGAGGTGTCGATGATGACGACCTGACGGTGAAACGGCTGCAACCAGGCGGCCAGTTGACTGGCTGACAGGTCGGGTCCCCGCAGATTGAAGCGGGCCTCACGGCCGTCAAAGGTCCCGTGCCCGACCAAAACCAGCCAGAGGGGTTCAGCTCCTTCGCGGGGTTCCCTTTTCAGGGCTTCACCCAGAGACGTCAGATCGTTGGTTCCAGCATTGGAGTCCGTTCCAATCTCTATCCGTCGTGTCGGTGTGTCGGTTGAAATCGATTTCCAGCGCTCTAACTGGTTGAGAAAATTCGTGGCATAGGCGTCTTCACCCGGGGCTCCCAGCACGATGATGATGGTCGGCGACTCGGACGCAATGCAGGGGAGCATCGCCTGGGGAAGCAGGAGGACAACGAGCCCCAGCAGCCATCGCGACAGAAGTCGATGCAGGGAACGACAGCGCAGCGGGTTCATGGCAGACCTTTCGTTCGGCGGATGCCCCATTCCCCGATGAGGCAGGCAAGGGCGAAGGCAAAAAGAAGGGGGGTGTGCCAGATGGGGCGGGACCAGCTTTCCATCACCGGTGCCGTCTGTTGGGGGAGCGCTCTGGCGAATGAATCCAGTCCGGCGGCGGGGATCACCCGCCCGCCGGTGTGCGCGGCGAGCTGTTCCATCAGGCGCCTTTGGGGAATCAGCGATTTGAATTCTTCGGCTGCCGGGTCGTGACTCCATCCGACTTGGGCACGCCCCACCTCGGCACCGTCTGAACGGGTGACCACGGCCTGTGCCCGGTACCCGGCGGCCAGGCGTGGGGCAAAGGTGGCCTGATAAAGTCCGGGGGTGATGGTTGAGGCTTCGGCCTGAATCACGACGATATTGGTGGGGCCGGATTCTCCGGATTTGAGGAGGACCGGTTGGACCTCGAGGGAGACGCGGGCGTTATCGAGAGGGTGGAATTGAAGGTCCCGGGCACGTACTTCGAGACGGACGGTGCCCTGAGCGGCCTCCGGTTGTTGTTCGACGGTCAATTCCACCGGGCGCGGGACATCGGTGACCAACCATCGCAGAAACTGGCGCCAGGACTTTTCCATGTCCTCCCGGGCCGAAGCGCTTTGCATGCCCCATCGCCAGAGGTCCCCGATAGTCAGGGCAGCGGAGCGGCCCCGGCCAAAACGTTGGGCAATCAGGGCGGGATACGAGCGTCCGCCGGGTGTGGTGACCGCGGCAATGACGCTGGCTCCCGGCTTGGCTTCGCGAACAGGATTCAGGACCTGGAACGCGGGCATGCCGGCGATTCGTTCCTTTTCCTCCGCCTCGGTGGGCCGCAACCGTGCCCATTCCTGAAGAAATCCTTCACGCGTGAGTTCAAAATGAAGCGTCCCCTGTGCCGGCGGTGATTCGGACCGGTCGAGGTAGACGGGCAGCAATTCCCCAATGGGCGTCCGGGCATATTGTCCCTCCCGAAAACTCTCCATACCCCCCAGCATCAGCAATGCACCACCGCGTTCTGAAACAAATCGCTGAACCAGGGAGGCCTGATCGGGCGTAAAGAAGCCGGACTCGACGTTGTCCAGGATCAAGGCCTGATACGGGAAGAGTTCTTCAGGCGACGAGGGGAATCCGGCAGCCAGTTCCAACTCGTCCCGGGTATTGAGCCGTTTCAGCACCGGTTGGTCATAGCGTTCGAGCTCCTCGGCTCCCGCGTTGGCGGAGCCTCGAAACAGGGGATTGCTGTTTTCCCCGGCGCGACCGCGAAAGGCGAATCGGGCTTCGCGTCGGGCGATGCGGATCAAGGCCACCAGGTCCAATTGACGGTCACCCTCCATGGCCCGGTTCAGAAACTTGTATTCCCAGGAGGGGCGTCCGGCGACATAGAGGATTCGATGCTGGCCTTGGCCCTGGTCCACCACCAGCACCCGGCGATTATTGGCCAGAGTGGCCTCGTCAGATGACGCCGAATTGGTCCCGGATCCCTTGACCAGGGTCTCCAGTTCATAGAACGAAAGTCCCGGCTGCTCGGGCTTCCACTGAAATCGAAAGTCGAGTCCGGCATGATCGGTGGCGGACGTCTGCTCCTGCCGGAGGATTTCCCGACCCGAAGTGTCCCGAACCCGGGCGACGATGGTTCGGCCCGGGAATCCATCGGAAGTCACCCGGGTGTGGAGGGCGACCGGGGTGTCCTCAAAGGCCCCCAGACTGGCGCTGGCCTCCTGGATGCCGACATCGCGCGGAGGCGTGTCATTGCCCATCACGACCGGGTAGATGGGAGGGAGGCCGGTGAGAGTCGCCAGGGAACTTTCCGTAAGATCGGTGGCGTTTCCATCGGTCAGAACAACGATGCCGGCCAGGGGACGGGACTTGAAGCGGGCAGCCAATTGTCGCAGGGCCAGGCCGAGGTTGGAGGATCGGCCGTCAAAGGTCAGTTTCTCCAGGGAAGGGGCCGGTTCGAGGCGGGAATCAAAGCGGTATCGTCGAACTTCAAAGTTTTTCGACAGGCTGCCCTGCCAACCGGAGTCCGGGTGCGCCACCTGCTCCTGTAGGCCTTCGCCGCGGGTTTGGCGGGAACCCGTGTCGCGAATGTTCATTCCGTCGCTGGTGTCGGCAAGAATGGCGAGGAGGTTGGCCCCAGGGCGAGGTCGGGACCGGGTCCAAAGCGGGTCGAGTAGACAAAAGGCCAACGCGAGCAACGCGGCCAGGCGAAAGCACAAAGCGATTCGAAACCAGATGCCTCCCGGCGAACGTCCGTAGCTCCAGAACAACACCACGACCGCCACCACGACGAGCGCAAGCGTCGGCAGCCACCAGCCGGATGTGAAGGTCAGGTTGGAAGGGAACATCCGATCAGTGGTCCTTGCCCAACTCCTGGTAGTAACGCTGGACGCGCTCGGTATAACGGGCCGGCACGGGGTCGCGGTCCAGTGGAACGAGGGCGTCCTGGGAACCCCGTCGGGCCAGTTCCTCAGCGAGTCGATTTCTCACCTCGACCAAGGGTTGAACAATCTGGCTGTTGACCTTCAGCCAGTCGGGTTTTTGCCGATGGTTTTTGAATTCAATCCGCATTTGTCGGGCCTTTTCCCGGGCCGAGGCGATGGCATTCCGAAGGTCCGGGGCATCCACCATTTCCTCCGCGTCCCGAAGGGTGTTGGCCCAGGGCGTGAAATTTCCACCGGTGATGGGATGATCGTTCGAGCCAGCGTTTCCCCGGTCACGGGCCGAATCGCCATATCCGAGGTCCAAGGGATTGGCTCCCCCGGCATTGCCTCCGGAATCACCACGTCCGATTCGGGAACGGACGGGACCCACAGCACCGGGTTGTCGGGAATTTCCCGAGGTCGATGAATTGCCGGCAACACCATCCCGGGAGCCTGCGGTCGCGGCACCCGTTGCTCCGGGTGCGGTGGCCCTGCCCGGTGAGGGTTGTGTGCCCGGGGAGCCCTGGGGGTTTTGGGTGATGGATTCACCCGGTGGCGCTGTGTTTGCGGGTGTGGACGAAGCGGTTTCAGGCCCGGAATCTCCGGGGGCCTTGGGAGTCGGGCCCTGGGACGACCGCGCGGAGGAGGGCGGAGGGGAGTTGGTTGTGGCTCCGGCGGCGGCCAGTTCTGATTGAAGGGCTTGGGTGACCCGGTCCAGGGCTGTCGCCGCCTGACGAAGCGCTTCGGTGTCATCCCCCACGGCACTGGCAGCGGCCTGTTCGATGCCCTGGCTTAAATGGTTCAATTCCGATTGGGCGGCGGACCCGGCGGTGGCGGCCTCTGGAAGAAGGCCCTGGCGGGCAAGCTCGGACGTCAGGGTAAGGGACTTTGCCTGGCCGTCGTTCTGGAGTTGTTCCAGCTTTTGGTCCAGGCTTCGGGTCAATTTTCGTTCCTGAAGCAACGACTGTCGGAACTGCTTGATTGTCGCGGTCTCGTTCTGTTCGAAGCGCCGAAGGGAGTCCTCCAACTTTTGGCTGGCCCGCGGCTCGGATGCCTCGGCCAACTGGGCCACCTGCCGGGCATCGTCCACCAGGCGGTTCAATTTTTCCCGTTGCCGGGCCAGATCATCCAGGACTTCGCGGTGGAGCCCGGAGGAATCGAGGGAATGACCGGAATTGGAAGCGGCGTCCCCGAGCTTTTTCTCCAACTCGGTCTGTTGCCGGGCCAGTTCCCGGGCCTCGGCCCGCAGGTTTTTCAAGTCTTCGCCCACCTGGCCGGATGTTTTCCGCCGAAGCGACTCCCGCTGCTCCTCCAACTGTTGTTGAGCGCGGGTTCCGGAGGCGAGCGACTGGGCTGTGGCCCCGCTTTGGGCCGCATCAGCGGCTCGCTGCATCTCCGTCCGCGTTTCATCCAATCGCCGACGTTCCTCACTCATCGAGGACTGGTTCTCCGGGCGTTCCATTTGACGTGCCAAATCGTCGGCGTCGGCCACAAGTTGTCGTTGATCGTCCTGGAGGTGTTTGAGTTGGCGCCGGATTTCATCGCGCTCCGATTCGGTCTTCGCGGCGGTGAGGGCGGTTTGCAACTCCTTCAACCGTTCATTGACGTCCTCCTGGCGGCGGGCCAGTTCCTTGAGCCGATCGAGTATTTGTGATTGCTCCTTCTGCTGTGGACTTGCCTTGGCCTGGGCTTGCTTTTGATTTTCGTACTTGTTGTCCGTTTCGGTGAGATCGAGTTGGTCCAGTTGGCGTTGGTTGGAATTGGCACTGCCCTTTCCTGAATTCTTTTGCTGGCTGCGGCTGACTTCATGTTCCCGTGCAGCCATGGACAGGAGTGCCTGGTAGGCAGACTGCTCCGAGGTGATGGCGGCGGGGAGGGCCTCCTTCTTACCGGCGGATTCGACCAGCTGTCCCACGGCTTGATGCATGGGATCGACCACCGATTGCCACTGCTTTTGCACCGCTGGACTGGTGGCTTTCTGTTGCGCTGCCGTCGCCTGTTTCAGGGCCTCTTTTTGGGACTCACGTAGAACAGCCAAATCGTTGGTCGGCATTGCCGTCAGGGAGGAGTGAACGCGATTGAGCAGAGCCCAGGAGGCGACCAGCACCTGCTTTTGCAATTCCGCGAGCTTTTGGGTGGGGCTGCTCTGACTCTCTGCCTTTCCATCACCCGGTGGTGTCTCCGGTGATTTCCCTTCCCTGAAGACTTCATCATACGGCCGGATTTCGGCAAAGTAGAGGTCTGTCAATGTCCGGCGCTTCAGACCGTCGCGATCGAAGTCGTCGGCCCAGCCAAACCATGAGATGAGCTGCCCGGGTTTGAGGTGGAGGCTTTCAATTTCCAGGAGATGATGGAACTCCTCCTTTTTTTGTCCGGCGACAGCGTGGCCCAACTCCAGGTAGCGCACCTCCTGACCGACCAGGGAGAGACCCAGGCCATAGGAGAGGACGCCGATGTCATCCCAGACGGTGCCGGAAAAGCTCAGTTCCTCCAGCGGCGACGGATGAGCATCGCCCCGGGGAGAGGTCATCCGAATCTCCGGACGCCGGTTGGGGAGGGCCTCGAAGACGAAGGGGGGGGACGGTCGATTGGTGCGGCCTTCAAAATCCACCAGATGAAGGTCATAGGTGCCCTGGGTCAGGAGGCGGAAATCGTTGAGGGTTGCCTGGGCACGATCGGGGAATGTCGACAGGACCACATTGGAGACGGCGTTGCTCCGGGAAACGAGAAGGGCGGACTTGACCGGATGGTTCAATTGAAGGGTCAATTCAACATGGCTGTCCTCCAGCGCGGCAAAGCGGTGGGTGTCCTCCAGGCGGCGTTGTTTTTGCCCGGTGTACGGCGGAGGCGTCAGCAAGGCATCCGCCCGCTCCAGGCGCGGCACCTCGAAGACATGAACATGGAAGCGGCGTGATTCCAGTCCGGCACCGACAATTCGGTAATCAAAATCATCGGTGACCGCAGGGATGCCGCCACCGTACAAGGGGTCGGAAAGACTTTGGGTCAGTTCGATGGATTTCTCCGGCTGATTGGGTCTGTTCCAGATCAATTCGACCTTGGAGGAGGACTTTTTTCCGAGTCGGGCCGCCACCACCAGATTTTGTCCGCGTTCGATTTCGGTATCTCCGGGAGCGACGTCAAGGCGGGGCGATTCACTGGAAATGGTTTCCGACCGACGGTGGGGCCAGCCTTCCGAGCGAAGCTGGAGCAGGAGAATGGCGGCGACGAGGACAGCCAATACGGCCTGACCCCATCTGAATGCATTCAAGGTCCGGATGGGGAATGCCTCCCGCCAATCGTGGTCGGAAGCATGTTCAACGGCCTTTCGCAGGACACGCTGCTGAAGAAAGGAGATCGACTCGGTGCTGGGAATTTCGGCGGCGGTCAGGAGGAGACCGTCGAGTTCTGGAAATGTTCGCTCCACCTTGCGAATGGCGGAAGCTCGTTCGGATTCGGAAAACGGTCGATGGGAGTGGACGATGCCAACCAGGAAGCAGACGGCGGCCTGCCCGACCGCCAGTCCAATCACCCATGGGGCAATTGGGGAAGTGGCGATCGAAGGTACCGTGACGGCCCATCCTCCAATGAAGACGGCGATCAACCCGCTCACGGTCATCCATCCTGCCTGCCGTCGTTGTCGCTGGCGTTTCAGGACGGGTTCGAGCCGTTGGTTGAAGTCATGGCGGTTCATGCCGGGGAGGGGGTGGGGATGGCCTGATGCGTGCGTGTCCACCGTGCGATGACGGATTCCACGATGAGAATCGCCCAGGTCCCCAACAGAAACCAGCGCCAGAGTTTTTGTTGACCCTCGGTTTCCGTTGCGGCGGCGGTGGTGGACGTCCTGGACGGAGTGGCAGGGGAGGCCCGCCCGACCGGCGCTCCAAACCGGGACCAGATTTCGGCGGGCAAGGGTGCTGTTTGGGATTCGATGGGGTCCAGATTGACCGACCAGATGGATGTCGATTCGGTTCCCTCCAATCGATAAATGCCTGGAAGAGTGTTGCCTTCAAACTGGGTTGCGTGGGCGGCCAGCGGCATGAGGGTGCCATCGGGGAGGCGAATTTTTCGGTCAGCGGAACTGGGTGGGATCGGCACCGCATCCCCGACCGACCATCGGTGGACTTCCTGCGAACGGCTGTCTCTCGAATCCAGAATGCCGTCGATCCACGGGACAAACTTGGTGGAGAGGGCCAGTT
>Ga0136644_10001325_pt1 | contig 19818 bp, 15 predicted proteins | sample C_130820_EF_Meta_FD_94780 | JGI IMG/M metagenome (GOLD analysis project Ga0136644, IMG submission 94780) | Freshwater microbial communities from Lake Croche, Canada to study carbon cycling - C_130820_EF_MetaG (v2) (version 2) | ecosystem: Environmental > Aquatic > Freshwater > Lake | place... | reverse complement strand
GGAGTCGGGCTTCTTTGTCGCGCAGTACCACGGCAAAGGTGGCAAGGGGCCTTGGCATGTGCAAAGCGTCAACCGCTACGACTCCAGTCTGAAGTCTTGGATGGCGCGCTTTCGCGGGGTGGCTACCAAATATCTTCCCAACTACCTGGGCTGGCGCCGCTCGCTTGACCGCTTCAAGGACAAGCTCACACCCGAACAGTTTCTGTTCCATGCGCTTCGAACCTCTTATCAGTAACTCCATACACGGTTAAGGTGAACTCAGCCGCTTACTACATGTCAATGAATTTTACAGAGACTACGCACTAAATGTTAAACGTTCAAGCGCCTATTACTGCCCCCCTTTGTGTCGATCTAGACGGCACGCTGCTTAATTCTGATCTGTTGATCGAGTCTGGCTTGGCCTTTGTACGTACCACACCGCTGCAACTCTTAAAGCCACTGGTCTGGCTGGCCCGGGGCGGTAAGGCGGGGCTGAAGGCCGGTCTCGCTTGGCGGGTCGCTATTGATGTGGCCCGCTTACCTTTTAACCCCGAGGTGCTGGCGTTTATTAAGGCCGAGCGCGCGAAGGGACGGCAGATTGTGCTGGTCACAGCCAGCCATGCGCGCTATGCCCAACAGGTGGCGGACTATTTACAACTTTTTGACCGCGTGCTGGCGACTGAGGCGTTCAATTTATCATCACACCGCAAGGCGGACTGCTTGGTCGCTGAATATGGCGAACAGGGTTTCGATTACATGGCTAACGCCGCCGCAGATTTGGCCGTTTGGCGGCGGGCGCGCAAGGCCTATGTCGTCAACGCCAGTAAGGCGGTAGAAGCCTTAGCGCGCATGCAGGCCCGTGTGGAGATGGTGATGCGTAAACAGGGCGGCCTCCGGCCCGCCTGGGTTAAGGCGCTGCGCTTGCATCAGTGGATGAAAAACTCGTTGGTGTGGGTGCCTTTGCTGGCTGCGCATCAAATTGGCAGCCCGGAGCTATTGGTGCACGGCATGTTAGCCTTCTTGGTATTTGGCTTGTGTGCGTCGAGTGTCTATTTATTAAATGATTTGCTTGATCTGCCGGACGATCGGCGCCACCCCAGCAAGCGCAACCGGCCCTTTGCTGCTGGGCGTCTGCCTTTGGCTGATGGGCTGCTTGTGGCGCCGCTGTTGCTTGTAACGGCTTTTGCGGGCGCTTGGCTGTGCTTGCCCTGGAAGTTCACCCTTGCCCTGGGATGCTATTACTTACTAACCGTAGCCTATTCGTTCGTATTGAAGCGCGCCATGATGGTGGACGTGATTGCTCTGGGCGCGCTTTACACCTTGCGCATTGTTGGCGGAGCTTTTGCTTGCGGCTTGCCTTTGACCTTTTGGCTGCTTGCGTTTTCTATGTTTATTTTTCTGAGCTTAGCCTTGGTTAAGCGCTATGCCGAGCTGGTAGAGGTGCGTCGCCAGGGCAAGGCCACCAAAGCACATGGGCGCGGCTACTACCCGGGGGATTTGGAAATGCTCTCGTCGCTAGGTGCTGCCTCTGGTTATTTGGCTGTGATGGTGCTGGCGCTCTACATTCAAGACTCCCAAACAGCAGCCATGTATCGGCATCCGCAGTGGATATGGCTGAGCTGCCCGCTGCTGTTGTTTTGGGTGTCGCGCACCTGGATGCTGACCCATCGGGGTTTGATGCACGACGATCCGGTGGTATTTGCTATGAAAGATAAAGTGAGTTTAGTGGTCGGCGCCCTGTTGGGGTTGATTTTCTGGGCTGCAAGTTGAGTGCGCCACTTTTGCCCTGGGGCCGTTACCCCCGGCATGTGCAATCAGGCCACACGCTTCACTGGCGGTCGGATATAGCGGCTCAGTTGACGCGCTTGGGCAAGGCTCACGGTGAGGTTTTGGCTTTTGGCAATGGCCGCAGCTACGGCGACAGTTGCTTGGCGGCTAGCGATCACGTGCTATGCACCCGGCCATTGGATCGGCTGATTGCCGCCGATTGGCAGAACGGGTTGGTGCGTGCGGAGGCGGGTGTAACGCTGGGCGAGCTATTGCAAGTGTCCATCCCCCGTGGTTGGTTCCTGCCGGTGACGCCAGGCACCCAGTTTGCCACGCTGGGGGGGGCGGTAGCCAACGATGTGCATGGGAAAAACCATCATGTGCGCGGCAGCTTTGGCTGCCATGTGCGCCGCTTGGGGCTGGTGCGGTCTGATCGGGGGGCCGTGGAATGCGCACCCGGTGATACGGCAGGCCTGTTCGCCGCCACCGTGGGTGGCTTGGGGCTCACCGGTGTTGTGGAGTGGGTAGAGCTGCAGCTCATGCCGGTACGCAGCAGCCAGGTCGATGTGGTGCAGATTCGCTTTGGTTCTTTGCCAGAGTTCTTTGCGCTGTCGGCCGAGTTAGACGGCCAGCACGAGTACGCGGTGGCCTGGATTGACTGCGCAGCACGCGGGCGCAAAGCGGGACGGGGCATTTACCTCTTGGGCGATCATGCCCCGAATGGAGGTTTGGCCCGGGGCAGCCTTCGGGGGCTGGGCGTGCCAATTGTGCCGCCAGTATCGCTCATCAACCAAGCGTCTTTGCAGGTTTTTAATCAAGTTTATTACCATGCGGCCAAGCCGGGCCGACACCTGGCGCGGATAGGCTACGAGCCTTACTTTTATCCCTTGGATCGCATCAAAAACTGGAACCGCCTGTATGGCCCCAAAGGTTTTCAGCAATATCAGTGTGTGATTCCAGATAGTGCAGGGCCAGACGCCATTGCCGCGATGCTGCAAACCATCACCGCAGCCCGCAGCGGCTCGTTTCTGGCGGTGCTCAAGCGCTTTGGTGCAATGGCCTCGCCAGGGCTGTTATCTTTTCCCATGGCTGGCCCCACGCTGGCGCTAGACTTCCCGCAGCAAGGTGAGGCTACCGCGCGCTTATTTGCCTCGCTAGACGCCATTGTGCGCAGCGCAGGGGGGCGTTTGTACCCGGCTAAAGACGCGCACATGGACGCAGACTTTTTTCGCGCCAGCTATCCCCGGTGGCCGCAACTGGAGGCGCTGCGCGATCCACTGTTATGTTCCCGATTCTGGAAACGAGTGAACGAGATATGAAAAACATCCTCATCGTAGGCGCCACATCCGCCATTGCCAGCGCTTGCGCCAAGCGGTGGTGCGAGGGTGGTGCCCGCTTTTTTTTGGTTGGGCGAGCCGCAGAAAAGCTTGACCAAGTCGCCGACGACCTGCGCGCCCGGGGCGCCGAGGCACACGCCTACGTGCTGGACATGACTTTGTTAGAGCAACATGGCCACCTGTTGGCCCAGGCATACACTTGGCTGGGTCGCATCGACATGGTGCTAGTAGCCCACGGCAGCTTGCCCGATCAAGCGGCATGTGAACGAGATGCGGCGCTGGCCGTGCGTGAATTCAACAACAACGGCCTGAGCGTCATTAGTTTTCTGACCCATTTGGCCCCATTGGTGGAGGCCCAGCGCAGCGGCTGCATAGGCGTGATTTCGTCTGTGGCTGGCGACAGAGGCCGCCCGTCAAACTACCTGTATGGCTCAGCCAAGAGCGCCGTAACGACGTTTTGTAGCGGATTACGTGCCCGGCTGTACAAGGCGGGCGTGCAGCTAACCACTATCAAGCCGGGGTTTGTGGATACCCCCATGACGCAGGGGCTACCACTGCCAGCCCCCCTTGTTGCTTCCGTAGATCAGGTGGCCCATGACATCGTCCAAGCAATGGCTGCGGGCACGGGAACACTTTATACGCGTTGGTTCTGGCGCTATATCATGTTAATCATTGTGCATATTCCAGACCGCATTTTTCGGCGTTTTAAGATGTGAGTCAATGACTAACTACATCATCAACGTAAATACTAAGCAGCTCACTTTATTTTTACTGCTTGGTGGGATTGCTGCGGCTATTAATTTTAGCACTAGAATTTTTTTAAACCATTGGATGAGCTTTTCGGCTTCTGTTTTTTTTGCTTACCTTGTTGGTATGGCGGCGGCTTACTTTTTATTTAAAATCTTTGTCTTTAAAAATAATCAAAAACTTAAGCGAGCCTCTTTTTTCTATTTCACTCTCGTAAACTTGCTTGGCATTGCACAAACATGGGTGGTTAGTATGGCATTGGCTTATTATATACTGCCAATCTTTGGGGTAAGCAGTGGAGTATCAGAAGCTGCACATATCATTGGTATTGCTGTACCCGCTTTTACAAGTTATTTTGGACATAAATACTGGTCGTTTAAGTGATCGTATCGTTTGACACGCCATGAAAAATATATTCTTGAATTCTACCGTTTCAAGTTCGCTTTTGACACTTGTGGCTATTGCTTGTATAGTGCCCTCGAAGGCGGTTGCGGCAACGCCAATTAATGCTAAATGGATCTACAAAATTTCCGTTACTAAAGGCGCGCCAACCCCCGACGTCGCATCCAAAGCAATTGCGATGGCCGGGTCTCTGTTTGGTACGGTAACGGTGGCTGAGGGGGTTGACGCCGGAGCGCTGGATGACGTCGGCTTTAGCTTGCGCTCCAACATCAAAGTAGCCGCTTTGTTGTCTATGCTGGACAACAACCTGAACATGTACCGCCAATCCACAGGCGTATTCACGAGTGGTTTCGTTCATACGCAACGCTATGTGGATAAGCGGGGCAGTGCGGCTGAGCTACAGGTGGTGGCTAACTTCAAATCCAAGCTATTAACTTTTACGCAGGGTTCGAATCCAGCACGCACAGAAGCCATTAAGTACCCGACCACTGATATTGCCATGCTTCCCTACGCTTTTATCGGCCATGCGGCTCCTAAGGCCGCGGTGACCGTGGCGTTTACCGATGGCAAGTCGCTTTACACCACCACGCTCAGCCCGCAACCAGAGGGGTTTGAGGTGGCTGGGCAGCAGATTCGCGCTGTGCGATTGTCGGGTAACGCTGCCCGGGGGCGGCTTGAGCTGTGGGTGCGCGAAGCGGATAGCTATCCCTTGCACATGCGCATCGGCTTAGGCGCGCAGTACGGTGCCGTGTTGGAGCAGGATATTGATCGTGTCCCGGCGGCGTTGGTGGTTGTAAATGACGTGACGCCGCTGCCGCCCAAGCCCACACCCGCAGCCAAGCCCGCTGGCAGCCCCAAGCGCAAGTCGCCATGAAGTTGTGCGCCGTTCCACAGGGATGGTGTTATGCGCTATACTCACAGGCTTTTTCCGCTGTGGCCTGCCTTTCTTGGCGCTTCAGCGGTCAGGTTTTGCCAGAGCGTGGGTTTGCGGTTTGATGAAGAACTTGCGGCTGCAGCGTTTTTGGATCGTTTAGCCACAAGGAAGTTTACAAGTGCCAACTATCAATCAGCTCGTGCGTCATGGGCGCGAGGTCGAGACGGTCAAGTCCAAGAGCCCGGCCATGCAGAATTCGCCGCAGCGCCGTGGCGTGTGCACCCGTGTGTACACCACCACACCCAAAAAGCCGAACTCGGCTTTGCGCAAGGTGGCCAAGGTGCGTTTGACCAATGGGTTTGAAGTCATTTCCTACATCGGTGGCGAAGGCCACAATCTGCAAGAGCACTCGGTGGTGCTGGTGCGCGGTGGCCGCGTGAAGGACTTGCCTGGCGTGCGTTACCACATCGTGCGCGGCTCGCTGGACTTGCAAGGCGTGAAAGACCGCAAGCAGTCCCGCTCCAAGTACGGTGCCAAACGACCGAAGAAAACTTAACTAACCCGATATGTTTGTGGGACAGACCGCAGGCCGCGTAAGCGGGCAAGCTCTGTCCCCAACGAAATAAATAGGTTTGTGGGACAGACCGCCGCCTGCTCACGCAGGCAAGCTCTGTCCCCAACCGTGTGAAGAGTTTGCGGGACAGACTGCCGTCTGCTTAAGTAGATAAGCGCTGCCCCTAAGCACAGACCCAAGCGCGAAATTCGTCGCGCCGGTCGAGTAAGTGGGGGTTTTGATAAATCCCCTGGGCGCCTTGAGAGCGTCAACTGAAACCAAGAGGTGAAACCATGCCGCGTCGTCGCGAAGTCCCCAAACGTGAAATCTTGCCGGATCCCAAGTACGGCAACGTCGAGCTGTCCAAATTCATGAACGTCATCATGGAAGGCGGCAAGAAGGCTATTGCCGAGCGCATCATTTATGGTGCGCTGGAGCAGATCGAAAAGAAGACCGGCAAAGACCCGGTCGAGGCATTCAGCCTGGCTATCAACAACGTCAAGCCCATGGTTGAAGTCAAGTCCCGCCGCGTGGGCGGCGCCAACTACCAGGTTCCGGTGGAAGTGCGCCCGGTGCGCCGCTTGGCGCTGTCCATGCGTTGGCTGAAAGAAGCGGCGCGCAAGCGCGGCGAAAAGTCCATGGCGCTGCGTTTAGCCAACGAGCTGATTGAAGCCACCGAGGGACGGGGCGGCGCTATGAAGAAGCGTGACGAAGTGCACCGCATGGCCGAGGCAAACAAGGCCTTCAGCCACTTCCGCTTCTAAATCTGTCCCTTTGTACCCCGGCGCTTGTCTGTCGAGTATTTGACCGCAGATCACCAACGTACAGCTTGCAAGCTTGGCAGCCCGCCACGAGCGGGCTGTCGCCATTAACGGAGAAATCGTATGCCCCGCCAAACCCCTATCGAGCGTTACCGCAACATCGGCATTTCAGCGCACATTGACGCTGGCAAAACCACGACCACCGAGCGTGTGTTGTTTTACACCGGTGTGAATCACAAAATCGGTGAGGTGCACGACGGCGCTGCCACCATGGACTGGATGGAGCAGGAGCAAGAGCGTGGCATCACCATCACCTCGGCGGCTACCACTTGCTTCTGGAAGGGCATGGGCAAGAACTTTGACGAGCACCGCATCAACATCATCGACACCCCTGGCCACGTGGACTTCACCATTGAGGTGGAGCGCTCCATGCGCGTGCTGGATGGTGCCTGTATGGTGTACTGCGCCGTGGGCGGTGTGCAGCCGCAGTCCGAGACGGTTTGGCGCCAGGCCAACAAATACCGCGTGCCACGCTTGGCCTTTGTCAACAAAATGGACCGCACGGGCGCCAACTTCTTCAAGGTTTATGACCAGATGAAGCAGCGCCTGAAGGCCAATCCGGTTGCCTTGCAGGTGCCGATTGGCGCGGAAGAACACTTCCGCGGCGTGGTCGATCTGGTGAAGATGAAGTCCATCATCTGGGACGAAGACAAAGGCGTGACTTTTGTGTATGGCGACATCCCTGCCGACATGGTGGATCAATGCAACGAGTTCCGCGAAAAGTTGGTCGAGGCCGCTGCCGAGTCCAGCGAGGAACTGATGAACAAGTACCTCGAAGGCGAGGAACTGACCGAGCTCGAAATCAAGGCGGCGATCCGCCAGCGCACCATCGCTGGCGAAATTCAGCCCATGGTGTGTGGCTCTGCCTTCAAGAACAAAGGCGTTCAGGCCATGTTGGACGCGGTGGTCGAGTACCTGCCGTCGCCAGTGGACATCCCTCCGGTGAGCGGTATTGACGATAACGAACAGCCGGTGGTTCGCCGTGCGGACGACAAGGAGAAGTTCTCCGCGCTGGCGTTCAAGCTCATGACCGACCCCTTTGTGGGCCAGCTCACCTTTATTCGCGTCTATTCGGGCGTGCTGAAGTCGGGCGATCAGGTCTATAACCCCATCAAGGGCAAGCGCGAGCGTATTGGCCGCATCGTGCAAATGCATGCCAACGCGCGTCAGCCGATTGACGAAGTGTGCGCCGGCGATATTGCCGCTTGTATCGGCCTGAAGGAAGTGATTACCGGCGAAACCCTGTGCGACCCCGATGCCTTGGTTACGCTGGAACGCATGGTCTTCCCCGAGCCGGTGATTGCGCAGGCGGTGGAGCCCAAGACCAAGGCCGATCAGGAAAAGATGGGTATTGCCTTGTCGCGCTTGGCGCAGGAAGACCCCTCGTTCCGCGTCAAGACCGACGAAGAGTCGGGCCAGACCATTATTTCTGGCATGGGCGAGCTGCACCTGGAAATCATTGTGGACCGCATGAAGCGCGAATTTGGCGTCGAAGCCAACGTGGGCAAGCCGCAAGTGGCCTACCGCGAAACCATTCGCAAGACGGTGGAAGAGGCCGAAGGCAAGTTCGTGCGCCAGTCCGGTGGCAAGGGCCAGTACGGCCATGTGGTGCTGAAGATCGAACCCAACGAAGCAGGCAAAGGCTTTGAGTTTGTCGATGCCATCAAGGGCGGCGTGGTGCCGCGCGAGTACATTCCGGCGGTGGAAAAGGGCGTGATCGAGGCGCTCAACCAAGGTGTGTTGGCCAACTACCCGGTGGTGGACGTCAAGGTCACGCTGCACTTCGGCTCCTACCATGACGTGGACTCCAATGAAATGGCCTTCAAGATGGCGGCCATCTTTGGTTTCAAGGAAGGCTGCCGCAAGGCCAGCCCGGTCATTTTGGAGCCGATGATGGCGGTCGAGGTGGAAACGCCAGAAGACTACGCCGGCAACGTGATGGGTGACCTGGCTTCGCGCCGGGGCATGGTGCAGGGCATGGAAGACATGGTCGGTGGCGGCAAGGCCATCAAGGCCGAAGTGCCGCTGTCGGAAATGTTCGGCTACTCCACCACGCTGCGCTCCATGTCGCAAGGCCGCGCCACCTACACCATGGAGTTCAAGCACTACAGCGAGGCGCCGCGCAACGTCGCCGAAGCGATTGTGTCCGCAAGGGCGAAGTAAAGCCCAGTAACGTCGAGGCCACCTTTCCAGAGTCGCCGCGGAACCGGCTTTGCCGGGCCGCTGGCGGCGCCCCCTGAGGGGGGAGGCGGCGTAAGCCGCTTCGGGGGGGCTTCAATTTTTGTCTTCAGCGCCCGTTCAGGGTTGGCCCGCTGCCCGTGGCGAGGCCTTTGCAGGAGACGTTAAACAGTCACGGGCTTGTTCTTTTGAAGGATTTGAAAATGGCAAAAGGAAAATTCGAGCGTACCAAGCCGCACGTGAACGTGGGCACGATTGGGCACGTGGATCACGGCAAGACGACGCTGACGGCGGCGATCACGACCGTGCTATCGGCCAAATTTGGCGGTGAAGCCAAGGCCTACGACCAAATTGACGCAGCACCTGAAGAAAAAGCGCGCGGCATCACCATCAACACCGCCCACGTGGAATACGAAACGGCCAACCGCCACTACGCCCACGTGGACTGCCCCGGCCACGCCGACTACGTCAAAAACATGATTACCGGTGCCGCCCAGATGGACGGCGCTATTTTGGTGTGCTCCGCCGCCGACGGCCCCATGCCGCAAACGCGCGAACACATCTTGTTGGCCCGCCAAGTGGGCGTGCCCCACATCATCGTGTTTCTGAACAAATGCGACATGGTGGACGACGCCGAGCTGCTGGAATTGGTCGAAATGGAAGTGCGCGAACTGCTCTCCAAGTACGACTTCCCCGGTGACGACACACCCATCATCCACGGCTCAGCCAAACTGGCCATGGAAGGCGACAAGGGCGAGTTGGGCGAAGGCGCCATCATGAAGCTCGCCGACGCGATGGACAGCTACTTCCCCACGCCCGAGCGCGCCATAGACGGCGCCTTCCTGATGCCGGTGGAAGACGTGTTTTCCATCTCGGGTCGCGGCACCGTGGTCACGGGCCGAGTCGAGCGCGGCATTGTGAAGGTGGGTGAAGAAATCGAGATCGTGGGCATACGCCCCACGCTCAAAACCACTTGTACCGGCGTGGAAATGTTCCGCAAGCTGCTGGATCAAGGCCAAGCGGGCGACAACGTGGGCATCTTGCTGCGCGGCACCAAGCGCGAAGAAGTCGAACGCGGTCAAGTGCTGTGCAAGCCCGGCTCGATCAAGCCGCACACGCACTTCACCGCCGAGGTGTATGTGCTCAGCAAAGACGAAGGCGGGCGCCACACGCCATTCTTCAACAACTACAGGCCGCAGTTTTACTTCCGCACCACGGACGTAACGGGCGCCATTGAGTTGCCAGCGGACAAAGAAATGGTCATGCCAGGCGACAACGTGTCCATCACGGTCAAGCTCATCAACCCGATTGCCATGCAAGAAGGTCTGCGCTTTGCCATCCGCGAAGGCGGCAAGACCGTGGGCTCGGGTGTGGTGGCGAAGATATTAGAGTAAACCAATATGTTTGCGGGACAGACCGCCGCCTGCGCAGCAGGCAAGCTCTGTCCCCAACCATATAGGGAGTTTGCGGGACAGACCGCAGGCCGCGTAAGCGAACCAGCTCTGTCCCCAACGAAGTAAATATGTTTGCGGGACAGACCGCAGGCCGCGTAAGCGGACAAGCTCTGTCCCCAACCGTATAGAAGAATTGGTTTTAAAGGCTAAAAGGTCAGTGTGATGAAAGTAGGGGCGTAGCTCAATTGGCAGAGTGTCGGTCTCCAAAACCGAAGGTTGGGGGTTCGATGCCCTCCGCCCCTGCCACCTGAGGGTGGCTACCCGTCTGAGTTGGGCGGGCTTTTTGCGTCCTCGGGCGCTGTTGAACGTGTAACGCAAGCAATACCGTCAGGAACTGCCATCCATGGCCACTTCTCAAGTTGAAACCGTCAGCCCTGCCGCTGACAAAGCCAGGCTGGCTGTGGCTGCGGCTTTGGTGCCTGGGGCTGTGGTGGCGTTTTATCTGTTGGGGCGCTACGGCCCCATCGTCCAGTGGTTGGGTCTGGGTGCGGGTTTGGTGGCAGCCGCCTTGGCCTTTGTAAGCGCTGAGCCCGGCAAGGCTTTTATTGGCTTTGGCCGGGATTCTTGGCGCGAAGTGAAAAAAGTGGTGTGGCCCACGCGCAAGGAAGCCACGCAAATGACGGCTTATGTGTTTGCGTTCGTCGTGGTCATGGCCTTGTTTTTGTGGTTGGCCGACAAGACGCTCGAATGGGCTTTGTACGACCTGATTCTGGGATGGAAAAAATGAGCGATGTCATCACAGAAACCCTGGCCGCACCGACTGCCGCTGCGCTGAACCCTGACCTGCGGTGGTATGTGGTGCACGCCTATTCCGGCATGGAAAAGGCGGTGGAGCGCAACATCGTCGAGCGCATCAACCGCGCTGGCATGCAAAGCAAATTTGGCCGTATTTTGGTGCCCACCGAAGAGGTGGTCGAAATGAAAAATGGCCAGCGCAAGACGACCGAGCGCCGTTTTTTCCCCGGCTATGTATTGGTCGAAATGGTAATGGACGATGAGACCTGGCACTTGGTTAAACATACCAACAAGGTGACCGGTTTTGTAGGTGGCGCAAAGAACCGCCCGGCTCCCATATCGGAAGAAGACGTGCGCAAGATCGTGAGCCAGATGCAAGAAGGCACAGAGAAGCCGCGCCACAAAGTGGAGTTCACCGTGGGTGAGTATGTGCGCGTCAAAGACGGCCCGTTCACCGACTTCAATGGCAGCGTGGTCGAGGTCAACTACGACAAGAACAAGGTGCGGGTATCGGTCACGATTTTTGGCCGTGCCACTCCGGTGGAACTGGAGTTCGCGCAGGTTGAAAAAACCTGAGACGTTGAACACCGGGGCTGGCGCGTTTCGACTCCGCGCCGGTTTCGAACTCGGTTAGTTGGAGTCGCAACCCCCGGGGAGCTTTCAGCACAGTCTGAGGCGCATGAACCCGCAAGGAGCTCAGCATGGCGAAAAAAATCGTCGGCTTCATCAAGCTGCAAGTACCAGCTGGTAAAGCCAATCCCTCACCACCGATTGGTCCCGCTTTGGGCCAACGCGGTTTGAACATCATGGAGTTCTGCAAGGCGTTCAACGCGCAGACTCAAGGCGTGGAGCCAGGTTTGCCGCTGCCCGTGGTGATTACCGCTTTTGCCGACAAGAGCTTTACCTTCATCATCAAGACGCCCCCGGCAACCACTTTGATCAAGAAAGCGATCAAGCTGGACAAGGGCTCGGCTACGCCGCACAGCACCAAGGTCGGCAAGATCACGCGCGCCCAGTTGGAAGAAATCGCCAAGACCAAGATCAAAGACATGAATGCCGCCAACATTGATGCTGCGGTTCGCACCATTGCCGGCTCTGCCCGCTCCATGGGCGTGACGGTGGAGGGCCTGTAAATGAGCAAGCTCACAAAACGCCAAAAAACCTATGTCGGCAAGGTTGATAGCACCAAGCTGTACCCCCTGGTTGACGCACTGGGCATTGTGCAAACCTGCGCCACCGCCAAGTTTGACGAATCCATCGACGTGGCGGTGCAACTGGGTATTGACGCCAAAAAGTCAGACCAAGTGGTGCGCAGCGCGGTGGTGATGCCGCACGGCACCGGCAAAACCAAGCGGGTAGCTGTGTTCGCGCAAGGTGCCAAAGCCGAAGAGGCCAAGGCAGCCGGTGCCGACTTGGTGGGCATGGACGATTTGGCCGCTATGGTCAAGGCCGGCAATATGCCCTTTGATGTGGTGATTGCAGCCCCCGACGCGATGCGGGTTGTCGGCACCCTGGGTCAAATTCTGGGCCCACGTGGCCTGATGCCCAACCCCAAAGTGGGCACGGTGACGCCCGATGTGGCGACGGCGGTGCGCAATGCCAAGGCGGGCCAAGTGCAGTTTCGTGTGGATAAGGCCGGCATCGTGCATGCCACGATTGGTCGCCGCTCGTTTGAAGCGGACAAGCTGCGCGGCAATTTGGCGGCGCTGATTGAAGCCCTGAACAAAGCCAAGCCTGCTTCGAGTAAGGGTGTGTATCTGCGCAAGCTGGCGGTGTCGTCCAGCATGGGCGTGGGGGTGCGGGTGGATTTGCAAACACTCGCGGCTTGATAAGGAAATTGGGGTTCGCCGCAGGGCGTGCTCCAGTGCGGTGGGCTGCCCTGGTTCTTTAAGCCGGGGCAGGCCATCCGAGACCGTTGGCGTGCAAGCCCCTGGGCTGTGCACTTAATCGCAAGAGGCGGCCAACGCAGATGGCGATCCCACTGCCAAGAATGTGTAGGCATTTTTGCAACAGTTGGTCGCTGCGTTGTAGTGCGTCACCCCAAAGTGGCGCTTTTTAAGGAGTAAACCTTGAGTCTGAATCGCAGTGAGAAACAAGCGGTCATTGTTGAAGTGACCAGCCTCGCCGCAAAAGCTCAAACGCTGGTGATGGCGGAATACCGCGGCATCACGGTCGCTGACATGACCAAACTGCGCGCGGCTGCGCGTGACAAGGGCGTAGCCCTGAGTGTGTTGAAAAACACGCTGGCCCGTCGGGCTGTTGCAGGCAGCGCGTTCGAGGTCGTGGCCGACCAGATGTCCGGTCCGCTGATCTATGGCTTTTCTGTCGATGCAATAGCCGCCGCGAAAGTGGTGGCTGACTTCGCGAAAACCAACGACAAGTTGGTGATTCGCGCGGGCGCAACCGGTGGCAAGGTCTTGGATGTGAACGGCGTCAAGCAACTGGCCAACATCCCTTCCAAGGAAGTGTTGCTATCCCAGTTGTTGGGCTTGCTGCAGTCCCCGATTTCGCGCACGGCCCGTGTACTGGCCGCGCTGGCAGAAAAGCGGGGCGAGGCCGTCGCCGCCTAATGGGCTGGACGACGCTAAACCAATGAGCAGGGTGGCCTGAGGCCACCCACTGAAACGAGAAAATGAGGAATCAACATGGCATTCGATAAAGACGCATTTTTGACCGCGCTGGACAGCATGACGGTCTTGGATCTCAACGACTTGGTGAAAGCCATCGAAGAGAAGTTTGGTGTCAGCGCCGCCGCAATGGCTGCTCCCGCTGGTGCAGGCGGCGGTGCCGCTGCCGCCGCTGTGGTGGAAGAGCAGACCGAGTTCACCGTGTTGCTGGCCGAAGTGGGCGCCAACAAGGTGTCGGTCATCAAGGCCGTGCGCGAAATCACCGGTCTGGGGCTGAAAGAAGCCAAGGATCTGGTGGACGGTGCGCCCAAGGCCGTCAAGGAAGGCATTGCCAAGGCCGACGCCGAAGCCGCCAAGAAAAAGCTGGAAGACGCTGGCGCCAAGGTCGAACTCAAGTAAGACCGCGCACCCGGTGCGAGGGCCGTGAGCCACCGCACCGGGTCGCTGCTGCTAAAGAGCAGCGCACAGGTGGTTCTGCCCCCTGTGCAGTGTTCTTTGACCCCGACTGCAAAGAATGCCTTGGTTCGGGTTGCGTGCAATGCGCAACCGTCCGCCAAAGGTTGGTAGTGGCCAGCCACCAAGTTCGTTCAGACCGCCGATTTGGCGATCTGAATCGCCAGTCGCCAGAGCCGCCCCGGAGTACTCATGGCCTATTCATTCACTGAACGCAAACGGATTCGTAAGAGTTTCGGCAACCGCGACAGCGTGTTGGAAGTTCCTTACCTGTTGCAAATGCAAAAGGACGCCTACACCGCCTTTTTGCAGGCAGACCGCGCGCCCACCAAACGCACGCCTGAAGGTTTACAGGCCGCTTTTGAAGCCGCGTTTCCCATCGTCTCGCACAACGGGTTTGTGGAGATGAAGTTTCTCGAATACAGCCTGGCCAAACCAACCTTCGATGTGCGCGAATGCCAAACCCGTGGCCTGACCTTTGCCTCTGCGGTGCGCGCCAAGGTGCAATTGTTCATCTACGACCGCGAGTCATCTACCTCGCAGTCCAAGGTCATCAAGGAAGTTAAAGAGCAAGAGGTGTACATGGGCGAAGTGCCCTTGATGACTGACAAGGGCTCCTTCATCATCAACGGTACCGAGCGCGTCATCGTGTCGCAGTTGCACCGCTCGCCGGGTGTGTTTTTTGAGCACGACAAGGGTAAGACGCACAGCTCGGGCAAGCTGTTATTTTCTGCGCGCATCATCCCCTACCGCGGCTCCTGGCTGGACTTTGAATTCGACCCCAAGGACATTCTGTATTTCCGCGTGGACCGTCGCCGCAAGATGCCCGTGACGATTTTGCTCAAAGCCATCGGCCTCACCCCCGAATCCATTCTTGCCAACTTTTTCGTCAACGACAACTTCCGTTTGATGGACAGCGGCGCGCAAATGGAGTTTGTGCCCGAGCGCCTGCGTGGCGAGGTGGCGCGCTTTGACCTGACCGACAAGTCCGGCAAGGTGGTGGTGGCGCGTGACAAGCGCGTCACGGCACGCCACACGCGCGAGCTGGAGCAATCGGGCACCACCCACATCAGCGTGCCAGAAGACTTTTTGGTGGGCCGCGTGGTGGCGCGCAATGTGGTCGATACCGACACCGGCGAAATTCTGGCCAAGGCCAACGACGAGCTGACCGAGGCGCTGCTGAAGAAAATGCGCGCCGCTGGCGTGCAAGACCTGCAATGCATCTACACCAACGAGTTGGATCAGGGTGCCTATATTTCGCACACCCTGCGCAGTGACGAAACGGCCGATGAGTTTCTCGCTCGCGTCGCCATCTACCGCATGATGCGCCCTGGCGAGCCGCCCACGGAAGACGCGGTACAGGCCTTGTTCCAGCGCCTGTTCTACAACCCCGACACCTATGACTTGTCGCGGGTTGGGCGCATGAAGTTCAACGCCCGCGTAGGCCGTGAAGACTCCACCGGAACCATGGTGATGACCAATGAGGACATCTTGGCCGTGGTGAAGATTTTGGTGGACTTGCGCAATGGCCGTGGCGAGGTGGATGACATTGACCACTTGGGCAACCGCCGCGTGCGCTGCGTGGGTGAGTTGGCTGAAAACCAGTACCGCACCGGTTTGGCACGTATCGAAAAAGCGGTCAAGGAGCGCTTGGGCCAGGCCGAACAAGAGCCGCTGATGCCGCACGACCTCATCAACTCCAAGCCCATTTCTGCTGCGTTGAAGGAGTTCTTCGGCGCCTCGCAGTTGTCGCAGTTCATGGACCAGACTAACCCGCTGTCGGAGATCACGCACAAGCGGCGCGTGTCGGCCCTGGGCCCGGGCGGTTTGACGCGCGAGCGCGCTGGCTTTGAAGTGCGCGACGTGCACGTCACCCATTACGGCCGTGTGTGCCCGATTGAAACCCCGGAAGGGCCCAACATCGGCCTCATTAACTCCCTGGCTTTGTATGCGCGTCTGAACGAATACGGCTTTATCGAAACCCCGTACCGCCGTGTCGTCGATGGCGAGGTAACGATGCAGATCGACTACCTATCGGCCATCGAGGAAGGCAAGTACGTGATCGCGCAGGCCAATGCCAGCCTGGGCAAAGACGGCAAGCTCACCGACGAGTTGGTGTCGGCCCGCGAAAAAGGCGAGTCGGTGCTGGTCACGGCGGAGAAGGTGCAGTACATGGACGTGTCGCCGGCGCAGATTGTGTCGGTAGCGGCCTCGCTGGTGCCCTTCTTGGAGCACGACGACGCCAACCGCGCGCTCATGGGTGCCAATATGCAGCGTCAGGCGGTGCCCGTGCTGCGGCCTGAAAAAGCCTTTGTCGGCACCGGTATCGAGCGCGTGTCGGCCATCGACTCGGGCACCGTGGTCACGGCCGCTCGTGGCGGCGTGGTGGACTATGTGGACGCCACCCGTATCGTGGTGCGCGTCAACGATGAGGAAGCCGTAGCCGGTGAGGTGGGGGTGGACATTTACAACCTCATCAAGTACCAGCGCTCCAACCAAAACACCAATATCCACCAGCGCCCGATCGTCAAAAAGGGCGACAAGTTGATGCGCGGCGACGTGGTCGCAGACGGTGCCTCCACCGACCTAGGCGAGTTGGCACTGGGCCAGAACATGTTGGTCGCCTTCATGCCCTGGAACGGTTACAACTTTGAGGACTCGATCCTGATTTCCGAGCGCGTCGTGGCCGAAGACCGCTACACCTCCATCCATATCGAAGAATTGGTGGTGATGGCGCGCGACACCAAACTGGGCGCCGAGGAAATCACACGCGACATCCCTAACTTGGCCGAGCAGCAGCTCAACCGCTTGGACGAGTCCGGCATCATCTACGTGGGCGCCGAAGTGCAGCCTGGCGACACGCTGGTGGGCAAGGTCACGCCCAAGGGCGAGACCACGCTCACGCCCGAAGAGAAACTGCTGCGCGCCATCTTTGGTGAAAAAGCCAGCGACGTGAAAGACACGTCCTTGCGCGTCGATCAGGGCTCGCAAGGTACGGTGATTGACGTGCAGGTGTTTACCCGCGAAGGCATCCCCCGCGACAAGCGGGCGCAGCAAATCATCGACGATGAGTTGAAGCGTTTCCGCCTGGACTTGAACGACCAGTTGCGCATCGTCGAAGCCGATGCCTTTGACCGCATCGAAAAGCTACTGACCGGAAAAGTAGCCAACGGTGGCCCGCAAAAGCTGGCCAAGGGCAGCAAGATCGACAAGGCTTACTTGGCAGCGGTAGAGAAGTTCCACTGGTTTGACATTCGCCCGGCAGACGACGAAGTAGCCGCGCAACTGGAGAGCATCAAGAACTCGCTGGCCCAAACGCGCCATAACTTCGATCTGGCGTTTGAAGAAAAGCGCAAGAAGCTCACCCAGGGCGACGAGTTGCCCGCTGGTGTGTTGAAAATGGTCAAGGTCTATCTGGCCGTCAAGCGCCGCCTACAGCCGGGCGACAAGATGGCGGGCCGCCACGGTAACAAGGGCGTGGTGTCCAAGATCGTGCCGGTGGAAGACATGCCTTACATGGCCGACGGCACACCGTGCGACATCGTGCTCAACCCGCTGGGCGTGCCTTCGCGCATGAACGTAGGCCAGGTGCTGGAAGTGCATTTGGGCTGGGCCGCCAAAGGGATTGGCCAACGCATTGGCGACCTGTTGCAGGCACAAGCCAAGGTGGCCGAGATCCGCAAGTTCATGGAGTCGCTCTACAACAGCTCGGGGCGCAAGGAAGACTTTGCCCAGCTGCCCGATGCCGATGTGCTGGAGATGGCGCACAACCTGTCGCAAGGGGTGCCGTTTGCCACGCCGGTGTTTGACGGCGCCTCCGAGGAGGAGATTCGCGCCATGTTGCGCCTCGCCTACCCGGACGACATCGTGCGCCTCAAGGGCTTGACCGCCACCCGCACCCAGGCCCACTTATATGATGGCCGCAGCGGCGACGCATTCGAGCGCCCCACCACTGTGGGCTATATGCATGTGCTCAAACTGCACCATTTGGTGGACGACAAGATGCATGCCCGCTCCACTGGCCCCTACAGCTTGGTCACTCAGCAGCCGCTGGGCGGCAAGGCCCAGTTTGGCGGTCAGCGCTTCGGCGAGATGGAGGTGTGGGCGCTGGAAGCCTACGGCGCGGCCTACGTATTGCAGGAAATGCTCACCGTCAAGTCTGACGATGTGCAGGGCCGCACCAAGGTCTATGAAAGCATCGTCAAGGGCGAGCATTCCATCGAAGCCGGTATGCCGGAATCGTTCAACGTGCTGGTGAAGGAAATTCGCTCGCTCGGGATAGACATTGAGTTGGAGCGTGGTTAACCGCAGGGCCCTGGCTGTAACGGCAACCCGCCCATGCAGCCGCAACGGATGAAAGACTGGATACGCACATGAAATCTGTACTCGACCTGGTTAAGCAGTTCACCCCGGACGAGCATTTCGATGCCATTCGCATCGGCATGGCCTCGCCGGAAAAAATTCGTTCTTGGTCTTTTGGCGAAGTCAAAAAGCCAGAAACCATCAACTACCGCACCTTCAAGCCCGAGCGCGACGGCTTGTTTTGCGCCAAGATTTTCGGGCCTATCAAAGACTACGAATGCTTGTGCGGCAAGTACAAACGCCTTAAGCACCGGGGTGTGATTTGCGAAAAATGCGGCGTTGAAGTGACGCAGACCAAGGTGCGCCGCGATCGCATGGGCCATATCGACTTGGCTGCACCCTGCGCCCACATTTGGTTCTTGAAGTCGCTGCCCTCGCGCTTAGGCTTGGTGCTGGACATGACGCTGCGCGACATTGAGCGCGTGCTGTACTTTGAAGCCTATGTGGTCACCGACCCGGGTCAAACGCCGCTGAAGAAGTTCGCCATCATGACCGAGGACGACTTTGACGCCAAGACCAAGGAATACGGCGACGAATTCGTGGCCAAGATGGGCGCCGAGGGCATCAAAGACTTGCTGCACGACCTCGATTTAGACATCGAAATCGACAAGCTGCGCAACGACCTGACCGGCTCTGAGATCAAGATCAAGAAGAACGCCAAGCGCCTGAAGGTGATGGAGGCGTTCAAAAAGTCCGGCATCAAACCCGAGTGGATGGTGATGGACGTGCTGCCCGTGCTGCCGCCGGATCTGCGCCCACTGGTGCCGCTGGATGGGGGCCGCTTTGCCACCTCCGACCTGAACGACCTGTACCGCCGCGTTATCAATCGCAACAGCCGCCTGCGCCGTTTGTTGGAGCTCAAGGCGCCTGAAATCATTGCGCGCAACGAGAAGCGTATGCTGCAAGAAGCGGTCGATTCGCTCTTGGACAATGGCCGCCGTGGCAAGGCCATGACGGGCGCCAACAAGCGCGCGCTCAAGTCGCTGGCCGACATGATTAAAGGCAAGAGCGGTCGTTTCCGCCAGAACTTGCTGGGCAAGCGGGTGGACTACTCGGGCCGCTCGGTGATTACCGTAGGCCCGACGCTCAAGCTGCACCAGTGCGGCTTGCCCAAGCTGATGGCGCTGGAGCTGTTCAAGCCCTTTATCTTCTCGCGCCTGGAGGCCATGGGCATTGCCACCACCATCAAGGCAGCCAAGAAAGAGGTCGAGTCCGGTACGCCGGTGGTGTGGGACATTTTGGAAGAGGTCATCAAAGAACACCCGGTGATGCTCAACCGCGCGCCGACGCTGCACCGCTTGGGCATTCAGGCGTTCGAGCCCATCCTGATCGAAGGCAAGGCGATTCAGTTGCACCCGCTGGTGTGTGCGGCCTTCAATGCCGACTTTGACGGCGACCAGATGGCCGTTCACGTGCCTTTGTCGGTAGAGGCGCAAATGGAAGCGCGCACGCTGATGCTGGCCTCTAACAACATCTTGTTCCCTGCCAACGGCGAGCCCTCCATCGTTCCTTCACAAGACGTGGTCTTG
>Ga0136644_10001324_pt1 | contig 19827 bp, 11 predicted proteins | sample C_130820_EF_Meta_FD_94780 | JGI IMG/M metagenome (GOLD analysis project Ga0136644, IMG submission 94780) | Freshwater microbial communities from Lake Croche, Canada to study carbon cycling - C_130820_EF_MetaG (v2) (version 2) | ecosystem: Environmental > Aquatic > Freshwater > Lake | place... | reverse complement strand
CCGCCTACGCCGGCTCCATGACACGGGCGGCCCCTCGCGGGTTCTCGAGAGGCGGCGGGCGCGGGGCCGCTCCCGGCTACGGCTCGTTCCAGGGCACGTGCTTCTCGTAGCTCGCGCGACGGCGACGGAAATCGTCGTCGTCCTCGGGGCTCGCGATCTCGATCGCCGCGTCGATCCGCCGCAGCGCCTCCTCCCAGTCGCCGACGCGGGCCGCCGCCGCCGCGAGTGTGTCGAGCGACTGGGCCCGATTCTGGCGGGTGTCGCCGGCCATCTCGAGCGACGCCTCAGCCAGCCGGCGGGCCCGCTCGCCCGCGGCCCGGTCGGCGGCTGGCTGCGTGGCCAGATACCACGCCAGCATGTTGGTGACATACCACTTGGTGAACTCCCCGCCCGTCTTGTCCTTCACCCGCGGCGGGGGCTCGGCCGCATAGAGCCGCTCGAGCCGCTCGTAGAGGGCGATGCACTCGGGCAGCCGGCCGGCGTTGTAGGCGTCCTCCTCGAGGGCGAAGAGCGCCGTGGCGAGCTTGTCGCGATCCGTGGCGAAGACGACGGCGTAATCGTCGGCGGCCCCCCTGAAATCCCCGTCGCGGCCCCGGGCGACCGCCCGTTCGAGCGACGACCGACCGGGAGCACCGTTCGTGGCCGGCGCGGCGGCCGCCGACATCTGTCCCGTCGCGGCCGGCGTTGCATCCACCGTGGCACCCCCCGAGGCGGCCGCGGTGGAGGCCGCTCCGGGGACGCCGGTGCTCGCGCGGTCGCCGCCGACCGCTCCCGCCGGCTCGGTCTTCGACGCCCCGCGCGGCAGGAACGCGATCCCCGCGGCGATCGCGGCGATCGCCCCGGCACCGACCGCGGCCAGCAGCCGGTTGCGGCCGGCCGGCGGGCGACGCGCCTCCATGGACGTCGCCGCGGACGCCGTGGCCGGCAGGTCCGCGTCGGGCTTCGTCTCCGCCCGGGCGGGATCGACGGCCGCGGGTTTCGCGCCGTGCGACACCGCGTCCGACTGCGTGACCGTGCCGGAGATGAGCCCGTCCTGCCGTGCCGTGCTCCGCAGCGCCCGCACGAAATCGACGCAGGACTGCCAGCGCTTCGCGGGATCGACCGCCAGCGCCCGCTCGAGCACGCGGGCCTCCGGCGGCGGGATGTCCCCGAGGTCGAGCGCGCCGTCGAGCTTCGCCCGCATGATCGTCAGCGGCGTGAGTTCGCGGTAGGGCAGGCGGCCGGTGCGCAGCTCGATGTAGGTGATCGCGAGACAGTATTGGTCGGTCGTCGGCGCGGGATCGTAGGGGGGCGAGATCATCTCCGGCGCCGCGTAGGCGAGGCTCGCCATCGTGTTGGACGTGGCCCGCACCTCTCCCTGGGCGCGGGCCAGACCGAAGTCGCACACCTGCACGACGTCCCCCACGAGGAGCAGGTTCTGCGGCTTGATGTCGCAGTGCTGCACGGCGGTGGCGTTTTCCGCGTGCCGCCGCGAACCGCTGTTGAAGTGGTCGAGCGCGAGCGCCGCCTGCTGCATCCAGGGGAGCACCTCCGACGGCGGGAGCGCCTCCGCGCCCGACCGCTTGGCGTCCTGCAGCCGGTCGTAGAGCGTCTGGTCGCCGAGCCCCATCGCCACGATCAGCTCGAGCGACTCGAGCGCCTCGCCCGGGGCGGCCCGCGCGTCGCGGTCGGTGCCCGTCGCGAGCAGCCGATCCCCGGCCTCGTGCAGTTCGTCCTCGTCGAGCAGGTGGCCGGTGGCGGACTTCAGCCAGATGCCGAAGAGCGGCACGATGTGGGCGTGGCGGATGTTCCGGATCGTCATCAGGGCGCGGTATTCCCGCGCGCCCTCGCGGCGGCCGAGGTTGGCGAGGACCTTGATCGCCACCCCCATGCCCCCGGGGGCCTCGGCCCTCCACACCTCGCCGAACCCGCCGCTGCCGATCCGCCTCGTGAGACGGTAGCCCGGCAGGATGAGGTCGCCGGGCCGGTACGGAAACGTCGCCGGCTGGAGCGGCGCCGCGGGCACCGCCGCGGTGGCGAAGATGTCGACGGCGGGTGGCCGCGCCGGCGGCGGTGCGGGGGATGCCGCGGCGGAGGGCGCGGCGGGGCGGTTCGGCACGGCCGTCTCGTCGGCGTGGCCGACATCGTCACGCTCGCCGCCGGGCTCGTTCATGCCTGTCTCGTCCATGCCTCCTCCGTCGCGGCCCCGTGTCACGGCCCGCTTCCGCACCGGCGCCGGCGGCCGCCGCATTGCTTGGCGGCCGCGCCGTGTGGCGGCCGCGCCGTGTGGCGGCCGCGCGGCCGATCAGTGCGGCGCTGCCTCCGCCGCCAGCGGCAGCGTCACGAAGGGTAGCAAACCGGCGGGGGAGACGGTGGGGTGCTGCGGCTTGTCGCCCGCCGCCGCGGTGAGCGCGGGCACCCGCGCGGCGACGTACTCGGCGATCTCCTCGAGCGTGACGACGCCGTCCGGGGCGGGCCGGCCGCCGGTGGCCCGCCGGAGGGGGCGGGTGTCGGCCCGGCCGGCGAGCGCCTCGAGCAGGCTCGCCGTGAAGGCGCCGTGGCCCCACGAGGCCGATTCCTGGCTCGATTCCTCGTCGGACGCGGCGGCGAGCACGAGGATCATGTTCTCCTGGAACTCCCGCACGCCGGTGGACCGCGCCGCGGGCCCGAGGCCGCCGGAGTGGCAGGTGTCGACGATCGCCAGCTTGCGGCAGGGGAGCCGATCGAGCGGCGCGAAGTCCTGCCAGGCGACGCTCCCGGCCCGCCCGGGCACCGCGCCCCCGTCGGACTCGGTGAGTTCGACGTCGTGGCAGAGGTAGCGGTATTCGCGGCCGGCGGAGTCGTCGATCAGGCCGTGGCCGGCGAGGAAGATCACGACCACGTCGTCGGGGCGGATGCCGTCGGCCGCCCGGCGGGCGAGCGCCTCGAGCGACTCGCGCCAGGCGTCGCGCGTGACCTTCTCGTCGAGCAGCACGACGTCGCCGCCGACGTCGTAGCGGCCCGCGGCCCGCGCGCCGAGCGCCGCCGCGACCGACCGGGCGTCCTCCGCCGCGAAGGCGAGGTTCGTGAGGCCGAGGCCGGCGAAGCGGTCGGCGTGGGCGTAGCGGTCGACACCCGCGGCGAGCAGGAACAGCCGCGGTCGACGGCGGGGCTCGGCCGCAGCGGCGCCGGCTTCCGCGCCGGCCGCCGGCGACACGGTCACCTCGGCCACGTCGGTGGGGCCGGCCTCCGTGCCGACGAACACCTGCACGAGGTGCTCCGCCTCGTCGGGCAGCGGGAGGTTCCACGCGTAGGTCCGCCGCGCGGCGCGGCCCTCGGCCGCGGGCTCGTCGGTGACCACCTCCGGCTCGCCGCCGGCCACCACGCCGCTGGCGTAGGCGCGGACGCGGGAAATCGCCACCCCCGCCGGAATGTCGATCGCGGCCGTCACCCGCAGCGTCGCCCCGTCGGCGGTGGCGTCGGACCGCGGCGCGACGATCCGCACCTCCGGCGTCGAGACGATCAGCTCCGGCAGCACGACGGCCGACGACTTCGGCACGTCGCGGGCCGCCTGCCGCAGCGCGGCATCGAGGCTGCCGGCGGCCAACAGCCGCGCCATCACGTCGGGCCGCTCGAGGCGGCGGCGGAACTGGTTGGCGCGGAAGAAGCGGGGCAGCCGCTCGACGCCCCGGTTGACGAGCCAGCCGAAGAGCGTGTCGCCGTTGGCGCTCGCGGCGTAGTAGCCGCGGGGCGACCACCAGGCCCACTCGCGGTCGGCCGCGAGGTGGAGGCTGGCGATGTTCTCCCACGCCGGCAGCCGGTTGAAGGGCGCGACCGCCTTCCCCTCCCGCTCGGTGAACACCGACATCTGCGTCGGCCAGGGGCATTCGGCCAGCGCCGCCCGCACGGCCGGCCCGTCGGCGGCAGTCCGCTCCGCGCCGGCCGCCGCGCCGTCGCCCCAGTCGAGCCGCGTGATCACGTCGCCCGCCCGCACGTCGCGGCCGGCCAGCGGCCCCGCCTCGTCGATCGTGTCCACGACGGCGCGGCCGTTCTCGAGCCGGATGCCGACGCCGAACCGTTCGAAGAGCGGGTCGCCGCCGCCGATCCCGGCGAGCGGCCAGACCATCACGAGCCCGTCGCGGCCGCCGCTCGCGAGCCACCGGCCGTCCTCCGACACCGCCAGCGAGAGCACGCCATCCTCGTGGCCGCGGTAGCGGCGCACGACGGGGCAGGGCCCGGCCGCGGCGAGCCGGTGGACGAAGAGGCCGCGGTCGGTGCCGAGGACGACCGCCCACGGCTCGGCCTCGGCTCCCTTCGCGAGCCAGGCCACGCAGGCGGCCGCGGGCCCGAGCCGTCCCTGCCAGGAGAGTTCGAGCGGGATCGTGCCCGCGGGCTGACCGCCACGGGCGAGTTGCCAGGTTTCGAAGCCGGGCCGCTGTGCCGCCGCCGGCGCGATCGTCCAGCCGGCGGCGCGGCCCGCCGGCGGGGCGAACCCGCCCGCCGCGGCCGCGTCGACCGGCGCCACGGCGAGGTTTTCGACGTCGAACGCCTCGGTGAGCACCGGCGGCCCCGCGGCCACGTCGGCGGGCCGCTCCCGGGGCTCGACCCCGATGCCGATGCGGGCCGGGGGAGCGGCGGCCTCCTGACGGGCGAAGGCCACGCGGCCGATCCGGCGGCCCGCGCCGCCGAGCCGGCGGCCGCCGCGACGGGCCGGCGCCGCGTCGGCGGCGGCCACGGCGTCGAAACGATCGACGACGATCTCGTGATTCCAGCCGCCCGCCGCGGCGTAGAACGCGCCGTCGGCGCTGGCCGCCACGGCCCGCACGGGGGCGGGCATGTCGCGGGTGGCGAGCCGCGCGCCGGTGGCCACGTCGAGCACGTCGAGGCGGGCCGCCGCGCCCCCCGCCTTCGACGCCACGCCGACGACGAGCCGCGCGCCGTCGGCGGAGACCGCGATCGACTCGGCGGCCGGGGCGACGGCGAGCCGGGTCGGCGGGCGGTCGGCAGCGGCGAGATCCCACACGGCGACCTGTCCCGCGAGATCCGCGGCGGCGAGGAACCGGCCGTCGGCGGTGGCGTCCATGGCGAGCACGGTCCCCGCGAAGTCGAGCGGCAATTCGCGGCGGTCGGCGGGCCGCGCAGGATCCAGTTGCGTGATCCGCCACCGCGGCGGTGTCGCCAGGGGAGTGACGACCACCGGCACCGCCACGCGGCCCTCCCGCACGGCGGCCAGCGGTCTCGAGGCCGGCAGCAGCCTCACGGCCGCCGCCGTCGCCGCATCGAGGCGGGCCTCGTCGCGGGCGAGGAGTTCCACCGGCTGCCAGGCGGCGGCGCGATTCCAGGCGATGACCTGTCCGTCGACGTCCGCCGAGAAGAGCCAGGCCGCATCGGTGGAGAAGTCGAGGCCCACCACGCTGCCGCGGTGGCCGGGACGGTCGCCGCCGCCGAGCACGGCCACGAGCCCGCCGTCCCCCTGATCGACCACCACGATCTCCCCCGTGCTCCCCATCGCGCCGCTGCCGCCGATCGCCACGAGCGGCTTCTTCTCCGGCGACACGGCGACGGCCTGGATCGCGCCGCGGGTGCCGCGGGCCACCTGCCAGCGGATCGCCCGCTCGCGCACCCGCGCGCGGGCGATGTCGCGGGCGCCGGCGGCCGGAAGCCGCAGGTCCCAGACCATCGCGAGCTTGTCGCGCCCTCCCGACACGAGCCGTCCGTCGGGCGAAAAGGCCAGCCCGCGGACCTCGGCGGTGTGCCCCGGGAGGTCGAGCCTGAGGATCGGGTCGACCGTCTCCCGCTCGACGTCGCCCCGCGCCGCGGGCGCGAAGGCGGCCACGGCGACGACGATCGCGGCCAGGCCGACGGCGCACCGCTCGACGGTCGATCGCGTGCCTCCGCGCGGCCCGCCCCGCCGCCCCGATCCCATCGCCGCCGGCCCGCGCGGCGACACGGGGGCTGTGAACGGATTCGGTCCGACGGGGGTGCTCGTGTCGAACATGCGACTACCGGCGGATGGCCGGGCGGGGCCCGGGGCGTGATGCCGAGGACGGTGGTGCCGGGTTCGTCAGCCGCGCGGGCTCACCGCGCCGCGTCGCCGGAAGACCGTTCCTTCCCCGAATCCTTGGAGCGGAGCGGGATGTCGAGAAACAGTTCGGGATTCCCCGCCGAGACCGCGATGCCGTAGCTGGAGGATTCCCCCGGCACCGGCGGCTCGACGTGGATCACGCGGTCGCCCGCGGCCATGGTGCCGGCGCGGTCCACGACTTTGCGGACGGGCCCGCGGGACTGCGTGGCCTGGCCGGCGCGCTGCCGCAGCGACTCCATCCCCGCGTCGGCCTGCTTCTGCGCGGCCCGCTGTTCCGAGGAGAGCGTGGCCGCAGCCGATCGGCCCGACTTGAACACGGCGCTCGTGAGCAGCCGCATGTCCTCGTTGGGCTCGGTGAGCGCGACCACCACCAGCTTCTCCTCGCCGGCCGGCTCGGCGAACGTGAAGAAGCCGCCGTCGTCGGGCAGCGAGATCTCGACGCCTTTCTTCACGAGCGGCGGCTTCTCCCCCTCCGAGGGCAGCAGGCAGGCCCGCTCGCCCGTGGGCCCCTCGTTGAAGACATACACATAGACGTCGTCCTGCGGGCGGATGCGGATGAGGAACGAGTCGCCCACCTTGAACGTGTGCATCGCCGGATCGACGAACTTCTCCCTGCCGGTGTCGTCGATGGCGATCACGGTGTATTCCAGCGCGATCGACTTGACGTTCTTGGGCAGCTGCTTGCGGATGACGTTGCGCTCGCGGACCGGGGCGGCCGCCGGCTCCTGCGCGGCGACGCGGCCGGCACCCTCGAGGCCGCCGAGGACATCGCCGACGAGGCCGCCGCCGAGGCCGACAAGCAGCGTGCCGATCCTTGCGGCGAACCGGAGGCACGGGGCATGGCCGGTGGTGGACGTCATCGTGCGTCTCCTCGCGGGTGCGGTCGGGGCCGGTCACGGCGGAGCCGGCTGCCGGCGTGGGGGGCTTGGACGTGGTGGGGGGCGGTGTCAGCGTGCCGGCGCGGCCGTGCCGCCGGACGCGGCGAGCCACCCCGGTCTGCTTGACGGGTCACCCTCCGTGGTCCAGCATACCGGAGCGATCGAGTGTGTTCGACGTTCTGCGGCCCCGGATCCGACGTTCCGCGGCGGTTCGTGGCTGACGGGAGCCGATGACGAGCCGGGGCGGTGGCGGCCGGGCCCGGCGGACTCGACGAATCGACCACGGGTCGCCCGGCGATCGAACGACGGAGGAGCCGTGGAAGGCGTGCTGCGAGTCTCGATCCGCCAGGACGATCGTCCCCCCTTCTCGCAGGCGTTCTCCGGGCCGGTCGAGCTGGGGCGGATCGATCCCAACCGCGCGATCCCTGAAACGCTGCTCGTGCCCTCGCCCGTGGAGGGGGTCGTCAGGATTCCGATCGCCGACCTCACGGAAAGCGACGTCTCGCGGCGGCAGGCCCGGCTCGAGCCGGCCCCCGAAGGCCGTGTGCGTCTCACCAATCTGAGCCACGCCGTGGCGATCCGCTGCTTCGGCCGGCCCGACGTGCCGCCGGGACAGTCGGTGGAGTTTCCGCTGCCGCTGGGGTTCCAGATCGGCCGCTGCGCCCTGTCGGTGGAGATGGAAGGGGGCGAGGGAACGGTGGTGCAGCCGGAGGTCGAACTCCTCTCGCTCGAACAGCCCACGGTCATGTTGTCGACGATGGCCCTGCCCGCCGCCGCGTCGGGGCCGGTGTCGGTGGCCCGCATCCTCGCGGCCTCGACGGGCGAGGTGGAGCCGCTGGTCACCTGGTGGCGGCAGCTCATCGCCGTGCTGCAGAGCGCCTCCAATTCCACCGATTTCTTCCAGAAGTCGGCCCGGGCGCTCGTGGACCTCGTGGGGCTCGACCTCGGGGCGGTGTACGTGCGGGAGCGGGAGGAGTGGAAGCCCGGAGCCCTGGCGACCCGCGAGCGGTCGCGGGCGCGGGCGAGCACGAGCGTGCTGGCCCGGGTGCTCGCCGAGAAGCGCACCTTCTGGAACAAGGTCGACACCCACGTCGACGTGCTCTCGAGCATGTCGGTGCTCGAGGCCTACGTGGCCGCGCCGATCCTCGATGTCGAGGGGAACGTGCTCGGCGCGCTCTACGGTCACCGCGAGGGGCGGCCCGGCGAGGCCGGCAAGGGGGAGATCACGCAGCTCGAGGCGTTGCTCGTGGAGACGCTCGCCTGCGGCGTGGCGGCCGGGCTGTCGAGGCTCGAGGAGCAGAAGGCGACACTGCGGCAGAAGGTGCAGTTCGAGCAGTTCTTCTCCGCCCGGCTCGCGGAGCGGCTCGAGGCCGAGCCCGACCTGCTCCAGGGCCGCGACGCGGAGGTGACGGTGCTCTTCTGCGACCTGCGGGAGTTCAGCGCCGTCAGCGAGAAGGTGGGGCCGGCGAAGACGATGGAATGGATCGGCGGCGTGCTCGACCCGCTCTCCGACGAGGTCGTCGCGGCCGGCGGCGTGCTCGTCGACTACGTGGGGGACGAGCTGCTGGCGATGTGGGGCGCCCCGTCGCCGCAGGCCGACCACGCCCGGCTGGCCTGCGCCACGGCGCGCCGCATGGTGGAGGCGCTGCCGCGGATCAACGAACGGTGGGCGGGCGTGATCGGGCGGCCGACCCGGTTCGGCATCGGCATCAACTCGGCCACGGCGCGGGTCGGCAACACCGGCTCGGCGCGGAAGTTCAAATACGGCCCGCTGGGCAACGGGGTGAACCTCGGCAGCCGCGTGCAGGGGGCGACGAAGTACCTGCGGGTCGACGCCCTGATCACCGGCTCGACGCGGCGGCAGCTCGACGACTCCTTCCGCGTGCGGCGGGTCTGCACGGTGCAGGTGGTCAACATCGCCGAGCCGGTCGAGCTCTACGAGCTCGACTGCGGCACGACCCCGCGGAGCGACGAGCTGTTTCCGCGGTTCGAGGCGGCGCTCGCCGCGTTCGAGGCGGGCAGCTTTTCGGCGGCGGCCAGCCGGCTCGGCGGCCTGCTCGACGAGTTTCCCGGCGACGGGCCGGCGCTCGTGCTTCTCTCGCGGGCCGTCGATTGCATGGTGAATCCGCCGGCGGCGTTCTCGCCGGTGTGGAAGCTCCCCGGCAAGTGACCGCGGCCGGGCGGCGCGGCCGCGGTTGCACGCGGCGGAGAACGGCCCGTATCCTGCTACCACGCAGCCGAGAGCTCGTGACGCGCGAGCCCCACGTCCCGGTGACCAGGGAGACCAGCCGATGTCCGCGACCGCCACCCCCGCCGCCCGCCCCGCCACGGAGCAGGGCCACCCGCAGGCCGACGCCGCCTGGCAGGCCATCACGGCCATCCGCACGCTCTCGATGGATGCGGTGCAGGGGGCGAACTCCGGCCATCCCGGCACGCCCGTCTCGCTCGCGCCGGTCGCCTACACGCTCTTCCAGGACGTGATGCGGTATGACCCGGCCGACCCGATCTGGCCCAACCGCGACCGCTTCGTGCTCTCCGCGGGCCACGCCTCGATGCTGCTCTACTCGATCCTGCACCTGATGAAGGTGCGCACCGTTGAGCACGACACCCGCGTCATCGACCGGCCGGCGGTCACGCTCGACGACATCAAGCGGTTCCGCCAGCTCGGCAGCGTGTGCGCCGGTCATCCGGAATACCACTTCTGCTCCGGCGTCGAGACGACCACCGGCCCGCTGGGCAACGGCGCCGCGACGAGCGTGGGCATGGCGATCGCGGGCCGCTGGCTGGCGGCCCGCTACAACCGGCCCGGCTTCGAACTCTTCGATTACCGCGTCTGGTCGATCGCGGGCGACGGCTGCATGATGGAGGGCGTGGCGAGCGAGGCGGCCAGCCTGGCCGGCCACCTGCAGCTCGACAACCTCTGCTGGATCTACGACAGCAACCGGATCACGATCGAGGGCTCCACCGACCTCGCCTTCAGCGAGGACGTCGGGGCGCGGTTCCTGGCATACGGCTGGAACGTGCTGCGCGTCGCCGACGTCAACGACCTCGGACGACTGCTGCACGTGCTCAGGCAGGCGGGGCAGACGCGGAACCGGCCCACGCTCGTCGTCGCCGACAGCCACATCGCCTGGGGCGTGCCCGGCAAGCAGGACCACCACTCGGCGCACGGCGAGCCGCTGGGCAAGGACGCGGTCCGCGCCGCCAAGGCCGCCTACGGCGTCGATCCCGAGGCGACGTTCGCCGTGCCACCGGGCGCCTACGAGACGTTCGAGCGGGGCGTCGGCAAGAAGGGGGCCGAGGCCAGCGGCGCGTGGCGCGACCTCTTCGCCCGCTACAAGGCCGCCTTCCCCGAGCTCGCCCGCGAGATCGAGCTGATGCAGGCGCGGGAGCTGCCGGCAGGCTGGGACGCCGACATCCCCACCTTCCCCTGGGGCGACGTCGACGACGCGAAGGCCCCCGGCGGCAAGAAGCGGGCGGGCGCCGCCAGCCGCGACTCCTCCGGCAAGGTGTTGAACGCCGTCGCCAAGCGGGTCCCGTGGCTCATCGGCGGATCGGCCGACCTGGCGCCGTCGACGAAGACGCTGCTGGGCTTCGATGGGGCCGGCCACTTCCAGGCGGCCACGCCCGGCGGCCGCAACCTGCACTTCGGCGTCCGCGAGCACGCCATGGGCGCGGCGCTCAACGGCATGGCGCTATGCGGCGTGCGGCCCTACGGCGCCGGCTTCCTGATCTTCTCCGACTACGGCCGGGGCAGCCTGCGGCTCGGCAGCATCATGGAGCTGCCGGTGATCTACGTCTTCACGCACGACAGCCTCGGCGTGGGGGAGGACGGCCCGACGCACCAGCCGATCGAGCAGATCGCGTCGCTGCGGGCGATGCCCGGAATGACGGTGCTGCGGCCCGCCGACGCCAACGAGGTGGCCGAGGCCTGGCGCTGGATCATGCCGCAGCGGCACCGTCCGGTCTGCCTGATCCTCAGCCGCCAGGAGCTGCCGACGTTCGACCGCGGCACGTGCGGTCCGGCGGCGGGGCTGCAGAAGGGGGGCTACGTGCTGGCCGACGCGCCGTCGGGCCGGCCGCAGGTGATCCTCATCGGCACCGGCAGCGAGGTGTCGCTCTGCATGGACGCCCGCGACACCCTCGCCGCCGAGGGCATCGCCGCCCGCGTCGTCAGCATGCCGTCGTGGGAACTCTTCGAGGAGGAGTGCGCCCGCGATCCGGGCTACCGCGAGCAGGTGCTGCCGGCGGCCGTGAAGGCCCGCGTGGCGGTGGAGATGGGCTCGCCGCTCGGCTGGTGTCGCTACGCCGGGAGCGAGGGCGCCGTGATCGGCATGACCACGTTCGGCGCCTCGGCGCCGCTCAAGGAGCTCCTCAAGCACTTCGGGTTCACGAAGGAACGCGTGGCCGAGGCGGCGCGGAAGCAGCTCGGCCGCTGATGCGGCCGCGGCGTCGATGAATCCGAGGTGCCGCGCATGGCAGCAGCAGACGCTCCCACGGTCTTCGACCGCGCCGCGGCGCTCGTGCGCCATGGCGATCGCGTGGGGCTCGGCTCGGGCCGTGCCGCCACGCGATTTCTCGAGGCCCTCGCCGCGCGGATGCGGGCGGGGCTCGAGGTGCGCGGGTTCCCCACGTCGCTCGCCACGGGCAGGCGGGCGGCGGAGCTGGGCATCCCGCTCATGTCCGCAGCCGAGGCGGCGCAGGGGCTCGACATCGCCGTCGACGGGGCGGATCAGTTCACGCCGGTCGGGCTCGACCTCATCAAGGGCTACGGCCGCTGCGCGCTCCGCGAGCGGATCGTGGCCGGCCTCGCGCGTCGCCTCGTGATCCTCGTCGGCCCCGGCAAGCGGGTGGCCCGGCTCGGTGAACCGCTCCCGGGAGGGCCGGCGCGGGTGCCGGTGGACGTCGCCCCCTTCGCGGAGCCGTTCGTGGCCCGCGGGCTCGAGCGGCTCGGGCTCGCGTCGCGACCGTGGGAGGTCGAGGGCCGCCGCGGCGTCACCGACGACGGCAACCACGTGCTCGACTGCCTCACCGGGCCGATCGCCGATCCGGTCGCGCTCGATCGGGCGATTCGCGACCTGCCCGGCGTGGCGGGCACGGGGCTCTTCCTGGGCATGGCCGAGCGGGTGCTCGAGGGGGACGAGTCGTTCCGCCTGGTGGCGGAGCACGAGCGGGCGACGGAGGTATCATCACGATGATGGGCGAAACGAGGATCGTCGTGCGGAAGGATGCCGAGGGCGTGGCCCGCGAGGCCGTCGCGCTGTGGCGGCGGCACGCCGCCGACGCGACCGCGGCCCGCGGCTGCTTTCGCACGCTGCTCTCCGGCGGCAGCACCCCGCGCCGGCTCTTCGAGCTGCTCGCCGCGGAGCGCGACGGCGCACCGGACTGGGGGCGGACGCACCTCTTCTGGGGCGACGAGCGGTGCGTGGCCCCCGACCACCGCGATTCGAACTTCCGCATGACCCGCGAGGCGCTGGGGTCGGCGGTGGTGGTGCCGTCGACGCAGGTGCACCGGCTCTGTGCGGAGCGGCCCGACGCCGACGCCGCGGCCCGCGACTACCAGGCGGCGGTCGCCGCCGCGTTCGGCGTCGATCCGGCCGGGCCGCCGCCCCCCTTCGACCTCGTCTGGCTCGGCCTGGGCGCCGACGCCCACACCGCGTCGCTCTTCCCCGGCACGGCGGCGCTCGCGGAAACCCGCCGCTGGTTCGTGGCCAACGAGGTGCCGCAACTGGCCACGCGGCGGCTCACGGCGACCTACCCCCTGCTCGACGCCGCCCGCTGCGTCGTCTTCCTCGTGGCGGGGGCCGACAAGGCGCCGGCGCTCGCGCGGGTGATGGCGGCCGAGGGGGACGTGGCGACGGCGCCGGCCCGCGGCGTGCGGCCGGCGGGAAGCCTGATCTGGGTGCTCGATCGCGCCGCGGCGGCGGGCCTCCCCGCGGAGAGTGCGTCAGGGAGGGTCGACGATGCCGATTGACACGCTGCCCGTGCGGATGGCCCCCTCGATCCTCGCCGCCGACTTCACCTGCCTCGGCGAGCAGGTGCGTCAGGCGGAGGCGGCCGGCGCCGACCGCATCCACGTGGACGTCATGGACGGCCACTTCGTGCCCAACATCTCGATGGGGCCGCTGGTGGTGGAGGCGGTGCGGCGGGTCACCCGCCTGCCGCTCGAGACGCACCTGATGGTGAGCGACCCCGATCGCTTCCTCGAGGCCTTCGCGCGGGCGGGCTCGACGTCGCTGCTCGTGCAGGTGGAGGGCAACGCCCACCTGCACCGCACGCTGCAGTCGATCCGCGACCTGGGGCTTCCGGCCGGCGTGGTGCTCAATCCGGCGACGCCGGTGACGGCGATCGCGGAGGTGCTCGAGTTCGACATGGTCGACCAGGTGCTCGTGATGACGGTCAACCCGGGCTTCGGCGGGCAGAAATACCTCGGCGAACTCGACGGCAAGATCCGGGCGGTCCGGCGGCTGCTCGACGACCGCGAGCGGTTTGTGGAGCTGTCGGTGGACGGTGGCATCACGCCCGCCACCGCGGCCCGCGCGGTGGCGGCGGGCGCCCGCGTGCTGGTGGCGGGCTCGAGCGTGTTCGGCCACGAGCGCGGCATCGCGGCCGGGCTCGCGGCGCTCGTCGAGGCGGTGCGGGAGCGCGGCTGAACGGCGAGAAACGTGCGGCGGGAGACGTGCGGGGCGGCCACGGCGTCAGGGCTTGTGCACGATCCGCGGACCGTCGGTGCGGTAGGCGCCGTATCCGCCCTGGTAGCGGCTGCCGTGCCACCAGCCGAGATCGACGTGCTTGGGGAAGAGGATGCCCCCGTAGTCGACGCCCCAGATGCCCTCGGTCTCGCGCCGCTCCTCCCCGCGCCACGCCTTCGTGCGGGCGCCGCCGCCCGCGTAGTAGCTCACTTCGTGCGGCGACTCGGCCGGCATGGCCAGCGGCGAGATGCACTGCGGGTTGCCGGCCCGCGCGAACTGGTTGCCCTGGAAGTGCTTCCGCTCCGTGGCCGGCCGCCCCATCCACGGCGTGAGATCGTGGGCCGACGCGGGCAGGCCGCCCGGGAGCAGGCCCGCGAGGATCATCGCGGTGGCCGCGAACGCATGCAGGCCTCCGGCGGGCGGCGCGGCCCGCCGGCGTGCTGGAACGGCGCTCGTCATGGGAGTGTCCTCTTCCGTGTTGCGTCCGCGTTGCGTCCGGCAGGGTGACTGGTGTCGGCGCGGCAAGCCCGCGGCCGCTGAACGGAGAGACGGGTCCGATTGCCCGCCTTCCGCAGAACGGGCCGCCACCGCGTTCACGACTCCGATCCCATCTCCCTCGGCTTCTTAGGATCGCCCCGGCGCCGGCAGTTCGCCCATCCTCTCGGCGGCGGCCGCTTCGATCGGCAAAAATATAAAAGTCGGCCCCGTCGGTACGACCGATATCTCCGGCAACCACCCACCGGAGGCATCCAGAAGTCCCTGGGGGGCGGTGTGGCGGGCCGCGGTGGCCCCGCTCCACGGGGACGGCCCGCCTTCCGGTGCGCTCCTCCACCCGGTCGCCCAACCGATCGCCTCGACGGAAGCCACGCGTTTGACTACCGCACGCGGGCCGATCCACCGGATCGCCCGATACGAGCCCCCAGATCCGCCACACCGACAGGGCTCGAGCCTGCGGCTCGCGGTGTTGTGCCTGCACGTCGCCGCGGCCGCCCTGCCGGGCATGGCGGCGGACGTCGTGCGGCTCGACGGCTTCGACACCTCCGGCATCGGCCTCGCGCTGCCCTCGGTGGCCGCCGGCTTCGCGACCCGTCCCCAGTCGGCCGCGGCGTGGCCGGTGCCCCTGCCTTCCACCGACGGATCCCGCGACGGGGGCGGCATCGACCCCTGCACCCACGTCGAGGAATGCCCGGCCGGCGACGGCGGCAGCGGCCCGGCGGCGCGGGTCGCCCGCGATGCCGCGCCGGTCCGCGGCCCGCCGATCCTCGGCGATCCCGCCGCGAACGCCTACGACCTGGCCGGCGAGCGGGAGGTATTCGACCCGCTGCTGCGGTATCCCATGTACCCGCCCGCGGGGTTCACGGGCAGTTCGAGCGTGATCCCCGAGGAGGAGCAGGAGTCGTCCCACTTCGTCCCCATCGAGGACCGCTGGCGGCTCGGCCTCCAGCCCTGGGACCGGTACGGCCGCGGCCACCCGCGGCTGGAGGACTATCCCTACGCGCTGGGCAACGGCTTCAACCCGTACACGCAGAACCTCCTCAAGGAGGACTACCCGATCATCGGGCAGGAGACGTTCTTCAACATGGCGGTCATCAGCCGGACGATCGGCAACTTCCGGCAGGTGCCCACGCCCAACACGCCCTTCGAGTCGACGCCCACCCCGGGCCAGGACGACTTCTACGGCAACCCCAACGGCTTCTTCTTCCTCCAGTACTACACGCTCGCCTTCGACCTCATCCACGGCGACCGCGCCTTCAAGCCCAACGACTGGCGCATCCGGATCGCGCCGGTCGTCAACACCAACTACCTCGAGGTCTACGAACTCGGCGTCGTGAATCCCGACGTGGCCGCCGGCCGCCGCCGCTCGCGCGGCTACGCCACGCTCGAGGAGTGGTGGGTGGAGGCCAAGATCGCCGACCTCAGTCCCGACTACGACTTCATGTCGATCCGGGGGGGCTCGCAGCCGTTCACGAGCGACTTCCGCGGCTTCATTTTCAGCGACTTGAACCGGGCGATCCGGCTCTTCGGCACGCGGCTGGCCAACCGCGACCAGTTCAACATCATCGTCTTCGACCAGCGTGAGAAGGACACCAACAGCTTCCTCAACACGTTCTCCAACCGCCAACAGCAGGTCATCATCGCCAACTACTACAAGCAGGACGTGCTCTGGCCGGGCCACACGGTGCAGACGAGCTTCCACTACGACCTCGACGCCCCGACGCTGAAGTACGACAAGAACGGCTTCCTCGTGCGGCCCGACCCGGTCGGCATCGCCCAGCCGCACCAGGTCAACGCCGCCTACCTCGGCCTGGCGACCGACGGCCACATCAACGACCTCAACGTCACGAGCGGCCTCTACTACGCCTTCGGCCGCGACTCGCTCAACCAGCTGGCCCTGCAGCCGGTGGACATCGGCGCGACGATGGCGGCGCTCGAGCTCTCCTACTCCCCCGACTGGATCCGCTACCGCGGCTCCGTCTTCTACGCCTCGGGCGACAACAACGTGAACGACAACAAGGGGGGGGGCTTCGACGCCATCATCGACAACACGCAGTTCGCCGGCGGGGAGTTCAGCTTCTGGGTCCGGCAGCAGATCAAGCTCCTCGGCACCAATCTCAAGAACCTGCTCTCGATCTACCCCGACCTGCGGGCGAGCAACAAGTTCCAGTCGCAGGCCAACTTCGTGAACCCGGGTCTCCAGCTCTACAACGTGGGCGTGGATTTCGAGCTCACGCAGCGGACGCGGCTCGTCACCAACTGCAACTTCCTCTTCTTCGACTGCACCGAGACGCTCGAGGCGCTCGTCTTCCAGAACAACATCTCCCGCGACATCGGCACCGACCTGAGCCTGGGGGTGGAATCCCGCCCGTTCCTCAACAATAATTTCATCCTGCGGACGGGCGTGTCGGGCCTGATCGTCGGCAACGGCTTCAAGGCGCTCTACGGCAACTACGACGGCACGATGAGCAACCTGTTCGCGGGCTTCGTGGATCTGGAAGTGGCCTTCTGAGACCTGCCTGACTGAAACATCGCGTTTCTGAGGCATCGCGTGATGGAAGCCCCCGTGACACCGCCCCCGTGACACTGCCAGCCACCGCATCCTCCGCGCTGAGATCGTCCGTCCGGATATCGACGGCCGGCGGCCGCAGCGCGGCCGGCGGCGCACGACGACGGCGACCGTGGCTGTGGTGGGGCCTGCTTGGGATCGGTCTCGGCGCCGCCGTGGGACTGGTCGCCGCGGGGCGGCAGCCGGTGCGGCTCGTGCCCCGCACCGCCGGCCTGCGGAGCCTGTCGGCGGCGGCGGCGACGGCGCTGTGCCGCTTCGACGGGCCGCTCGACCTCCGCGGCCTCGACACGATCGAGCCCGAGGCGGCCCGGTCGCTCGCCGCGCATCGCGGCCCGCTCCTGCTCGACGGGCTCGTGAGGATTTCCGACGCTGCCGCCACGGAACTCGCGCGGCACGAGGGACCTCTCTCCGTGGGGGGGCTTGCGGCCGCGAGCCGCCACGCCGCCGCGATCACCCCGCAACTGGCCGCGCTGCTCGCCCGGCACGACGGCCCGCTCGAGTTGGCCGGTCTCTCCGCGCTGCCCGACGACGTCGCGGCGGCGTTCACCGCGCACGACGGCTCGCTCTCGCTGCCGGGCGTCGAGCGGCTCTCGGCCCCCGCCGCGGAGAGCCTCGCGCGGCACGCGGCCCCGCTGTCGCTCGACGGACTCGTGCGGCTCGATTCGGCGCCGCTCGCCCGCCGTCTCGTGGCCGGCGGCCGCAGCGACTTCCACGCCGTGGCCGAGATCGTCGGGGACGCGGCCACGGTGCTCGCCGACCGGCCGCAGCCGCTCGGGCTCTCGGCCTTCGCGGCCCGGCTGGCGCGGCAGCCGCGGGTGTCGCCCGCCGAGGCCCGGCTCGTCGCCCGGCACGCCGACGACGTCGCCCTGCCCGGGATCGTCGACCTCGATCCGGCCGTCGCCGCGGCGCTCGCCGAACATTGCGAGGAACTCGCGCTCGACGGGTTGCGGACGCTCTCGGCGGAGGCGGCCGCGGCGCTCGAGCACCATCCGGGCACGCTGCGGCTCCCGGCGGTGGCGGCGCTCGACGACCGCGCGGCAGCGTCGCTCGTCGTCCATCCGGGCACGGTGGAGCTCGACGGCCTCGCGGCCCTCGCATCCCCCGCGCTCGCCACGCGGCTCCGCGCCGCGGGACGGACCGACTTCGCACGACTTGAACGGCTCTCGGCCGCCGCGGCCGGACGGCTGGCGGACGATCCGCGGCCGCTCACGCTCGACGGGCTCGTCGATCCGGGCGCCGACGTCGTCGCCGCGCTCGCCCGCCATCCCGGCCCGCTGGGCCTCGCGGGGCTCGCGCGGCGGGCGGCCACGGCGACCGTCGTCGAGGCGGATCTCGCGGCGCTCCTGGCCCGGCACGCGGGCCCGCTCACGCTGCCCCGGCTCGAATCGCTCACGAGCCTGCCGCTCGCCCGCCGGCTCCTCGCCGAGGGGCGGACCGATTTCCGGCTCCTGCGGGAGCTGCCCGACGACGTGGAGGAGGCGATCGCCGCCGCGCCGGGCACGCCGGCGCTCGACGGCCTCGAGCGGATCGGCACGGAGGCCCTCGCGGCCCGGCTGCTCGCCGACGGCCGCACGAACTTCGCGCGGGTGCGCACGCTCGCCGATCCCGCGGCGGCGGTCCTCGCCCGCCATGCTGGGCCGCTCACGATCGACGCGCTCGTGGCCGGAGCCCGCACCCGCCGCGACCTGCCCCCCGCGCTCGCCGCGGTGCTGGCCACGACCACCGATCCGCTCGATCTGACGGCGCTCGAGGCGTTGCCCGAGGCCTCGGCCGCGGCGCTCGAGCGGCATCGCGGCCCGCTCGTGCTCGCCGGCCGGCTGCGGCTCGCGCCCGCCGTGGCGGAATCGCTCGCGCGGCATGCGGGGCCCGTGACGATCGACCGCGTCGAATCGCTCGTCTCGCCGTCGCTCGCCCGCAAGCTCGTGACCGGCGGGCAGCGGGAGTTCGGCGGCGTGCGGGAGCTGTCCGCCGCCGCCGCGGCCGAGCTGGCCCGCGTCGAGGGCACGCTCTTCCTCGACAGTCTGGCTGAATTGCCCGCCGACACCGCCCTGGCACTGGCGGCCCACCAGGGCGACCTCTCGCTCGACGGGCTCGCGACACTCTCGGCCGGCGCGGCGGAGGGGCTCGCGCGGCACCGCGGCGACCTGTCGCTCGCGGGGTTGGGCACACCGTCGGCCGAGGTGCGGCGGGCGCTCACCGGCCACGCCGGCCCCGTGCTCTCCCGCGGGGAGGCCGCGGCATCCACCGGACGGTGACGGGCGCGTGTCCGGAGCCGGTCCTTCGTGATCCGAGGCCCACTTGCATGCCCGGCCGGGGATGCCGGGCAGGTCGCGGCGTGCATCGCATGGATGCGATCTCGCGTCGGCCTGGCCCGCGCCGCACCGTGCCACCGGCCGCGTCACCGTGCCACCGGCGGCGTCACCGCCCGTGCCGCAGGCCGCGCAGCCGTGCCTGTTCGCGTCAGATGCCCGCCTGGGCGTTCCGCGAGAACTTGATGTAGGGCAGGCGGATGCCGCGCACGAAGAACTGGCCGGCCTGCGAGTATGCCGGCGCGGCGAACCCGGCCGAGCCGAAGAACGTCACGACGTCGTCCTGATCGACGCCGTCGCCGCTGATGCCGTAGCCCCCCTGCAGCCTGCCGGCCGTGTAGAGGGGCGTGCTGCCGGGGAAGAAGACGATGCCGTTCTGGTTCTCCGCGGGGGTCGTGGCGCGGAAGTTCGTTCCGGGGTGGAAGGAGTCGTAGCCGAGCACGGTGCCGTTGAATGCCGAGGCGGGCTTCGCCGGGCCGACGTTGAGACCGGTGGTGGGATTGATGCCCGGGGTGTTGAGGATCGAGAAGGGCCCGGGGGGCGCCGCCGTGGCGCCCGACGGAAACTTCGGCACGGCCAGGTAGCGGAACGTGCGGTTGGTGAAGGCGGCGTACTTCGGCACGCCGGGCGTCCGGTCCTCCGGCTGCAAATCGGCCGAGGCGTAGTAGGCGGTGTTTCGCGACTTGGCGATGGCGACGTCGATCGAGAAGACCGTCGCCCCCGGCATCCGGTAGACGCCGAGGAGCCGGCCGTCGCGGTCGGCCACCGCGATCACCATCTTGGCCGACGTCGGCTGCAGGCGGATCTGGGCCCGCGTGTGCGTCGCCTGGGCGATGCCCTG
>Ga0136644_10001323_pt1 | contig 19842 bp, 15 predicted proteins | sample C_130820_EF_Meta_FD_94780 | JGI IMG/M metagenome (GOLD analysis project Ga0136644, IMG submission 94780) | Freshwater microbial communities from Lake Croche, Canada to study carbon cycling - C_130820_EF_MetaG (v2) (version 2) | ecosystem: Environmental > Aquatic > Freshwater > Lake | place... | reverse complement strand
GACGCATATTAAAATCGATTGTTTCATCCTGATAATCATACTCCTTGACGTTTGAACAAGCTAGTTTAGCCTTCACAGAAGGTAACAAAAAAATCAAAAAGCATTTGGGGGAATAATGAACATTTGGATTAAGTCCATCTTAGCAATCTGCATTACTACCAGTCTGTTTGGTCAAGAATATCTAGTTCGTTTCAACACTGATAAAGAAGACGTTAAGAAAAGTTTTTTTTCACGCCAAGGCGGCAAATTTGAGTTGGTGAGTAAAGAAGGAAATCTTTACAAGTGGACAACTAATAATAGAGGCGTAGAGGGCGTTTGGGACTCCAGCGTTAACTACATCTCCAAAAACAGAAAGCTTCATTTGTTTCAAAACCCTTCAATCGTTGAAAATAGGGCTGCTCTCTTAGACGCTTTACAAAAATCTGGCGATGAAAAGAGACCTCCGGCTTATCCAGACAACCCAGAGATCAAAGCCCCGAGCATTCAAGCTAGCGGTCTTGATCCCCTGCTAAAATCCTCATGGGGAATGTTTTCGATCGATGCAACAAATGCTCACAACAAAACACCCCAAGGCAAAGGAATTGTTGTTGCGGTGACCGATAGCGGTGTCGACTACAACCACGTGGATTTAGTTAACAACATGTGGAGAAATAAAGGAGAAATTCCAAACAACGGTATCGACGACGATAAAAATGGTTACATTGATGACGTTGTGGGTTGGGATTTTCACTCTGACGACAATAAACCCTACGATCTGAGCATGGACCTTATGGACATTTTACTACAAGGTGGAAACCCCGGTCATGGCACCCATGTTTCCGGAGTTATCGCCGCCTCGTTAAATAACGGATCTGGAACTGCGGGCGTGGCCCCACAAGCCAAGATTATGGCTTTACGATTTATTGGTGAAAAAGGGGAAGGCAGTACAGATGCGGCAATTAAAGCCATCGACTATGCTGCCGATAATGGTGCCCACATCATTAATGCTAGCTGGGGCGGTGAAGCCGGAGAAGAAGAGGATCAACCTCTCAAAGAGGCTATCAAGAGAGCCGAAGACAAAGGTGTTCTTTTCGTTGTGGCAGCAGGTAACGGTCGACTAGACCAAATGTCCGGCAAATCCCAAGGCTTTGATATCGACAACGATCCAAAGCCTGTTGTGCCAGCAGCTTTTAATTTGCCCAATATGATTGGAGTCGCCGCGCTGGATTCCAGTGATCAACTTGCAGAATTTTCGAACTGGGGAAAAAACTCTATTAAACTAGGCGCTCCCGGAGTGAAAATTATGTCAACGGTTCCTGGGGACAGATATCAAGATACGGTGGTAGATCTTGGCAGTATCAAAGCCACTTGGGATGGAACTTCAATGGCAACCCCATTTGTAGTTGGTTCTTTAGCCGTCATTTGGTCGCAGGACTTAACTCAGACGGCTCAAGATGTTAAAGAGAGGCTTCTAAAAATTGTGGCTAACACATCGGCCGTTTCTGGAAAAGTAGCTACAGATGGCCGGTTAGACTTACACCAAGTGAAATGATTTCAACATGCTTCTAAAAAAGTCTATCTTGGTTTCTTTGGTCTGTTGTTTGATGTTTTCGGCGGGTCCTGCCTTTGCCAAACGCAAGGGTCGGGCCCGACGTTATTATCCTCCATTAACTCACCCTGTTTTACTTTGGTCTCGAACTCTGTCAGATAGCCCAGACATTGAACAAAGAAAAATAGCTGCTTTTAAATTAAGTCAGTATAGCCAGTCTATTTATCAAGAGGAGGTGATCAACACTCTTCTCAAATGCATGAAAGACCCCGATGAACACATCAAAGTTTTTTGTGCCAAGGCGATGGGGAAAACCTCAACGAAAAGCAAAAGCGATAACATCAGAAAGGTTTTGATAGAGCAGTACAAACAAGATTCTCACCTTAGAGGAACCCTTGTTAGAACCTTCATTACGAGAAAAGACAGCAGCCCGCTTATTCAAGAGGCTCTCTTAGATACACTCAAACAATCTACCGATAGCGAAGAGCTTCTTCCCATTTTAGATTATTTCGAACAGTTTGGATCCAATCAAAGCATCGACCCGCTGATTGCTCTTTACCAAAAATCGGACAACTCTAAAGTAAAGCGTGGAGTGGTTAAAGCCCTCACAGAAAAGGGGCAAGGCCAAGACTCCATAGTTTCATTGCTCACCCAATGTTTGGATAGCGGAGACACAACCCTGATTCTAACCTGCTTGGCCGGCCTTCAAGTTCAGGCTAAAAAAGATGCAAAAACTCTTCTTGCTGTTGAAAAAACACTTGAGAGCACCGATCCAGATGTGATTTTGGCTAGCTTAGAGGTAATTCAGTCACTGCCTGAATCCCCCAATCCGAAAATTTCAGAAAGATTGATCGAGCTAATAGAATCCGGAAGCGATACTGACGTCCTAGAAAAATCTGTGCTCGCTCTCGGTGTTTGCGGTGATTTTAGCGAAGAAACCGTAAAAGCCCTTCAAAAATCGCTGGAGAAAAAGGAACTTGATGAAGGGGTTAGAATTAGCGCGGCCCTTTCTCTTGGAAAACAGGCAGGAAAGTTTTCGGATGGCCCCAAAACAGCACTCATCGAATGTAAATCTTCTGCTGGTTCTGAGTCTCTAAAAACTGCATGTCAGTTAGCCTTACAGGAGCTGCAGGTTCGAACTAAAAAGATGCAGGTAACCAGCCCCGACACGAAATCGGATTCCAATAGCGATAAGAAAAGAGATTCTTAGACGTACGGTTTTAATACATCCGGAATATCAAAAGTGCCATCTTCTCTTTGGTAGTTTTCCATGATGGCTAGTAATGTTCTTCCTACAGCAAGGCCAGACCCATTTAACGTGTGTGCAAAATGTACTTTGCCCGTTTGAGAGTCTCGATATCTAATATTAGCTCGGCGGGCTTGAAAATCGGTACAGTTGCTGCAACTTGAAATCTCCATATAACCATTAATATATGGCGACCAAACTTCAATATCATATGTTTTTGTGGAGGAGAATCCCATGTCGCCGCCACAAAGCAACATTACCCGGTAAGGAAGATTAAGAAGCTGAAGAATTTTCTCTGCGCTAGCCAACATCGTTTCTAGCTCATTCATAGAGTTTTCCGGACGACTAAACTTTACCAATTCCACTTTATTAAATTGGTGTTGCCGCTTTAATCCCTTCGTATCCTTCCCATAACTTCCGGCCTCCGAACGAAAACAAGGACTATAAGCTACGTAGTGTTTCGGCAGCTCTTTTTCATCGAGTATTTCATTGCGATGATAATTTGTGACAGGAACTTCTGCGGTCGGAGTTAGAAAGTAATCCACCTTATCAAGCCTAAAAACATCCTCTTCAAACTTGGGAAGTTGCCCCGTACCGGTTAGGCTGTCTCGGTTAACAATAAATGGCGGAATGATGGGCTCATATCCGGCTTTTAAATGGGTTTGATACATGAATTGTATCAGCGCCATCTCAAGTCTGGCGGCCAAGCCTTTTAAAAAAACAAATCTAGACCCCGTCACCTCTCCAGCTTTCTTGAAATCAAGCACTCCCATTTTTTCGCCGATTTCATCGTGGGATCTGACAGGAAAAGAAAAGTTTCGGGCCTGACCCCACCTCTTTACTTCGATATTTTGATCGCTTCCAGCACCCTGAGGCACAGTTTCATCAACCAAATTAGGAAACTCGTAAAGAAGCTGGTTTAATTTTTCCTGAATAACGCCCACGGAATCATCGAGCTCTTTGATTTTCTTAGAAACAGCCTTCATTTCCTCCAAAATAGCCGAATCGTCCTGCTTATTCTTTTTGAGTTTAGAGATCTCTGTTGAGGCTTCATTGCGTCGGGCCTTTAACGATTCAACTTCCTGCAGTCCAGTCCGTCGTTTTTTATCCAGGTCCACAATTTCGTCCAAAACCAGCACAAGTTTTTCGTTGTTTCTTTTCTTGAGAGACTGCCGAACCCTTTCGCTTTCGCCCACCAAAACTTTTAGATCAATCATATGTTTTATGAACCCCTATTCCTCAATGACCATTTTTTTAATCAGGCCCTTAATATTTTCAACGTCCGCGCCGGCAGGATTTCGTCGCAAATACAACTCAAACTCTTTAACGCCTTCGCGATATCTTTGCAAATCATGATATACATAACCCATCTCACGGTGCAATTCCGGATCGTTGTTATCTATTTCCAGCGCCAGCTTAATTGCCCCCTCGGCATTATCGGGCCGATTTAACGCTCTTAAACACCTAGACAACAACAAGAAGGCCTGCGTTCTATCAGCGCGGAACTCGGGAGCTTTGGATTCCCCGGGTAGATTAGTAATTCGAGCTAACACCCGAGCGGCTAGTTCAAACTTTTGGTACTTCATGTAAACTTCGGCTAGCTCAATCGTAAACCTTGTGTTCAGAGGGTTGTTTTGAGACTCTTTTAGCATCTCGCCAATGGCTTCATCTTTTTTGCCAGACAATTGATAAATTTGTGACAACAACCTGTGAGCACCGGGATAGTTGGGCGTTGATTCAATCAGAGCTATTACTAAAGTTTCTGCATCTTGATATTTTTTGTTTACGGTTTGTAACTGAGCCGCCTCAAAAAATCCAATTCCATTGCGCCGGTCGGTACTGGCAGCGTAGGAGTATTCGCTGATCGCTTGGTTCGTTTGCCCAAGAGCCGAAAGCGCTCTTGCTAAAGAAATCCTAGTCTTGGAAAAGCGGGAATTATAATCGAGAGCCTTTTTATAAAAACTAATGGCCCGATAATATTCCTGATTTTCCGTGTATGTTTCTCCAAGAACCCAAAACAAATATCCGTTTTGTGGTTCGGTCTCTAATAGTGCACGAATATATTTTATTACGTAGTTTTTATCGCCCAATTTTGTCTTAATCTTAGCCCAGCTTGCTAAAGCCTCGTAATTGGATGAATCAATTGTATAGGCCTGATAGTAATACCTAGCAGCTTCGGGCAGGGCTTCTGTTTTATAAAGTTCGGTTAGCTTTCCAAAATAGAAAAACATTTCCGAGTTTACCGGACTCGAACTTCTTGCCTGCTGAAGAAAACTTCCGGCGCAGACGTAATTTTCGCGTTTAAAAAAATGCTTCCCCAAGGCTAAAAAGAGCTTGTACTCGTCCTTCGCTTTCGAAGTGAAAGCGATCTTGTCTCGACATCCACCACCCACCAAGGGGTCCAGCCCCTCTATACCAATAACCGTAGCGGCTTTGGTAAGCAGTTTGTAGGCCTTTTCAAAGTTGTATTGTTCGGTTTCTATCGACGCCAATTTCACATAACTATCTAAGTAAGTTGGATCTTTTTGGATAGCTCTTTGATACAAAATCTCGACTCGTTTTAGCTTTTCATAAGACACCGCTAGTTTTTCTAAAACGTCTGCGACGCGAATCAAAGCCCCGGGATCATTGGGCGTGAGGAGGCGCACCACTTGAAGATACTCTAGCCCCAAAACCATCCGCCCCTCATTAATAAACTCTTCAGCGCGAGCATTATAAAAATTCACTCCGTATTGCTCTTCATTGGCTATCGCTTTTAAGTTTTCCTCGTCCGACTCGACGCCGGAGACTGTTTTGTTCAGCCCGGGAAGAGCCCCCTTCGAGAAGTAATATGCCAACTTATTGTGCTTCGTTGCCTCGACGCTGTTGCCTTGCTCATCCAATAGTTTCGCCAAACTAAAGTGCGCATCTGCCAAAACGGTTCGAGAGGCCAGGGGTGCTAACTTAGTTACAAGATCAAAATGAGCTATTGCAGCTCCGCGATTTCCTCTTTTTTGATAGGTCTCTGCAATCAAATAATGGGTATTCGCATGCATTGGATTTATTAATAATGCCTCTTTAGCTCGCTTCTCTGCAGCGTCCAAATCACCCATGTCGAGAGCAATCTGCGCTGCCACATAATACGCTCGGACCTTGGCAGCGGCCTGTGGAAGAATTTTTTCAATCTGAGTTCTTGCGTGGTTCCTATCCCCGATTGCATTAAGAAACTCTGCTTCGAGTATTGCCGATTCCAGTTCGACAGGATCTGACTCCCTTGCAAATCGAATTTTTTCTAGGGCCACCTCAACATTTTTTTGATAGTAAGCTATTAAGGCTTCAGCACGATAGAACGCGTTCAACTGAGGCTCTATTTCTCTTCCTTTTGAAATAAGCGCAGTGATCTGCTCAATAGCTTTGGTATTGTTAGGGTCTTGGTCTAGCCCATGAGCGCGGGCCAAAATAACGCCGGAAATATTATACGGGTCTGTTGGATTAAGCTCCTGAGTTTCTTCAAACAACGAGAGAGCTCCAGAATAGTGGAGTGGAGTATCGAAATCATAAAAATGCATCGCCTCTTCACTCAAAGCGGAAATTAACTCTTCTTTATTCAGGGCATTTAAATTGCCTTTTTCTATTAAAAAATCAGTGGAACTGCGTTCGGTTTTACTTATTAACTTTGTATCGGTTTCCGGGCCGCCGAGTCCCAACCAACCCAGCAAGACTAGGAAAATAGCTGCGCCGGCCACTAAAAACAATTTGCGGTTTTTACTTTTGGTTTGATCCTTAACCGATTCAACATCTTCGTCTACGGATTCGAGCTGAATCGACTTTGATTGGGTTTCTGCAGTCCTGTTCTCATCTTTCGAATCATCCAAAAGGGCCAAGCCAAGCTGTTTTTCCTCCTGTTCTAATACAACCTCTTTGGGAGCTAAAAGTGCCCCTGGCAATGAATGCTCTTGCTCCTCGGGAGCCTCAGACAAAAGTTTTTCTAACTCTCGTTGCCCGTCAATCTCAACATCATTTCCCGGACGATCGACTAAAAGCTGCTGAGTGGCCTGATGTTCATCCTTCGAGCCTTCCGAATTAGCGTTGTTATTAGAATTCGGCGGCCGAGAGACCAGGGACTTGCTACTCCCACCTCGTTTCTTTGCGGAATTATCTGGTTCGCCGCTTGGGTCTTTCGGAGTGCTATATCCCTCCACGAAAAGCCGCTTCAAAAAAGCATCATAGAAGGCAGGGTGAGAAGAAAGCTTTTGCCAGATATGAAACGGCTCGGAAGAAACCTCCTCGTTTCCGTTATATTTACCTGTAGCTATTCGTTTAATAATTTCAATTTCAGTAAAGGTACCAACGATTTGGTGACGTTGGTTTCTGATCTGAAAATGTTTGGTCTTATTATCTGTCACTTAATAATTTTACTTGGTCAATGAGGTTATTGCATCCTGATGTTGGGTTATACCCCAATGGAACACAGCACCAACGGAACTATTTGGTCTTAATTGTGGATAGCCGCATAAAATTGGTCGAAAGCGCTGCGATGTGTTCCAAGTTGCCTAACAGGTCTAAATGAACAGAGGTAGAATCTAGGCTCTCCTTAACCCCTCTGTGAAGCCGTTGCACATGTTGTTCGCTCAAATCTATGATGAGATCTTCAATTTGCTCTTTCAAAACAGCAAGCCTCGCTGATAGTGCGGGATCTCTTGAGGTAAAATAGGCTGTAGAAACTCTCACGCACTCTACAACCTTTTCGTGAAACGTTACTATTTCAGACCAGCCCTCTTTTGAAAAAACATAACCTTTTTTATGCTTCTTCTTCACAAGCTCCAAAATATTTTTATCAACAATGTCCCCTATGTTTTCAAGATCGTTCGTTCGCAACAATAATTCAAATTCTTTTTGAACCTGTTCGGGAGTCATATCTTTTTGGGAAAGCTTTGTAAGGTAAAGTTTTATTCCGCGGTTTAGAAAGTCAGCCAACTGATCCATCGATTTTAAGGACTCTACTTCACCTATTCTGCCCGGCTCAAAAAGATAAATGCTTTTAGTTAGCATTTTTTCTACAATATCGGACAATCTTAAAATCTCTCTTTGGGCTTGGGCCAAAGCAAACTCTGGGGACTCCAAACTTCTTGAATCTAAGTATTGAAATGTAAACTCTCCCTTATCATCCCTTTCGGATACGAGCTTTTTAACGAAAGAAACCCCCCAGGAAATAAAAGGAAAAAAGAAAATGGCGAGAAAAACATTAAAAAGGGTGTGAGTTGTTGCAATTTGTCGACTTACATCACCGCCAATGCGCACGGCTAAGTTTCCAAGTGGAATCATCAACGGAAAACAAATAGCCACACCCACTAACTTACAGAAAAGATGACCCAGAGCTGCCTGTTTGCCCAATGTCCCAGTTTTAAAACTAGCAAAGAATGCGGTTGTTGTGGTTCCCAAGTTGGCACCCAGAACCCAAGGAATGGCCTCGTAGACATCGGCATGTCTGGCGACCATCAAAGACATCATAAATGCAATTGTGGCGGCACTGCTATGAATGGCAGCCGTAAAAGCGGTCGATAAAATAAGAGAGGCTATCGGATGGCCCTTAAAATAGCCGATGATGTAATTGAATAGCTCATTGTGCTCCATTTGTTGTCCTGCAGATACGATCAAGGACATGGAATAGAACATCATTCCTAAATAAAGCAGCCCACGTGCGATTCTGGTGACCTTATCTGAGCTCGAGAAGGCCTCGAGAGCCACTCCGCCCGCCATGACCAAAAGTCCATAATGGGAAATATTAAAAGCGAATAGATGTACGATCAGAGTTGTCCCGATGGAAGCACCCAATGTAACCGCAAAAACCTGCTCTAAAGTCAAAAGTCTGGCATTAGCAAGTCCCACCAACATTACTGTCACAGCCCCACTACTGCTCAAGAGGACAGACAGAAACAAACCAAGAATGATGGCGCTGATGCGATTAGGTGCAAATAGATTAATCCAAGAGCGAAACTTTGATCCCGCTAGGTACTGAACACTCTTAGAAAGCTGTTCGATAGAGTAGATCATGAGGGCAGTTCCGCCCATCAAAGTAACAAAAGCTGCATTCACCTGTTGCTCTCCCAATTAGGTTCTTAAGATTATCCTAATATAGCATCAACAAAAGCTCTCGGCTCGAAAGGAGTCAAATCCTCGACAGATTCTCCAACGCCGATATAGCGAATGGGAAGTTTCAGCTCTGATGCAATAGATAAAACCGCTCCGCCCTTAGCCGTTCCGTCTAGTTTGGTTACTATTACGCCGGTTAAATCCAATGACTTCTGAAACTCTTTTGCCTGAATCACTGAGTTCTGACCTAAAGTGCCGTCAATTACCAACCAGGTTTCATGAGGAGCTTCGGGAATCACTTTTTTTATCACTCGGTGAATCTTTTTTAGCTCTTCCATTAAATTGGTTTTAGTATGAAGCCGCCCGGCAGTATCGAGAAGAACAACATCTACTCCCCTTGCTTTCTCCGCCGTTACGGAGTCAAAGGCCACAGCCCCCGGATCTCCACCCTCACGTCCCGTAACAAATTGAGAGTCTGTTCTGTCTGCCCAAACCTTCAGTTGTGAAATAGCTCCCGCTCGAAAAGTGTCTACTGCCCCCAATAACACCGACTTCCCAGCATTCTTAATTTGCTGAGCCAGCTTACCCACCGTTGTAGTTTTGCCAGCCCCATTTATTCCCACCACGCTAATAACCAAGGGCTTGGGCTCAGGTAGAAATTCTAATTTCCCGTTTTTCAACTGAACAAACAAACTTTCGGAAACATCCTGTAAAACACTTTTAAGACCCAACCCTTTTTGGTCTTTAAGCTTTTCTTTTGCTGCATTCAAAAGGGCCTGAGTAGTTCCAAAACCCACGTCGGCTTCTAATAAAATCTCTTCGATCTGATCCCAATCTTTCGAACTCAAAGCAGAGGAGTCGCTCCGACTCAAAAAACCACCGAGTTTTCCCAATAAAGAGCTACGAGTTTTTTCAAGTTTTTGATCTAAGGGCTGGCCGCTCTTTATTTCCCTGTCTTGGGCCTCTTTCGCTACGGGCTCGGCTTTTTTCCTTTTTAAAAGAAAAACTCCGACCGCCCCAGCCAAAGCTCCAACTCCCAGAACACTTAGCAATAGAACTGTATCCATGATTTTTTTTACCTTACGAAAGTCCGATTGAGTACTTTTTTTACGATAAACTGGCTTCTTCGAGGGCAGGTTCTTGGAGTGCTTGGTTTGGATCCGGGGTTTCCGCTGGTTTAGGGGCCTGTTGCTCTAAATAGCGGTAAATAGTTCTTGGATGAACTCCCAAAAGTCTAGCCGCTAACTTTTTATCCCCTTGAGTCGACCTTAAAGTTTCTTCAAACAGAAGCTTTTCTACTTTTTTCAAGGGAAGTCCTATCGGGACTCGAACAACGCTGTCCTTTTTGGTTCCACCAAATTCCTGGGGTAGATCCTCAGATCTGATTTCTCCACTGGAATTGAGAACAACCAATCGTTCCATCAAGTTTTGTAACTCTCTGATGTTTCCTGGCCAGTTGTACTGGGTTAGCTGATCCAAAGCCTTTGGGTGTATGAGTGGGACATGCCGGCCATTTTTCCTAGCGGAATCTGAGATAAACTGGGTAGCCAACAGAGGAATATCCTCAATTCGTTCTCTCAAGGCTGGAACTCTAATGTTAAGAACATTCAAGCGATAAAAAAGATCTTCCCTAAAACTGCCTAATTGTATGGCCGATTTTAGATTTACGTTGGTCGCACTAATAACCCGCGTTTGGATTTTTATAGTGTCGTTGCTGCCTAAGCGCTCAAACTCACCTTCCTGCAAAAACCGAAGCAATTTGCTTTGCAATGTCGGTGGAGCTATCCCGATTTCGTCGAGAAAAAGAGTGCCTTCATGGGCCAGTTCCACTTTGCCCTGTTTCCTTTTGGTAGCACCGGTAAAAGCTCCCGGCTCATACCCAAAGAGCTCAGCCTCTAACAAATTGTCTGGTATTGCAGCACAATTAATTTTTACAAAAACTCCCTTTTGATGAAGAGCACAATCGCTATTTTCATGGATATACTGAGCTAACATTCCCTTCCCTGTTCCACTCTCACCTTCAATCAGTACATTAGCCCGACTTCTAGCTGCCTGAAGTGCCACTTCCATCATTTTTCCAATGGCCTCGGATTTACCGACAATATCTTTGTGGCTATCGCGGCCGTCTTCGAAAACGACCTCTCGAAGCCTCTTATTTTCCAACACAAGCCGCCTGCGATCCAGAGCGCGATGAATAGACTTAAGAACTTGAATTCGTTGCAACGGCTTTGTAATAAAGTCGTAAGCACCTTTCTTCATCGCCTCAACGGCTATCTCTACAGTTCCAAAGGCGGTCATCATAATTATTTCAACCGATGGATCGAGAACTTTAAGAGCGTCTAACAAATCCATGCCGCTCCAAGTTTGGAGTCGCAAATCGGTCAAAAGCACGTCGACAAAACCTTTTCTTAAGCGGATCAAAGCCTCTTGGGGATCTAAAAACACTTCGACTTCTGCCCCATCGCTTTTGAGGATGCGCTCAAGGGACTCTAAGTTTGCTGGCTCGTCGTCGACAATAATGGCTCTATATTTTGGTTGCATGGTGAAGTCCTTTAAGCTGGAAACTCAAATGTAAAAGTCGTTCCAACGCCTAACTTACTATTAACTAATATTTTCCCCTTGGCTGCTTCCACGATTTCTTTTGTCAACGCCAGACCAAGACCTGTCCCATTGTTTTTGGTTGTGAAGAAAGGGAGAAAGCTTTTAGCGCTAACTTCTTCGCTCATCCCAAATCCGGAGTCAGAAAAAACCACTTGGTTAATGTTGTTTTGAACAGAGGTTCTAACTTTAATTTTCCCGCCTGTGGGCATCGCCTCTTTGGCATTTTTCAAGATATTAATAAATGCTTGTTTTATTTTTGAACGATCCGTTTTTACGTATATTTCTTTTTCAAAAAGCTCGCTCTCGATTTCAATTCCACACTTGTCGCCTCTTTCAAATTGAATAATTTCTCTTAACAACTCATTTACTTCTGTGACGTTGTTTTCTTGGGTTTTTACTCTTGCCCTAACCAAGTAGCTCTCTGTTATTTGTGTTAATCTTTCGATTTCTCGCGAAACACTTTTTAGCGTTTTTTTGATTTCTGGATTGCCGTCTTGAATTTCTGTTTCCAACCAGTCTATGTTCAAATTAATTGAGTTTAGCGGGTTTCTAATCTCATGAACCACTTCGGCTGAGAGCTGTCCAATCGCTGCCAATCTTTCGGATTGTAAAAGCTCCCGTTGTTGCACTTTAATTTTATGATCTCGCTCTTTAAGCGCGCTCAGCATCCGATTAAACTCCCGGGCCAACTGGCCAATTTCATCTTTGTCAGAGCTTTTGACTTTTATGTTTTGATCAAAATCACCGCCGGTAAGTTTTTTTAAACTGTGTATGAGCTGCGGCAATGGGTTTAAAACCCGATAAGCTAGAGCAATACTAAAAAATCCCAAAAACACTAGAAACAAGGAAAGGCCAACACTAGTTAGAAGGGTCTCTTTCCCCTCAACTTGTGCTTCTGCGGTAACCTTTTCGCTTTCTTCATCAATCTTTTTGGCCAACAGCTGCAGTTGGTTTTTAAAGACGATAAACTGCTGATCAAATTGTTGCTTGTCTTTGGCTTTGGTCAACGAATCAAACCTTTCCCGTAGGTCCGCTATCGTCTTATTGAGTTGAGGAATGGGCTCAAGATTTGAGGGCGAAAACCTCGTCACCAACTGTTCAGCCAACATGAATTTTTTCTGGATCGCGTATGGATATAGCTCCCGAGCCATGCGAGAAAAGGTACTTCGATCTCGAGATAGTTCGGTGTCTGAGTAGTACTGGGTTATTTCTTCGGCAAGGTTTTGAGATCCCACCTGAATTTGAACGATCTGGCGAGAGAGCGGCAGAAACAGCTCCCCCACCATGGAAAGTCGTCGATTGATTTCACGGGATCTAAGATAGGTGTAAGTCGACACAGCTCCAAAGAGAACGAATATCGCAAAAAACGAACCTATAACTTTTGTTCGAATGCTCATAGAGATAGACCCATGGCCTGTAGCACCCCGAACAAAACGAGGAGACGCATCGGAGAAAATCGGAATAACTTACTGAGAACTAATTAAAAAGTTGTGCGGAGTGAGGCACCGTAGTTCGGATTACTTCCTGTAACAAAAGTATGCTCAGCATGAACTGAGAAATCTACCGCACCCACTAGGTATCCCAAACGGCCCGAAACCGAGCTATTGGTGCTAGGTTTGTCATATGTATAACCGGTAGAAACATAATAACTGGACCCACCAAAGTTTAAGTAAGCCGAAGTTTCATAGTTGTTGCTGGTGTGGTCGAGGTCTTTGAGTTTGTAATCAAGCTCTACGTTGGCCCCAGAAAAGCCCCAACCCATAGCTAAAGTAGCGGTTCTTAATTCGGTTCCGGTTGTGCTGTTTAAAGTTGTTCCAAAACCTCCACCCATGTGAAAGCCCTGACCTTTGTTCCCATTATAGTTGAGGGAGGCATTTACCACTCCGTCATTGGTTTGTCCGGTAGCTAAGCTTTTACTGATGGTACCCCCGACAGTTACCCTGCCAGAGGCCAAGCTAACTCCTAAACCAGCTCCTGCAGAATCGCTGTGTGCACTGGCATCTCCAGTCAAGCTAGTTCCATTTCGGCTCACAAATGCCCCTAAACCTACTCTACCGGAGCCCCACACCACTGAAGGAGTAAGGGTTTGGTCTTTAGATTGGTCTTCTCGAGTGTAATAACCTTCTATTGCTGTTCCAACAGTTCCGGCCATCTGACCGCCGTTATTAAAGGAGTTTGCATCTGGAAATAAAAATCCATATCCGCCGCGTGACAAGTTTGAAGTGCCTTTGGCCATGGCAACAGAAGCAAAGAGCCCGACAGAGAAGATGGTAATTAGAAGGTTTTTCATGATTCCCCCAAAAGTGAAACTGTTTTGATCGGTGATTTTAAAACAAGGAAGACAATTCTAGAATAATACGAAATTTGCAAATTGTCGATACTGAGATTTTTAATCGCTGTTGCACTGTTTCATCGCTCTTGTTATGGTTTATCAAATTTAATCTAAGAAGAGAAAAACCTATGGGCGGATCAAATCCTTACATCAAGTCACCAGAAATTAAAAAACCCAAGAGGCCATTTCGAATTACTTTCGAAAACCTTAATAAAACAATCGAGGTCAGCCCGGACTATCCGGTATATGGAACCGGATTGGAAGGAAGCGTTTTAGATATTGCACTTAGTGTCGGGATAGATATCGATCACGCTTGTGGTGGGGTTTGTGCCTGCTCAACTTGCCATATATATGTAAAAAAGGGCGGACAGAACTGTTCCCCCTCCACCGATAACGAAAATGATATGTTGGATTTGGCTCCAGATGTCAGGCCCAACTCTCGGTTAGCTTGCCAATGTGTCCCTAACGGAGAAGAGGACCTCGTAATAGAAATTCCCTCTTGGAATCGAAACCTGGCTAGGGAAGGAAAATAAAAGAATTTAAAAGTTTTGAACTAACTCTTCAGAACCGCTCTGAGAACCTAATTCATTTCCGTTCGGGGAGACTTTCAGTACCTCTTCAGAAAATATCGAGAAACATCTGCGGGCCGAAACCTTGTGAGCGTAACTACTTTTATTCTCTTTCGCTACCCTCATTTTTTCTTCATCAGACAGCATCCCTATTTTTTTAATCGCCTGAATAACACCGGTCACATCCCCATGTTCCGCGTGAAACACCTGATTGCAATCTGTTAAAAGATCCATCACATGACTTTTTCTTGGCCCTACGTAAACTATCGGTTTCCCGGTCGCAAGAGCTCCATAAACCTTAGAAACATGAACTAGGCCATTAACCGCTTCTCCCATCACAACAAAATGTGCATTCACGGCATTTAAAGCGTCAGGAAGTTCGTCTCGGGGCACAAGAGGCAGCTGAACAATATTTTGTAGCCCTTCCCTCTCTTTGAATGCCTTAACTTCCAAAGATCTCAGCCCCCCACCCACAAAAACAAAAACAACAGACGGATCGTCTTTGAGATTTTTCGCAGCATCCAACAAAGTATACAAAGGATGAACTACGCTGTGATTTCCCGAATACATCACTAGCGTTTTATTGCCGAACCCATTTTTTTGACGGAAAACCGAACTTTCAGGATCCGAGACCTCTTTTGACGGTTCAAATAGAGACCAGGGGTGGATAACGGAAATGTTCTCTTCAGAAGCCCCATGTTGAACGGCGACACTCCTCATCCATCTATCTAAGACAACAACATGAGAGCTCCACTTAAGGGTTGCTTCAAAAACCCAATTGAGAACTCTACCTGCAAGAGATCTTCTTTTTATATATCCGACTGCAAACGCGGCCTCAGGATTAATGTCCATAAGCCACTGAACCGACTTTCCCCCTTTGATGGCACAAAAAATTGCACCAAAAATGCCCACTAGAGGCGGGGAAGTAAAGCTGACCACAACATCCTGCTTTGGGAAAAAAATTAATTTTACCAAGAGGCTTAGATCAAAGGTCAGCGCATCAAAAATTCTTAACATGAATCTTTGTTTCCCAAATCCAGTGGAGCGAACCCGATTGATCTTAACGCCTCGATGGATCTCTTCAGCCGGAAAAGTTTTGTCCCGGTTCTCGTAACCTCGGCAACCGGCAATAACATTAACTTCGTGACCTTGCTCAACCAAGTAACTTGCTAGATCCGTAAGTTGCTGAGCCGTTGCCACAGCATCAGGGTAAAAAGTCTGGTTCAGTAGAAGTATCTTCATAATCTGTGGCCAATCTTGCTTGGGTTAAGTTTTTATGGGTTTTTGGGCTGTTTTTTTAGTATGACACTAATTTTTCACTTAATAAAGTTGAGAGACTTCAGGGGTTTGAATATAGTGCCGCGTATAATATTTTTTGAGAGTGGCTATCGAATGATAAAACCTTTCTTCCCCTTAGTTTTTTTTCTTACTGTAATGTGTTTTTTTCCGGCGATATCCGACCCAAAGCTTAAAAATTACACTCTGCAAAACCAAAGCGGAAAAGCATTCCAACTTTATGATATGACAGGAAATTACCTGCTTGTTTCCTTTGTCTATACACGTTGTCCGATGCCCAAAATGTGTCCTTTAACCATGTCGTTAAACCGTCGAGTCTATCGACTTTGGAAAAAAAACAGCCCTACTGTTCCACTGAAATTCCTGGTGGTGACTTTAGATCCTTCAAACGACACGGCCACCACAATGAAGAAGTACGGGTCCAAATTTGGACTAACCGATTCGGTTTTTATTCTAGCCACAGGAAGCGAACAGACCATTTCCGATTTTTCGTCAGAATTTAACGCCTTGGGCTTTCCCTCTAATGGGCTAATTGCCCACAACTCAAAAACTGTTTTGGTAAGCCCAGATCTTATTCCTTTAAAAGATTACAAAGACAATGAATGGAAGCCAGAGGAGGTGATCAAAGACCTTAAGGCTTTCTCCAGCAAGAAAAATTAGAAAACCTAGCGGATTGAGCCTCTCTCGAGCACATCAGGGATTGCCGTCAGTACCGGTTTCCGTTAGCATGAAACCCATGCTTAAACCATCAATATTCCTATTAGTTTTTGTTTCGTCCCTTTGTTTTTCAATTCCCCACTCTTCCATAGTTGCAAAAGTTAACGGCGATCCTATTTTTGAGGACGAAATTTTACAAAATCCTCAAATTCAAACTCGGGACGAAAAAATTAAAAATGCCATTCAATATCGACTCATTGTTCAAGAGGCCAAAAAGAGGGGTCTCGATCGAGCGCCTGAGGTTCAATCCGAAATCGACAAGTTGCTCTACAAACAATTTATTCAGACGGAAAGAAAAGCCCGTAAAAAGAGTTTTAGTCCCACCGATTCGGAGCTGCTTTCTTATTATGCAAAAGTTCCACTAATACGAATCCATCACTTGTTGCTGAACCGAAGAACCGAGTCCGAAAAACAGGTCGCAAACCTAGCTCTAGAACAAATTCAAAAAGAACTTAATAAGGGAACGCCCTTTGAAAAGCTCTGTTCTCAATTCTCACAAGACGAGTCCAGTCTGTTTGGAGGGGATACGGATTTTCGTGGACCTCACAACTTCCCAGAGGAGCTATATTTCAAAATTAGGAGCCTCCCTAAAAACGCTGTTTCTGATCCCTTTGTAATAGGCAACAGCATTCATCTTTTTCAATGGTTTGACAAAAAACCTTTTACTGCAGCTCCCGCTTCTTACCTTCAGTTTCTTCAGGCTCGCTTAGAGCATGAAAATGAAGTTGCGCTGTTAAAAGATTTACTAAAAGACTTGGAACTAAAAGCTGTCATCGAACCCCCTATTGCGGCGGTAAAAACGAAATGATGTTTCGGCTGTTTTTATTGATTGTCTCTATTTTTTGCTTGTGGTCCTGCAACTCAAAGATTCAAGACAAAAAAACCTCTGTACTTGCCACGGTCAATGGGGATCCTATCTACTTTGGGGACTTTATTTTGCTATACCAGCAACTGAAGTCGGAACAAGATGATATCTCTCAAAAAAACCCCAAAATAATCGAGCAACTAAAAACGCGAGCGCTTAACGAGTCAATTATACTAGCCTTAATCAGACAAGAAGCTGTAAAGCACCAGTTGCGCGTTGGGAAAGAACAAGTGGAAAACCGTCTGGCTAATTGGAAGGACGGATATCCTCCGGGCGGCTTTGAGGAAATGCTAAAAAAGCAAAACACAACAGAAACTCAACTCAAGCAAAGACTAGAAGACCAGCTTTTAATCGAAAAAATTATTGAGTCTTTATTCACCAATGAAACTCTTGTCCCCGATGAAGAGGTTAAAAACTTTTTTCGACATCACGAAAAAGAATTTGTAGAGCCGGAACGGGTCCACGTCTTTCAAATTGTGGTCCCCACCCAAGAGGAAGCCGAAAAAATTCGACAAGAGATTCTAGCCGGAAAAACATCTTTTGAATCTGCTGCCAGGGCTCGTTCTATGAGCCCTGATTCGACCAAAGGAGGAGACCTTGGGTTTTTCGCAAAAAACGAAAAAATCGAAGCCTTCAACGAGGCCTTCAAATTAAAAATCAACACCTTGTCTAGGCCTATCTCTAGCAGATATGGCGTTCACCTACTAAAAGTTGTTGAAAAAAAGCCGGCCAAGCGTCTCTATTTTGATGGAGCTAAAGCTGAAATCGTAAAAACACTAAAGAAAGAAAAAGAAAGCAAAATTTATAAGGAGTGGCTTACTAAACTTTTGAAGGATGGAGAAATATATCGAAATGAAACCTTTTTTAATAGCATCTTATAGGCTTTTGATTTCAGCTCTCGTGATCAACAGTAGTCTTTGGGCAAATCCACGGGTTGTCGATCGAACTCTTATCATCATCAATGATGACCCCATTTTGGAGTCCGACATCTCCGCATTTCAAAAGAAATTAAAATCAAAAAGCTTCCAGGAGTTATTCGGCGGCATCCCAAATACGGTAATAGACAACCGAGATGCAGCCCTTCAGCTTCTCGTTGAAGAGCGGTTAGTTAACCAACAAGTAAAAAAACTGGAGCTAACAGCTTCAGACCAAGAAATCGAAGGGCAGATAAAATCCATTCTAAAAAGAAATGGAATTTCTCAGGCTCAACTCAATGAGAGATTAAAACAATTGGGCTCAAACCTCAGCGAGTACAGAGAAGGCATTAAGAGACAAATCGAGCGCCTCAACCTAATTGATAGAGAAATCAGACCTTCTCTTAAGATCTCAGATGAACAGCTGAGACACTTTTATTTAAGGAATGCCCGGCCCGAAGAGACAGAGCAGGAATACAAGCTGGCTCATATTCTGATCGCCTTTAAAACAAAGGGCCCTGCGGGAATCCAGGAAGCCGAAAAAAGGGCTACAGCTGTCTGGAAACAGGCTCTCTCTAAAAAAGAAGAATTTCCCAAACTTGCCAAAGAATATTCTGACGATTCAGAGTCGGTAGATGGAGTCCTAGGGTATTTCTCTGTTTCTTCTTTATCTAAAGAGTTTAAATCTGTTATTCCTAAGACCCAGGTTGGGGAAGTCACTAAACCCATTAAAATGGCGGACGGTTTCCACATCTTAAAACTTTTAGAGATTAGGTCTCCTGACTTTTCTACTTTGCCCAAAGAAAAAAGAGAGGCAATAAGAAATCAGATGGAGGGCAGCGAACTTGAAAAGAAGATGGCTCTTTGGATTGAGAAAAAAAAGAAGGAATCAAACATCACTTATGTTGGGGATCCCACTAAGGAGTAAAAATGAATTTGAATGAGAAGATTTTTAGAGAATACGACATCAGGGGCGTGGCTGAAAGAGATCTGCCAGACGAGCTAGTAAACAAGCTGGGCCAAGCGCTAGGGACTTACATCTCCCAAAAAGGCGGCAAAAAAATTACTGTCGGTAGAGACTGCAGAGTTAGCTCCCAAAGAATTAGAAACGCTTTAGTAAACGGTATTCTAAGCTGTGGAATCGATGTCATTGACATTGATTTAGTTCCAACTCCTCTGCTCTATTTTTCGGTGGTTCAGCTTAAGGTTGATGGCGGGATTATGATTACCGGCAGTCACAATCCCCCAGAACACAACGGCTTTAAGATTTGTATTGGGCCATCGACCATTCACGGAGAAGAAATTCAAGCCATCAAAGAACTTCTTCTCAAAGGGGTCTTCACGAAAGGTTCTGGCAAACAAAGTGCCTACGATATCAAGCCGGACTACTCGGACATGGTTGTTAAAAACATTAAGCACCCCTTGAATCTCAACATCGTTGTCGACTCTGGAAATGGAATGGGCGGAATGATCGCTCCTGAAATATTTAGAAAATTAGGCTGTAATGTAACCGAAATGTTTTCTGAGTTGGATGGCACCTTTCCAAATCATCATCCAGATCCGACGGTAATCGAAAACCTTGCTGCCCGGAAAGAAAAGCTAAAAGAACCTGGCGCCACAGTCGGAATTGGCTTCGACGGGGATGCCGAGAGATTCGGAGTAGTAGATCCTTCCGGTCGTCCGATTTACGGAGACGAACTTC
>Ga0136644_10001322_pt1 | contig 19846 bp, 21 predicted proteins | sample C_130820_EF_Meta_FD_94780 | JGI IMG/M metagenome (GOLD analysis project Ga0136644, IMG submission 94780) | Freshwater microbial communities from Lake Croche, Canada to study carbon cycling - C_130820_EF_MetaG (v2) (version 2) | ecosystem: Environmental > Aquatic > Freshwater > Lake | place... | reverse complement strand
TGTAAAATCTTCCATGTCGATATCAGCCGCATTTAAAAACAAAAGGTTCTCGTAATCTAATTCAATTTTATCCTGGTTCTCAAAAAATACCGTTGTCCAGAATCGTTGGTCGTCATGTCGGTCATCGTACTGGTATCCTTTCATGCATTCGCGTAATGCCCCGACTCGACCAATTATCATTCCGCTATTTAAAAAAGGGAATTCAGTGTCCAGGAATTGATAGTCCTTGGCTCTCATGGGGTCGGGATGGCAACTTCTTTCTGCTCCAAAAACTATGGGTTTTGAGAACATTTTATATCTTCTTAAAATCTCTTTTTGGTCGCCTAAATAAGCAACATCATATGCATCTGTAAAAAGGACAATATCGTTAGGCGTTAGAGTTGGTCGGTTTACATAATTGTATAGTTCGCGGAGTTTTACGCCAAAGTTTTGATGGCCTTCCCAACCAATAAGGCGATTTTCTGATAATCCGAGAACCTCAATGTCCTCCTTGTTTTTTTTCACGTTGGCGATTATTTTATTGAGAACATTGTGAGGTTTTGTTGCGATAGTGATATAATAGAGAGTTTCAACTTTTGGTGAGATTGACATATAAGATATTTATGCAAAAAACATTTTATATAGGTTTTTAGATAGTTTTATCTACGACAACTACTTTGGCAATGTTCTTTAATATTTTTTCGTCTAGTCTTATTTGTTCATCGCCTAATTCACCTAATGAATTACGCATCATATTAATACAAAAATCGTATTTTTCATTCTCCGGGTTCTGACATTCGGGGTTCTGTTCTCGCCATTTGGGTATTGTCTTATAATTTTTACTTGCAACCTTGGTAATCATATTTTTTATTTTGGAGTTTTCCGTTGTGTCTTTATTCCATTCGTCCTTGTCCTTGACATAGAGTGTCTCGCGTTTTAAATCAGTACAATGTACTGGGCGTTTTGAAACATCGAGTTGTTTGAGTCTAGTTAATATAATATCTGTGATTCCTGCGACATAACCATTATTCGCAACGAATTCGAGTTCTTTCATTTGTATTTCAATGTTCTCAATAAATTCATTTATATTCATTGCATCGCGACAAGTTTCATTTAAAAATACATTGAGATTGAATTGATTGTTTATAGTGTTTGTGTTATTATTATTGTTTGTTATGTTAGTTATTGCGGCGGGTTTGGTGCTCATAAGTTCAATGATTTTATTGTTTTGTTCGGCCATCATTATTTTTAGTTCCTTATTATCCTTTAATAGCGACATTATGACTTCTGTTGTATCAATTTTATCGGGTAAAACAATTTCGTTATCAATAACTACTGGCTGTATTTTTTTAACACAGGTCTGCGAATGCTTCCATAAACCACCTCGTGTCTTATATTGTTTATTACAATTATCACAAATATTTGTTTTATTTGTCTGCATAACAGGTGTGCTCGTTTCAATTGTTTCCTCGGTTTCCATTTTTGTTTCCGCCGCTTCCATTTTATGTTTAGATGTGCCTAAATGTCTGGTCCAATCACTTTTATATCTGCATTCAAAATCACATTTTTGACAATATAACTTTTTCTCGCTTTTTCTCGTTTGCTCGGTCATATATATTGGAAGCAGAAAATAAAACGAGTAATTATTCCGCATAAAATTGTTTAAAATATTATGCAGTCATTTTAAAATGATATTTTCTGTGAACAAAGCATCTATTAGCAAAAACACAAAATCTGGACCTATTATAAAATTTGTCTTCGAGGTTTTCAAAAATGGACAAAAATAAATGTCCGAAAAAAAAAAGCGCGGCCATTTCTTTTTCGGGTTTTTTAAAGAATTCCGTAGTAAAACTATACACATGGTAAATAGTTTTACTCTTAATGTGTTGGGTGTGTCATTTTGCGTAAAATTATTCACAAATTGAGAACATATGTTTTCAATAAAAAATTGATTAACTTTTGATAAATAATGTTTAGTATCAAACTAACCATGCACGTTTTTGTGTTTATTTTGTTGGCAGCGCTTTTGTTCCAGAGCCCGATGGTTTCTGGTAGCAGAGTTGCTCGTAGGCGTAGGCGCCGCGAAGCTGCGCAACGTGAAGACGCATTACGGAAAGTGTATTGCGCTACGACTGCGGTCGTATTGGGTATTTCGCCCAATACTTGCCCCGAAACACCTGTCTGGGGGTCTCATATTGATTCAAAGCATCTCGAGCAATACAAGTCTATCTGCGACCCATCGTGTACCCCTGCACTCAATATTTATGAGAACAAGCGTAAATCGGCAACGTTTGCTATTCTCGCGTCTTTTGGCGCGGCATTGGTTTCTACAATAATTTTTACCATGTGCGGATAACACACTGCATATGAGTAATAAAAAATCTGTATATACTGTTTTTTTATTACAATTTTAGTTGATTGTTGTAAGAATCTGGGTGACGTATTGCTAGATTCCGTTTTTTACACTATTAACGCTAATGAACTAAACAATCTGCATACTTTGGGCGAACGCTACATCAAGTGGGTCGTATCGTGAATTATCTAATTGCTTCAACAACATTTTATAAGGACTATAATCCTTTAGAGCAGCCATTCCAACCTCACAAAACATATTCAGAATAGCAGGGTCATAACCGCTCATCATTGAACAATTCGCCTCTTTAGAAAGGCATGGAAATCCATCTGTCTGACGTAGATTCCAAAACAAGATATGTGGTGGCTTTAGTGGGACGCCATAAAGTCGCATTCCCACCTCCGCATACTTTATATTGATTTTTGTGAACAATGTATCCCAGTTCAACCTGGCGCTTTCTTTTTGTAGTTGGCTTGGACCATAACTATCGCCATTCATAACACTCAGATTATCATCAATCTGCATATCAGAGAAGATGGCCAATATTATATTCTCTACTACCTCAGGAGCGATACGGCTCTCCTCAATTACACTAAGAATCATATCAAGTGCCTTATAGAAATTAGTATTTATACCAGCCAGTGTGTCATATTTACGGATTTCCTTAACCATTTCAGTAAATGTATCGCACTTATCGAGATTAATCCAACTAGGGTTAGCAGAGAATGTCATTACGCGCTTTCCCAAAACCGACTTCTCTGCAACGCGACATCCTAGTGCGATAGCGGCATTCATTGGGTCTCCAGACATAGAGCCAGATGTGTCTACTATAGCAATCATTGGTCCTAGACCTTCCGCATTCTTAATATTGCTATTGTCGCGCCATTGAGAATTCAAAATAGCCGCCTCGTCAATACTATGCATTGTCATCATAGCCTGTTTTGTAAATGTCTCTAAACCAACGTGCTTACCCTTTACCTCCTTACCATCGCGCTTAAGCGACTCAATATATACCCGTAGGTTTTCGGCACATTGAATTCGGTCCTCCTTGTCGCTACGCTGCTCATTTTGATTGCCAGTAGTAAGATTCATGAAGGCACGGCGCTGCTTTGCCATAGTAATCGATGTTGTCTTAGAATGGTCAATCGCTGCCCAGTTATTTGCGGACTGCTTGATTTGAACCGTATCGAGATGCCGATTCAGCGTTGCGCACAAAATGCGATATTGTGAACGGCATTTCTTTAGCGCGCTTGCCTTTGAAGTCTCTGACTTTGCGCTCGCCATGTACTCTGGGAAGTAGTTCGTAGCAAGCGCGTCATATAGGAATCCAAACTTATTTGAACTTTCACGAGGCACCCACTTACTAACAAGCGACAGATGCTTTGTGTTATCGCTATAATATGTATTATTATCATTTCGAATATTCTCATTGGTAATTCGGATGCAAAACTGGATAATTGAGCGATTCATATCTCCTCCATTATCTAGTACATATTTGCAGAAGTACTTCATGTCCTTCCACGAACCATAAGGCTCTTGACTCTTATTGAGAGCGTTTACTGCATGTGGGTCTAGAACAAAGAGCTCGAGTGCGACAAGTGCTAGCGCAGGGAAATACTTGTGCCAGGTCCAAATCATCATATATGAAATGTTATATTCACCCTTGCCGCCATTGATATCGCGGGTCTTACCGATAAGCTTATACAATATATTCAAGAGATTGATACGTGCCGATTCGTCGACCAAATTACTACGCGTCGCGGATAGGTCGCTCAAAATCCCATCTAGAATATTGGCGAGAGACGTAATTCCATCAGAATTAGTACGCACGCACTGGAAATCGAACTGGGCGATTTTCTCTTGAACATCGGTTGACCAACCATATTCGCTGTGGCCATTTTCGCCAATCTGAATGGGAGTAGCTTGCGACGCATCTAGGGCATTAATTAGGACTGACATTGTAACGAGGTATTTGATTAAAAATATAAAAATAATAGCGGATTCAATTTTTTTGAAATATATTGACAATATTTCAAAAAATACAAAATCAATTAGACAAGCTGATTTATTTTTCCTCCATTAATAGAATACCAATATTTCGTAGCATTCGTATCAGCAGTCGTGAATTTAGTTCCATCCTTAAATAAGACACAAATGGCACCATCGACTGTTACTACTGTATCAGCCACTTTTTTGCTGTGCTCATATGTATAGTTAATATTGAGAACTTGGCTGTTGTTTACAATCTTGTTTGTGCCAGCCGCATCACCAAAAATAGAAACAGTTACTGTTGATGCGGTTTTTACGACAGCATTTAAGTCCGCTACTAATGGAGAAAACTTGCCATTAGTTAATGGCAAAATATTTGTAGTAGTTTTAAGATAGTTTGAGAATGACGAATAAAGAACGGTTGTGTTTATATGAAAATTATTCATATATATACTAATAACGCGATATATTTCTAAACCAATTTGTAAAATATAGTGTACATAGTTTTACGTCAATAACCGAACCATTGGCGGCAGTACGCCGGTAATATAATACCAATAAGTCAACTGCGTATCAGTTAATTCAAACTTTCCATAATCCCCAAAAATACAATTGTAATATTCAAATTGGTAAATAATAATTCTGGTTCTCGTAAAATTGCTTATAAAATTAAAGGGAATATTATATATAATGTATTTTTTGGTAGACAAAATTAATAAGGTAATTTTTGGTTGGTCTGCAAAGTGCGGATGTAGCCATATTAAAAAAATGTACCAGTTTTTAGCAAAAGTAAATCATCCATGGGTACATATGCAAGAGTACTATTCTAGTCCATTTCCAGACTCGCTTGCTGGATATAATGTGATTATTATTATGAGGAATCCTTATGATAGGATTGTTTCGGGATATTTAGATAAGTATAGTGAGGGTGGACATTATTATCATTATTGGACATCAGACGCACCACTAACGTATCGTAACTTTGTAAATGAGATTTCTAAGGGCACTTATAAAATGATACATCGACATCACTTTACGCAGCAATTGAGCGAGGATTGGGATAAATTTCAAGAGAGATTGGCTAGGGGTGATAATCCGGAGAACATTATCGTATATGATTTAAAAAATATTGATTATGAATTTATTGAATCACTATATAACGTAAAAATTCCTGAGCATATTTTGGATTTTAGGGGTGACCATATTAATAAACGACAGGAACCCATAGATTATCCAGTATATGATTTACTTCAACCCGATTTCGCAGATAAAAAACCGCTCACTAAGTGTTTTTATAATGAAGATATATTAAAACAATTCTATGAATTTTACAAGTGCGATTTTGAGTTTGCAAAACAGAATGGTTTTGAATATACTATCTCGTCGTAAAAATATGATTAGTAATATATGGAGAACCCAAAACCCAATAGTATAAAGGTACATAATACGCGGTGTACTGGTTATTTATATCATTTTCCACACTTTATGATGGATTCGCTATTTAATGAAATACGATATGACATAAATAAATATGATGTAGTTTATCGCCGTAAAACATTGGCACAATCTATCGGCGTTTTTGCAAAGATATATGAAGACGTTATGGGAACAAAAAATATAGAATTATGTGATAAAGAATTTGATGATTTATCATTGAATACGATTATAACTCCGAGACCAAATAATCCAACAATCCAAGAAGTCGAAAAATTCAGGCGTGTTATATTTGATAGATATAATATTGAAACGGACCCTGGATTTCCAGAGGTAGTTCTAATCGAGCGCGGAGAACGCGTAGAGTTAATGATTGACGAAGAATTAAAACGCATAAATTGGAATGTTACTACTGGTAAAGAACGTCGCGAAATAAATGATATTGAACGATTAAAGACGTTTTTAGAAGGAAAATATGGCGAAAAATACAAGTCCGTGGTTCTCGAAAAGATGGAATTTAAAGAACAAGTAAAGTATTTTAAGAATGCGAAAATTGTTATTGGGGTACATGGCGGCGGACTTGCAAATATATTATTTTGTGAACCAAAAACAACGCTTGTTGAAGTAGATGGTGGAGGTGATTACGGATGGCATTTTTTGAATAATTCGTGTAAGCGGTTGAACATAAACCAAATCAAATGTGATAATACGCTAGAAGCAATAATAAATACTATTAATAATATATAGTATTATGGTAAAAACCGTTATTTTAGTATGGACTCATAAGGTATCAAATATGACTTCATCCAATCTGGGTAATTATTGGGGATTGGGTGATACAATACGCGGGACTATTCAGATGTATCAATTATCAAAACATCTAGGTTTCCAGTTAATTGTTGATAACCAACTCCATAATGTTTCGCAGTATATTATGCCGCGGCATCATGAATATAGCAACCTTGTTTTAGAGAACCGAGATAATATACCCTTTATACAAAATGGCGAAGAATATATAAAAAATGCGACTGATGATGTATTGATGTTTTTAACTAATGGTGCCTTAGTTCATCGAGAACCTATTACAGAAGACTGTAAAGAGTTTATTAGGGACATTTTGAGACCAAATGATGATTTTTGCGAATATTTAAATCGTCGAATTGGCGAAATTCCCTACGAAAATTATACTATTTTACATTATCGATTAAATGATGGCGAAATCATCAATAATAATGAGAACAAAATAGACTACGCTAAGTATTTAGAGCATGTTAAATCGAATGTTGAACCCAATGCAATACTAGTAAGTATTTCAAAACAGTTGAAGGATTTTATTAAATCTCACTTAGATATATTTATGTTTGATACCGAGGCGGGTCATTTTGGTTATTCGGGTCATAAGGATATTATTCGCGATACACTTTTTGAGTTTTTTGTTCTTACTAAGGCGACCCTTATAAAAACACATAGCGTATATCGATGGACATCTGGGTTTGCTAGAATTGCGAACGAAATATATGATGTGCCGCTTCAACAAATATAGTAGAAATACAGTAAGACTTAGTTTTGTATAATATAGGTATTATACAAAAAGAATGGCCGACACCAAAAAAATTGTCGTAGTTTTAGATGTCTCAAAAAACAATATTCGAGAACCTGAACCCAAAATACCAAAAAAACGCATAATAACGAGAACCGATACCTTTATAAATTCTTATAGTTCCGTACATGTTGATTCTATACAATATATTAAACAAATTTATGAAAATAACGTGGTCGATACCGAAAAATGTCATTTAATACAACAGCAAATCCGTAATAAATTACATGGTTATCGTGGCCAAGATATTGATAAAAAACTATTTGATGATACGGCATTTGTTAAAATAGAACAGGTTCTCAAATTAATGATAGATTGCGAGAATAAATGTTATTACTGTAAAGAAGCTGTTCAAGTTCTTTATGAAAATGTGCGCGAACCTAAACAATGGACACTTGATAGAATAAATAATAAAATGGGTCATAATCATGGTAATCTTTTGATAGCTTGTTTAAATTGTAATTTGCGGCGTAGAACAATGCATACTGAGCGATATGTTTTTACGAAACAACTCAATATTGTAAAACATCAATGATTTGGGGTGAAAAGATATAGAATCGTTTTTATATTATAGTAAATATAATAAAAATTATGATTAATTCTTTTGTGCCATTTCCACCTAAGCCTGCAGTTGCCATGTCGCGCCCAAATTCAAATACTGATATGCAATGTTTATCAATGTCGGAGTCTATGAAGGATAACATTTTATCAAATACGCACGTCTATAAAAAGGATTTGCGAGAACTTCCTACGCATAAAAAAATCTATGACAAACTCGACTATTTTCATCAATCAAATAAAATCCCCCATATTATTTTTCATGGCTCATCGGGGTGTGGGAAACGCACCATAGTAGATAAGTTTTTAAACAAGATTTATAATAACGATAAGCAAAAACTAAAAACCAATGTAATGTTTGTAAACTGCGCGCACGGAAAGGGCATCAAATTTATCCGCGAGGAACTCAAGTTCTTTGCCAAAACTAATATTCATCAAAATAATGGGGTTATTTTTAAAACAATTGTGCTATTAAACGCGGATTTCCTAACCATAGATGCCCAAAGTGCACTTAGACGTTGTATTGAATTATTTAGTTATAATACGCGTTTTTTCATAATTGTTGAGAACAAACATAAATTATTAAACCCTATATTATCACGGTTTTGTGAGATATATGTACCAGAACATATAGAAAATGGGAATATTGTAAACCTACATGAAAAATCCGTGAATTCGGCATATAATATAGATGTTGCGGATACAAAACTGGCATGGATAGACAACCAATTAAAACATACACCACGTTCACATATTGGGTTTGTAAATTTAGCAAAAAATTTCCATGAACAAGGATATTCGTGTCTGGATTTTATTCAATGGGTAAAATGGACACCGACGATTTCTGAAATCGATAAGTCTACGACATATATGTGTTTTGATAAAATAAAATTGGAGTTTCGCTGTGAAAAGTTATTGTTGTTGTATATTTTTGATTTTTTATTTTTACGTTCAAATAAGGATTTAGAAAGTATTTCCACTATATAACCAATGGACGATTTTGTAATCTCGAATTTAAATGAGGCGCGCAACGAATGGTGCAGTCGTTTAGTGAGTATTTTTACTCCGCTTGTCATAGAGGGAACGCGCTCTATTTTTAATGAATCATGGAAGCTGTGTTTGGAGAACGACGAGGCGAATAAATATTTGATGACGTTCCAGAATTTGTTGTCTCGCGTTCCAAAATGGAATAATGTGATAGTCGAGGAAGAGCGTAAGCGCATTATTGAGCGCAGTGGGTGTAATTATCTCGAGGATTTGATATCTTGTGTCCATATTATACAATTAAAGGTTCTCACCTGCATACGCGTGGGAAATAAACAAAAGAAAATCGATATTTCGATACCAAAGTTAGATACGTTTATTCATAAGGTATATATTAATGTAGCTCGTAAGGTTTATACAAATGTATATTTATTTGAAAAGAGTGTTACGCCCTTGCAGTTACAGAGGAATAATCGCGAACTTGAAGTTATTGTACAAGAATGCATTATGATGGCGATTCGCGAAAGTATTCCTACTGAGTCGATTATTCGCGCATATATGGATGAAAGTGTAGAACAAGAGGAGGAAGTGATTATTGAGAATATTGAGGAGCCTGATGCAGTCGAGTCTATTTCTGAATCGGCATCTGAATCTAAGACCGAGGACCCCATCAAGCCCGAGGAGGAGCTTCCTGAGATTGTACCATCAATCAAGAATCTTGATGACGAGGCTGTGATTACGCGATTAACATTTGATAATTCTGATTCGGTAATGGACGATTCTAATATTATAAAGACGGTCGAGGCGCCAAAAACTATAGAGAGATTAGAGGAGATTAGCACGTCTCGTGCCATACAGCGCAAATTAGAGGAGGAAGAGAGCGACGATGAGCGCATCCAAATACATACTGGGCAAATTGATTTGAGCGGATTTGATGTTTTAGATGAAATTAGTGAACTAAAACCAAGTGACGATATTTTATTGAATGATTTCGAAGAATTGGTTTAGCAAATGAGTTAATGCATTATTGCGTTACCATATTAATAAAATTATTGTTTTGTTTTATATAGCATGTCCGGGTTTGGGAATGTTCTCATGATATCTTCTATTGTTGTTGTATTGTTTTGCATAATGAAATTTATTGAGATGAAGTTTGTTGATAAGCAGTTAAAACCTTTAAAATTTGTTATCCGTGACGCGGTTTTGGTATTTTTGTGCACTACTGTTGGTGTGTTTAGTGTTTTAAATATGAAAGACACTATTAATGGGTTTTTTAATGTAGTTACGGATAATAAGATTGCTGACGTAACTAGCGGAAATACGCAGATTTTTACTGATGCACCTGGTTTTTAGAGCCAGTTTTTATCCATATATAATATATATTATATATGGAAGCAAATGATAGACCTGATGCTGAGCAAGTAAAAAGTATAGAAAAAATGATTAAAAAAGAGCGGAATGCAGATAAACCGAAGAAGGCATCAGTCAAAATAACTAAAAAAAAACAAGAAAAAATGGTTGATAAACCTAAAAAATATAAGCTCAAGATTGTTGCTAAAGATGCAAAGGTTGTGCCTGATGCTGTACTAGACGAGGTGGCTGTTCCTGTTCCTGTTCCTGGTCCTGTTCCTGGTCCTGTTCCTCTCAAATTAAAAATAGTTGAAAAAACGCCAGTAAAACTAGTTGATAAACCATCAAAATTCACACCACCATATAATAAATTATTTATGCAGGTTCTCGAAGACTTAATAAAATTAATGAAAAAACAAAGGGATTTTGTTCACCAAATGGCATATAAACGCGCCCTAGAGACTGTCCGTGGAATTACCGAAGATATCACAGATGTTGCTCAATTAAATGGAAAAAAATATATTGGTCCGATAATTATTTCAAAAATGGAAGAATATTTGGAAACGGGCACATTAAAATTATTTGAACGCGAAAAGGAGGCACCCGGTTACGAAATGCGTGAAGTATATGAGGCATTCAGTAATATTTATGGCGTCGGTCCCAAAAAAGCCCAGGACTTGATTGATAAGGGTGTGAAAACAATGGATGAATTACGAGAACGTCAAGACGAATTATTAAATGATAGCCAGAAAGCCGGTTTAAAATACTACGATGATATTTTAAAACGAATTCCTCGTAAGGAAATCGATGAATATAATAGTATTTTTAGTAAGGTCTTTGATAAAGTCAAGACTGGCGATTCAAAGTATGAAATTGTCGGAAGTTATCGCCGGGGGTTACCTGAATCTGGTGATATTGATATGATTATTACGTCGCCCGAAAAAGGCATATTTAAAAAATTCACCGATGCACTATTAGAGGAAAATATTATTTTAGAGACGCTTTCATCTGGTGCATCAAAATGTTTAGTTATTGCACGATTACCTAAGTATAAAACGGCTAGGCGTGTGGATTTTCTCTATTCATCGCCTGAGGAATTCCCATTTGCTATTTTATATTTTACCGGAAGTAAAGAATTTAATACGGTTATGCGCGGGCATGCACTTACGATGGGTATGTCGTTGAATGAGCATGGACTATCTAAAAAAGAACCTGGTAAAAAGAAGGAGGAAATGATTACTGGCAAATTTAAGAGCGAAGCAGATATTTTTGAGTATTTGAATTTGGTTTATAAAGAACCTGGCGAACGCTTAGGTGGACAAGCCGTTGTAATATTAGACAAGGAACTTGCTGGAAAAGATAAATATAGGCCAGCTATCTGGAAACGCGGCAACTATAGTGAAAGTTGTGACGAAGTATGCGCAAAACAAGATTTGACGTGCGATGTTGGGGAGATGAATACATTAGATAGTGAAAAAAAAATATCTGAATTGGCTCTGGCAACTGGTGCGGAATGTTTAAAACACTTGTCTGTTGATTCTACTCCGTTTTTGGAAGATTATGGTGGAAAGGGGTGTTGGTATGTAAAGAAAGGTGCCAAGGCAACACGTAAATGGTGTACTAAAAAGTCGGCTGAATGGAATACAAATTTTTGCCCGTGTGTTACAAAGAAAAATAAAAAAGAAACTAAGGGGGATGACGGTAAAAAGGAAACTAAGGGGGATAACGGTAAAAAGGAAACAAATGGTTTAAAAACAGGACCTAAGAGAACCTATAAAAAACGCGAACCGAAACAACCTGCCAATGAAATAGTGCCAATTATTACAGAAACACAACCCGCGGCCATTCCTGAAAAGATAAAAAGTCCACGAAAAACACTAAAAATTCGCGAACCTAAAAAACAAAATATAAAGGATCAAGATATAAAAGTATCTGATGATATAAAATCACCAGACATGATGAACGTAATAAAGGATTTTAAAGCTAATGGAATTAGTGTCATTGAGCACTTAACTGAAAAACAATTGGCTGAATTAATACTCCTCTCTATTAATGCATATCATAACACAAATGTTGCACTTATGTCCGATAATGAATATGATATTATCAAGGAATATATGGAGCGCAAATTCCCTAAGAATGCGGTTTTGGCGCAGGTCGGTGCGCCTAATACCAAAAATAAAGTAAAACTCCCATTTAATATGCCCTCTATGGATAAAATTAAGCCTGATTCCGGTGCCTTGGCAAATTGGGCCGTAAAATATAAGGGGCCATATGTATTATCTTGTAAACTAGACGGTGTTAGTGGGATGTATGTTTCAAGCAATGTCGAAGGGCAGTCTAGATTATATACGAGAGGCAATGGAACTATTGGTCAAGATATTACACACTTATTAAAAGTTTTGAAATTACCAAACGTCGATGGGCTAGTAGTCCGCGGTGAATTTATAATACCCAAAGCAGTGTTTATTGAAAAATATAAGGATACTTTTGCTAATCCACGTAATTTGGTCGCAGGAATCATAAATTCTAAAACATTGGACGAAAAGGCAAAAGACCTTCATTTTGTAACTTATGAAATTATTCAGCCACTTATGAAGCCGAGTGAGCAGATGAGCAAATTGACGGATTCACGTTTTGAGGTCGTTCAGAATAAGTCCGAGGCAGATATTACTAATGAGTCGCTTTCTGCCGTATTGACTGACTGGCGCACGTCCTATAAATATGAAATAGATGGTGTTATTGTTACGGATGACCACGTACATTCACGTAAGGATGGCAACCCCGATTATGCATTTGCATTTAAAATGGTAATGAGCGACCAGATGGCGGAGGCTAAGGTTGTTGATGTGATTTGGGAGGCTAGTAAGGCGGGATATTTGAAACCCCGTGTGCGTATTGAACCCATAAGGTTGGGCGGCGTAACAATTGAATATGCTACTGGTTTTAACGGTAAGTTTATCGAGGAAAATAAAATCGGTATTGGTGCAGTAATACAGATTATACGAAGTGGCGATGTGATTCCACATATTAAGTCCATAACTACGCCTGCTGAAATGGCCAAAATGCCACATGTCGCATATCATTGGACAGATACACACGTAGATATTGTTTTAGATAACGTGAGCGAAGATGCTACGGTGCGTGAAAAAAACATAACCGCATTCTTTACAACGCTAGAAGTTGATGGACTTTCTGGTGGAAACGTAAAACGTATTATGAAGGCGGGTTTTGATACTGTTCCTAAGATTTTACATATGTCAAAGGAGGATTTTGCGACGGTTGAAGGGTTTAAACAGAAGATGGTTGATAAAATCTATGATGGTATTAAAGAAAAAGTGGCCAAAGCATCCCTTGTAGATATCATGGTAGCATCGAATTTATTAGGTCGTGGGTTAGGTGAGAGAAAAATACGTCCAATGTTAGATGCTGAACCTGATATTTTAACTAGCTCCGACACAGCCGAGCAAAAAGTCGCGAAACTTAGGGCTATTCAGGGCATTGGTCCCGAGAATGCTAAGAGTTTCGTCGCAAATATTGGTGTGTTTTTAGGATTCTTAAAAGAGTGTGGATTAGAAGGCAAATTAGATGAACCTGTTGCTGCTGAACCACCAGAAAATGTATTGACTAATATAGACACATCGAATCCATTATATGGAAAACATTTTGTAATGACTAAGACCCGTGATGCGACTGTTATAGAAAAAATTAAAAAAGCTGGTGGAATATTAGATGATAATATTGGTAAGTCGACGTTTATTTTAATTGTTAAGACGAAGGGTGATGTTTCAAATAAAACTAAATATGCGAATGAACACGGAATTGAAATTATGACGCCTGAGGAATTTAATGCAAAATACTAGTTAATGGGTTTATTATCATAGCGTTGGTTAATGCTTGGGTTGCCTTATCGAGTACTTCTTGTTCAATACGCGTTTTTCCGATATAGATATCAACAATTTTATGCTCCCATTCCTCTACAGGTGAAGGGATATGTTTTTTCATAATAAGGGTCTCAAAATTTAACCAAACATTTGAACTAACTCTAAGTTCAGGTGAACGATACTTTATGTCGGTGCGTAAATATGTTAGAATATCAGACGCAAATTCAGTTTTGTCATCTGGCAAACTCTGCATAATTATATATGCTATTATAGCAATATCTCTTGGCATGGTCATGTGTGTTTTAAGGTCTAAAAGTTATGATGTCATTTCAATTTTTTATTAATGCGACGGTAGTAGATAAAACTAAAAACGACATTATTATATAAAATAATTCGGATGGACTTGATGGATAAAAATCTGGTATTCTGCTTTTGAATATAATATAGTATAATAACGCAAGCCCCCCTGAAAAAATAATTATATTTATGTCTAGTAGTTCGGATATAGTTTGTCTATCTTTGAATAAATAAATAGGAATTAAATGAAGTGTAAGTCCAATTGCATTCATACCATATTTATTTATATGACCTAAAAGTAAGTCCTTGTATTTATTCAAAAAGAATTCGGGGTGTAACCATATCATTGCAGAAAACCCGAAAAATGACATTAAATTTGAAAAATATAGAACGGTATTAATAGTATGATTAAATATAAAAAAATTTGCGATAAACACAATGAACGAAAAGTTAAGCAATAAATTTATAATAGATTGGGCGTTTTTTTCTATATAATTCATTTGTATTATATGGATATATTTTTAGGGTTGTTCTATTTGGCCCGTTCATTAGGACCCTTGGTCCTTGCCTCAGTACCCTTGGCCATTCGCCGCCTCATATCCGGCCAACTCTCATATTTTGCCTGATATTGTTCAAATGCCTTTTCGTACGCATCGTAGTCGTCCAGTAGATTATTATCTTCCAAATATTTGTGTTCCTCTGAAAATTCAAAATCATTATCCATGTGCTCCCAATATGGGTCGTATGGGTTGTCATCAATATATTTATCACATTGCGCACAACAACCGACGCCATCGACATCCTTGTAGCCAACATCGACTAGGTTTTTACAGTTTGGTTGACCGCCTTGGCATCTCTTTCTTCGCACTATCTTTGGTTTTTTGGTTTCGCTCATTCTTTTGTTTTTATAATGTTGGTTTTTCCAATATGCAATCAATTTTTTTAGATATTGGAAAATCGACATAAAAAATTAGGGTTTTACACCTTTTTTCATTTCAAACGCCAAATTTACAATAAAAAATTGAATTTTATGACTTTTTTTCTATTACTATAATATAGAAACTATGTCATATTACGACCATAGCAAATGGCTTGTTGAACAAGAAAAAGAAATCAAGCGAAGATTTGAAGAGCAACAAGAAAAGTGGGCAAAAGAACAAAAGAATATAATTTTAGGAGAAATAAAACAACTAAAAGGAAATCAGGGCGATTTAAATAAACTTTATACTAAGAAAGAGATTGCTGCTATTAAAAAGGCAGAACTTAAAGAACTTAAAGATGAATTAATGGATGAACAAAAGGGTCAATTAAAAGAAGCGAAAAAAGAATTTGAACAATCCGTAAAACATTATAAAAGACTGATAGCTCAGAGTAAAACTGATTACAATAAAACAAAAAAGAGGTTATCTAAAATAGATAAGGAAAATTTAGATATCATAATGGAAGAACTAAATGAAAAATGGGAAAAACAGTGGGGAATTTCTAAAAAGAGAACCCGCAAAAATAAGTAAAAGAAAAATTAAGAAACTGTATAAAGTGATTATTTATAGACATTTTATAAATAATCGGTGTTTGAACAGAAAAAATGTGTAAATAGACATTAAGTGATGTCAAAATCAATCGTACCAAAAATGGTTGGACAATTTATTCGAAATATTGATTATCCAGTCTGCTCTCAATGTGCGTTTTTTATTACATCTGTTTCAAAAAAATCTGCGGCACATTGCAGTAAGTTTGGTGAAAAAAACTTATTTACTGGCGAAATAAAATATGAAAACGTGGAGATTGCTAGAATAAAAACTAATATGTGTAGTGAAAAAGGTGTTTATTTTTTACCCATTCAGACAATGTTGTAAAAAATTGAAATCCTTTTTACAACATTGTCTGAATGGTAAAAAGCACGAACATGTCAGCAATTGTTGAACTTATGGGCACAGGGCACAAAATCACCATTGAACATGTTTCAGAGAAAATGTGTAAGGGTCAAGACGAGACTTGGGACGGGACGTTTGTTGATGAGGAAACTGGTGAGACCGGTCGCTGGGGGATGGTCACAGATGGCCATGGCACGGACAAGTGCATCCGATTCTTACGCTCTATATCTAAATCTGAAATGAATGGTTTCGTAGGAAGAAAGGACCCAGTTGGTGCTTTGTTTGAACATGTGAATCTCTATGCAGGTGTTTATACAGGTGAGTGTTCTGGTTCAACCCTGTGTCTCATCAAGGTTTATAAGGACCGCGTCGTTTGCATAAATTGCGGCGATTCGCAAGCTGTTGTTTATAAGAATGGCTGCATGGAATTCATTTCAGTCGAGCATAACTGTTTAAATCCAAAAGAGAAGGACAGATTGGCAGCCAAGTATGGTGACATGCTTTATAGACCTAGTGGAAACATAGAACTTGTTTCCCCTGTACGAATGATTGGGTCGTATACGGAATATGCATGTTTTCCAAATACTAATATGCAGCTTGCTGTTACCCAGGCACTTGGTCATCGTGGTGTAACAGGATACGCTGCTGATGTTACGGTGATTCCTTACGACCCGCAAGATGATGTTCGTGTTATCATTGGCTCAGACGGATTCTGGGATATGACGATGCGAAAGAACGATGCAGAGATGGCGTCGTTAGCAAATATGCCGTGTCATGAACTCTTGAATTTTGCACTCGGTAGATGGCTTCAAGAATGGGAGATGCAAACAAATCTAGAAAGCGAGAGCGTGGAGATATCTTCGTATACTCGTAGCCAATGTGATGATGTTGGAATTGTGAAGATTGATATTGTGCCTATCACGGAAATGGTCTAATAGCTATGCGTCTTCAGAAGTTGTATAATAAATATTTCGTAAACCATATTTTTTTATGCATTTATTAAGGAAACACTCGCATTTTGGGCAGGGTTTTGAATTTACAAATGTGTCAGTCTTGTCGCCTCTGCCATAGCGCATAATATACATATCCGCATCGCGGAGCCTATTATAATCACCCAATTGTCGCACAACATTTTCTTCGGCATGGATATTGCGTTTTTCTCTAACGGCAGTATTATAATAGGTTGATTCGCCTTGTGCTCTATAACCAATTCGGTTTGTCGCTTCGGCAATAATTTTACCTCGGGATACTACGACTGCAACATGAACGAGTTTATTATTTTGTGTTAGTTTTGTTGTTTTAGGGTCATTTTTGAATCGGTCTAGTATTTCTGCGATTTGAGAATTTGGCATAGCTATTTTTGTTTGTAGAGGTATCTTTATCTGGATTTTTTTATTGTTGTTATATATAAGAATAATAAATATGACAAAAAAACAAGTGTATGGTGGTGGGTTATTTGGATTTGGAAAAAAACCAAAGGCAACTGCAACTGAACCATCACAACCTGCACCTGTAACTGCACCACCTGTACCTGCACCTGCTAGTGCAACTGAAATTGCACGTTTTCATAATGCTTTATTAGGCGGTGACTTTAAAAATTTTCAAGTGGTTTGTAAATCAATTAAAGATATTGAAGTTCTTAATAATTCTTTTGGTGATATATTTAACCATAAAGATGTAAAAGGCCTAACACCATTAACATATTTAATTACAAAAGGTAAAGATGATTTTTTTGAAGAACTTTTAATAATGCCAGGTATAGACGTTAACAAGCAAGATAGTAAGGGAGAAACACCACTAACTCAGGCGGTATCATTTAAAAGGGTTTCGTTTGTAGAAAGTCTACTTAGTGCTGATAAAATTGAAGTCAACTTGGAAAATAAATTCGGCCAAACGCCTATATTTTTGGCTTCAGAAACCGGAAATGCAGATATTCTTACATTGTTGATTGATAATGGTGGAGATTTTAATTTGGCCAGAAATAACGGAACAACGCCACTTGGTATAGCAATACACGAAAAAAAGAAAGCTGTAGTTAAAAAACAGGAAGCTGTAGTTAAAAAACAGGAAGCTGTAATTGAAATTCTTGAAAATAAGGGTGCAACAGATGATACATATAACGACTCAACACCCGAATCTATTTACACTGGGCCTATTGGTGGTATCCACTACAATCAGGATAAGCATGGTGGAAAAAAAAATCAAAATCTAAATCAAAATCCTCTACTAAAAAATCAAAATCAAAATCAAAACGTAACAAAACAAAAACTAAATAAGATATTATATATAAAAACATTTTTTTATATAATCTAATCAATCATGATAGAGCCAATTGAATACGATTATAAACTAACGCTACAAACCACATCCAGTCAAACTGACCAAATAGATACGAAGGTTGACCGCACTCTATCTCTAGAACAACTCGTTCTCAAACCCATTGACCCACCTCGCCAACAACCCACTGAATTCAAAACCCTTGATAATGCGCTTCTACAGAAATACGACGTAAAACCTTACGGTTCTGACCGCGATACATATGATATCATCAATGATTTCCTAGAGGACAATCAGAGTGAGCGGGCATTTTATATTATCGACCTTGGTGCCCTGACAAACTCATATGCGAATTGGACCCGGCTTTTACCTAATGTCACACCATATTATGCCGTAAAATGTAATCCGAATCCAGTGATTTTGGAGGCACTTGCATCACTGGGGGCGAATTTTGACTGTGCATCAGAAAACGAAATCAAGGCCATCAATGAAATTACCAAGGACCCGTCGCGTATTATTTTTGCCAACCCTGTAAAAATGTCTTCGCAAATACGATTTGCTCGTTCCAATGACGTTGACCTGATGACATATGATTCTGAAGAGGAGCTCTATAAAATTAAATTATATCATCCGTATGCAAAATTGATTTTGCGGCTAGCGGTCGATGATAGTAAAAGTAGGTGCAGATTCAACAAAAAGTTTGGCTGCAGACTCGGGCAAGTAAAGGAGCTTCTGATGATTGCTAAAACATTGAAACTCGATGTTACGGGGTTTAGTTTTCATGTCGGTAGCGGCTGTTCTTCTGAGGAGAGTTTTTATGAAGCAATCAAGACATGCAGACAGGCTACGGATATTGCCAAGGAGCTCGGAATCGTAGTCAAAATGATAGATATTGGTGGTGGTTTTCCGGGTGTAGACCGTTTGGTCAAATTCGAGGATATTGCGAAACGGGTGAATGATGGTATCGACGATTTTTTTGGCGAGGAATTAGAGAACGGAACAGTGCAGTTTATTGCCGAACCTGGGAGATATTTTGTTGAGAATACACATACTTTAGTTCTCAATGTAATAGGAAAAAAACGCGTTTTGGATGATGAAACAGGAGAACCAACGTTGATTTATACTTTGAATGATGGCGTATATGGTAGCTTTAATTGTATGATTTTTGACCACTGTTTACCGACGATTTTGCCGTTTAATGAACGTGATGGTAAATTGCTGAAGAGTCGGATTTTTGGTATAACGTGCGACTCGATGGATATGATTG
>Ga0136644_10001319_pt1 | contig 19856 bp, 20 predicted proteins | sample C_130820_EF_Meta_FD_94780 | JGI IMG/M metagenome (GOLD analysis project Ga0136644, IMG submission 94780) | Freshwater microbial communities from Lake Croche, Canada to study carbon cycling - C_130820_EF_MetaG (v2) (version 2) | ecosystem: Environmental > Aquatic > Freshwater > Lake | place... | reverse complement strand
GTAGGATCTGGATCATTTGCATTCCGTATAGCACCATAGGAGTCACCGACAGGACACTGCACTTGCTGACAGACAGGATAACTGGATGCGGTGACAGCATCAAAGAGAGGGCGTGGATCAAGTGCATCCCGTGCATTCTCCAAGATACCGGGCGCGAGACCCTTCAGACCCGGTAGACCTGCAGAGGCCAGTGCATCCTTTACTGTGTTGCCCAGGAGATCGCCCCGCGTGATTCCATCCATATACTCAGACATCGTTGCCCCATTTGAGCAGCGCATCTCTGTATTCAGGAAAAACCGAATCCCCGCCGGCTGAAGATTTTGGCTATCAAAAAACGTCGGCCCGCCAAAGGCCACCGTATCAATATAGTAGTTCACACCGCCGACTGCATCGAAAATAGCTTCGAAGCTGGATTCCTGTCGCACGCCAATGGCGCCTGGCAGCAGGATGTTATCTGCAACTGAATAATCGGGCCCAAAGTAGCCATAGTTGTCCTGTGACATCCCCCTACTGAAGGAACCAAAAATCAAAAGTTGACGATCAAGGCTTAAAAACAGGAACAAAGTATGTCCGATCTCTGGCCCACACTACATCGACCTTATTCAAAGAAAATAGAACTTACCCCTTGTTATGAAGGAATTGGTTCCATATGCCCTACCTGTGAAGATGATGAGGAACTAGATATGGAGTGCGGCACCGATGTAGTCTGTCGCCGATGTGGCACGATTGTGGATACACCGCTGGAGTGGTCGGCCGAATACCGCTCCTTCAGCACAGAACAGGGTGCGGATCCTAGTCGATGTGGATTTCCCGTAAACCCGCTCATGCCGGAAAGCAGTCTGGGCACGATTATTATGAACCGTGGTTCTTCCACCAAAACCATGAACCGACTCCGACGCTATCATGGATGGAATCAGATGCCCTACCGTGAGCGGAAACTATGGGCCGTTTTCGATGGCCTTCAAATTCGCGCCAGCAATGCGGGCATCAATACGGCGGCCATTGAGGAGGCAAAGGAACTGTTCGCCCAACTTACGGCCTCTGAGAGTTGCAGAGGCCAAGCGCAGCGAGATGCAATGGTAGCGGCCTGCCTGTGGGAATCCCTCAAGCGACATGAGACTCCGCGCATGCCGAAGGATATTGCCGATATCTTCATGATCCCGCTCAAAAATGTAACCCGCGGCATCAAGAAATTTCAACAGGTCTTAGCTCTCCGCATTTCCTCTCAAAAGAGCGACACCTATGCGGGAGTCAAGAAAGAGGCGCCTGTAATCGAGATGACAGAGATGAAAGAAGCAACTGAAGAGGAGATTACGACGCGCGCCCACATTCGTCGCGCGATCTGGCAAAAGACAGTCGCCCGAACCACAACCTATGAAGATTTCATCGTCCCTTTCTTGACAAATCTGAGTGCATGCCGAACCTCTGCTCTGGAAACGATGGTGCGCCGTGTGTGTGAGCGCACAGAAGAACACGGGATTGTGCCCGAGAACACACCCCCTTCCCTTACCGCGAGCGTCATAGCCTTCTGTTGTGCATCCCTTCATATCAGTATTGATATTGCTGATATTGCTTCTGTATGCGGCATCAGCGCCGTTACCATCCAGAAATGCCTGAAACGTCTGCAACCCTGGAAAGAAAAGCTCCTGGAAGAGTAATGGGCGCATCCGCAAGTGTCGCATTAAATGATCCATTCCCTCTTGATCAAAAAGGGCGAAAGGATCTGAATCTTCTTTCCAATATTACCGCCCGTATTTTGGCGACGGCCGATATATACTATATTTATAATCTCCGCAGCCCTGGCACCTGTGGGGAATATTCACTCTTTCTAAAGGATAAAATATCGGAGCAGCTGTTGCCTTTTGCTTCGGAATTCAATAAGAAAGATATAAATCAAAAGGGTGAATCTAAGATCTATCTCTATCAGAATCCTAACAAAGTCTTTGGGAGTGATGATATTGTAACACGGAAACAGGTTTGCTCTGAGCTGGCAACCTCTATCATGCGGCTTGTATCGACCGTGATGGCCTGCCTGGCCTCCATCCAGTATAAGGAAGTGATTGATCGTCCAACGATTGAGACAATTATGAAGCCGCTGCCAGCGCCTGCAGTAAGGCAGACAGGAGGTCAAACTGGTGGTCAAACCGGAGGTGGTCGTGCCGATATTCAAACATGGTTTACTACGTTTGGCTACAGCTCCGGACCGATTGCCGGTTCTCCAGATATTCAGCTCACAAGTTCGAATCCATCATATCCTAATTTTGTTCTCAAACCCGTCGTCACAACTGGCGCAGTGAGTAACTGGCTCATCCAGGTAGAGCCAACCGTATCCCTTCCTATGTTTGCCACTGTATCAAAAGGTGGTTTCCGTGTTCAGACAATTGATCCTATTTCTATTCCCGGCCTTCCGCCCGGTTCAGAAACAATCGTGCCTATTCGCATTTATGATTCAACCGCCACATGGATTGTAGGTATTTTGCGTGGAAAAACATTCAAGCCGCTGGATGATCAAGTAGATAATGTATGGGATGACTTTTTCTCTGTTTTGTATAATTTATTCACACGTGCGGCCGGCCATGCAGCCGATCTGCCTGAAAAACAGATAGCAAAGATCAATTATGCACGTGATGTGTTTCAAAAGGCAAATGCTAGCCCTGCGCCGATCCTACAATTATTAACTCCCTATTTGAGTCGCACGGTGCGCGAATTCAATCCGGCCTTGATTGGTGCATCGTATGGTGCTCCAGGAGGGTATGGTCCTCCAGGGTATGGACCAGGCGGGTATGGACCAGGTGGGTATGGACCAGGTGGGTATGGACCAGGCGGGTATGGACCAGGCGGGTATGGACCAGGCGGGTATGGACCAGGCAGATATGGAACTCCAGGCTATGGACCTACAGGCTATGGTCCTCCAGGTGGGGGCTACCCAGGAGCCGGGTATGGCCCTTACCCTGGAGGATATGTTACTCCGCAAGCGCGCGGTGCCTACCCCACCATGGTTGCTGCGGCCGCAGCCGCAGCAGGGCAATCTGATGTCCCTATTGCATCTGTAGAGGCATTTCTGAAACAACTCGATACAAATAGGCATACCTTTATTGAAAACAGTTGCCCCGCTGCGATTCGCGCAGTAACACTAGCAGCCGCCATCCACAAGGATCGCACAGTGAGCACAAATGTATGTCTAGATGAATTCTGGAAAAAGCGCACACTGAATACGATCTACCCCTACGCAACACTACAGGTTCTTTGTGCTGAGGATTTAACAAAACTCGGAACACCGGATCCCCGCAATATGAGCCAGACATGGGTCGATTTCATCGAGGCGCTTCGCCAGGTCTATCCTGTTGTTCCCGCAGGAACCAAATCGCAGCTGATCCCCTCTATTGAGCCAACGAATACCTACTTCTTAGATCAGCTTGGGTATCGCATGGGCACGCTGGATCTCTGTAAGGCCGGGCCCACCGTCACTGTGGACTATCCTGCCGTCCAAGCCGCCCTGGTTAAAATTAATCAATCCTACACGGCCCATGTTGCTAAGATGTGGGATATCCTAAACTCACTCATCGTCGTGATCGAGGATCCCGATACAAAGAAAGATCTTGTCAGGCTGAATCCTGCAGTTCTGCAGGGATCCACCAAGGCCTATATTGATAAAGTCGCAAAGAATGCAATGCAGTTAATTGCGATACACTACATTGAAATCGAAAAGATTTATACCGATGTCGTGAAAGTGCTGGAACCGACGAAGCCACTCGTAAAGTAAAGTTGACACAGGGGTCACACCGTATAGGTCACAGCACGATGAGCAGTTTCAACCACATTCAGTTTCGCTTTATCCGCCGGGCGGACTTCAGTAACAATTCAGGGTCCAAGGATGATATTGTGACCGTTAAGCATGTCGAGAACAACCTGTATTCGCTGAACTATGTTCACCGATACCAGGGTGACGTCCAGAGGACTTATAGTGTTGTGAAGGAGGAAGATGCCATCACGTGGCTATACTCGATGCTAAGCCTTCTAGGAGTAGACGAGGATCCCTTCTATCGCATTCAGATTGATCTCCCTCATTTTCCTTCCATTATGCTGGATTCCTACAACCTGGGCGCCAAGCTTCATGAGATTGTAGAGGCTGTGCGCTTCACGATGCGTAATTACCCTCTTCCCGCCAGGACTGTTGTCCAGTCGCATGTTGACGAGAGCCATGAGGCGGAAGAAGAGGAGGAGGAACAAGAGGAGGAACAAGAGGAGGATGATGATATGCCCCCGCTTGTGCCTATAACCCCCTACAATTTCGTTCCCGCCTACGAAGGTCGCCATCTCTTCCTTGATCATGAGGAGGCCACCTCTGCAGAGGCCCATTGAGGAGGCACACCGGCATAGTTTATTGCACCCATCACAACAACCTGTGATGTAAAGCCCCAGGGTCCAGGCGGTCGGGCCCCATAGGTCCATAAGGAGAGCCAACCCCCTTTTGCCGCAACGGCAGGCCAATCAGGGGAGCCTGTAAAGGCAAGCACGTAGCCCCACCCATCTTCAAGGCCCGAATCACTTACCGTAACGGACCAGGTGCCGTCTGTGATAACAGTCGGCATACAAAATCGGTTTTTGTTCACATGGAGTCCTTTGTGATGACAAAAGCAATCCGCTGACCAGATCCATGTGCTGTGAACGGCACGAATCGCACGCCACCAGCCTTTCCAGAAAGTTCCGGCCAATTGAAGTAGCGACAGTTCCCATGTAAAGAAGAGGGGAGTGGGCCCGACATGATCCCATAACCAGCGGAAGGCACATCGAAGTAGCCAATTGGCCGAGCCTTTTTTTCGCGAGACCAAGGTCTCAAGAATCCAACAGGATCCATGCGGTCGAAGCACACAGGTGGCAACGAGTGCTCCTTCAAAGGAGAGACACGCAATCCAGGCTCCCTCAAGGCGTTCTGCCAACTCGGCAGGGGTCCAATGGGTCCCTACAAGGTGTATCCAAGTCTCTGGCGGTGCACCAAGAGAACAGATGAATGAGAAACCGGCAGGAAGGATAGGGAGAGGAGGGGGTAACCGAGTTCCTTCAGATGTGGTTGCTACCACAGCCCACGGGTGATCCCACATAGAGACCCCCCCCAAAATAAAAATGACCACCTACCGTAGGGGGCCTACCAATGACCGACATGAAACAAAGTTTATCATTTCCTTCGCCGATTCTTACCAGTAGTGGCCCCATTATCCATATGAAGGATATGACGCTCGATTCTACGGAGGCTCCAAAGAAAGAGCAACGTCGATGTGGCTGCACGGGTTGCAAGGCCAAGCTCCTACTGACCGACTTTGCGTGCAAGTGCAGCACTCGATTCTGCCAGAGTCACAGGTTGCCGGAAGATCATGCGTGCGGCTTTGATCACAAGGGGGCGGGGAAGGCAATTCTAAAAGAGCAGTTAGTGCGGGCTGTAAATGATAAATTGGAAAGATGCTAGACCGTTTCACTTGCGACCGTTTCACTTGCGACCGTTTCACTTGCGACCGTTTCACTTGCGACCGTTTCACTTGCCAAACAAAAACAAAAACTGATACTCATACCCAATCGCAGTCAGATCCACATGGTGCAACAGCTTGAATCCCACATCCGTAATTTCCTTGACTAATGGTTCAATATTCGGCATCCACACCCGCTGTTCATGCCGCCGCTTCCGCCCATCTGCAAACAAAAATTCCTCCTCATACATCCCACGACTTCCATGCAATTGAAAGTCGCCCGTGTATTCAAATTCCTTAAAGGTCACCTGACTTTTGGTCACACGTTCATCAGCATATTTCTGAAGCGAAAATCCCAGAAACGGGCTGGCAGATTCTAGAATCGGATCGAACTTGAGTTTATTCACTATATGACAACAGAAAATGCCGCCGGCAGATAACCAGAGGTAGATATTTTTCAACATTGTCGTGCGATCCGGCACGAGATAAATCGTAAAATAATAGGCAGTCATTAGGTCAAACTGATCCGCTGACGCCATGGTCGCCACCGTCGCATCTCCCACTACAAACTCGCGCTCAGGATAGGATTTCTTAGCTCGAGCGATCATCGATTTTGATTTATCAAAGCCAACCACAGACCGCACTCCTTTGCGTGCAAAGAGTTCCACGTGTAGACCGGTGCCACAACCAATGTCTCCTACACGAATATCCCCCACAGGTTTCCCTGCACTCTTCATCCAGTCAAGGGGTGTATCGACTTCTGGGATAGCACGCGCCCCCGGCTGCACAAGGGGATCATACACCTTGGCATAGAAATCATCGTAGCATGCATCATCGGCCAGAGTGCTGGCACTAGATCCGACAAAAGCTTCCACGCCCTCCAAATCAAGAGAACGCCGCTTCTGATAGGATTTAGCCATCTCCCATAGATAAAACATACAGAGCACCATAATGAACGTGCTTACAAGTAATGGCCATAGGTTTACCGTCAACAGGTTTACCGTCATCAGGTTTGCCGTCAATAGGTCCATTCTCCCTGTTCTACGTTACTATTTCAAATTCAATGTTCCACCTCATGGATAGGAGGATGTCTGCAAGGAAGGTAATAAAACCAAAGGTCAAGGCAACCACGATCTGCGGCTATGAGCTCACAGATATCCGGAAGACTCTCTGCGATATGATTGATCGTCGGGATGGTCGTGCCGCCTATCGCTGGACGGCCGAGTTGGTTGCAACCCCTGCAGCTGTAGGCTCTCTGTGGGCCTCTTATTGGCTTGCCTGGACAGTGGGAGCAGGCCCCGCTCTGGCCATTCTGCTTCAACAGGGCTGGGCGGATATTGTCGATGCAGCGAAGTTACATACAATGGCAGAAGGAGGTGGCTGGATCTCCTTTCGGAATGATCCCGAGGTCCGCGGACTCACCACAGAGCTCACCACACGTCTCTTAGGCCAGGTTCGCCATTCTCCCGTTGTATGGCCCTCCAAGGAGATTGTCCTCTTTGATATCAGCACTCTCCGCGATGGATGGGCAGCCGGTGCCGTGCCGACTACAACGGACTCGGAGGCTCTCTTGTCTGTATGGCAGCGATCCGAAGATGCAATGGACTACCGTTTTCTGGCCGGAGCTTGGATGGATAGTCTGCAGCGGGGGGACCTACGGATCGCTCTGTCAGCTATGCTCTGGACCTTCCTGACACCGGCCCAGCAAGGAAAGGAGGCTCCCCTCAAATGTGCGGAACGAGGTCCCGCGGCCTTGCCGGTGAAATGCCGTGCCTCCCCTTTGTGGTTTTGGCTGGAAGTCGGCGGCTCTCTGATCAAGGCGCGGCCCACTCTTCATCGGGGCTGGTTTACATTTCATAAGGCAGTGGTCTCTGCGTTTCGAGAACATTACAGGCGCTGGAGTGCAACAGAGCGTATGAAGATGCTCTTAGCATGGGTGCAACAGATCCGAGCTTCCTTTCAGCCGCAGCCGGAATCGATCTGGTCCGCTGCAGCCGTGACTCATACAACCGCAGATATTGATCGGCCGTATCAGGAAGTCGCTGCAGAGCTCGCTGATCCAGAATCTGTGATTGAGCATATAGGCCCTTCCCTGAAAGGAGTCGCAGCAGATCAAAAGGCAGAGTCGGTCAGTAAGGTGGAGGCTAGGATGGCAGCGGCAGATGCACAGATCATGGCTGCGCTCGGACTCACGGAGGATGATATGTAGAGCCATAAACTTGAAACCTAAAACAATCAAGACACTATAGAATTATCGATGTCTGTAAAAATGAGCCTTGCAGATCTTGTTACAAAACTCGAAGAAGCCCAGTATGCCTATCACAACGGGCTCCCTGAAACGATGACGGATGCAGAATACGATGCAGCCATGGATGCATTGGAGGAAGCTGCGCCAGGTCACCCCCTTCTGAAGAAAGTGGGCGCGGCCCTTCCTGCAGCTCTGGCAGCTGAAGAGGTCGATCTGCCGATTCCGCTGCCCTCCCTCAACAAAGCCAAACCGGGCACCCTAGCAAAATGGCTGGCGAAGTATCCTGCAGCGGCCTATCAGGTGAGCACCAAGCTGGACGGTTGTTCAGCACTGTGGCTGCCGGAGACACGGAAACTCTATACACGAGGCGATGGGATCCGCGGCCGCGACATTAGCTCCTTTGTGCCTTATTTGAAAGGCTTCCCCCTCTATGCTGCTGTATCAGGAGGTGCCGGAGGCCCTTCCTCTTCTCATACAAAAATCGGCGCTGTGCGCGGTGAACTCATTATGCGCACAGACTCGCCTGCAGTGCCCCCCGGTAAACTAGCACGCAACATTGTTGCCGGTGCGCTTAATCGCAAGGAGCCCGACCCCGCTCTCTTTGCTGAAATTCGCTTTGTGGCCTATGAGCTCATCTATCCTTCCACAATAGTTCCTTCGCAGGCCTATCGGGAACTGCGCCTTGCAGGACTGGATGTCGCACGCTCTGTAGTGATTCCCGCGGCCGAGATGAGTGAAGCGAAGCTATCTGATGTATTTGGAAAGGCGGAGGCCAGCAGCTCTTTTCAACTCGACGGGATGGTGGTGGCACCTGATGTCTCAAGACCTGAGAAGGCAATTGCCGCTGTTGCTGCCGCCGAGAATCCAGGCGATCGTGTGGCCTGGAAGACACGACCCGCCGGCCTGCAACTGACCCAGCGCACCACGGTGGTCGCTGTAGAATGGAACATCAGTTCGGGCGGCTACCTCATCCCCCGTGTTCTCTTTGAACCCGTTCTCCTGGCCGGTGCACGGATCACAGCAGCCACGGGCCTCCACGGACGCTGGATTTACGATAACAGAGTCGGTCCCGGTGCCGAGATTGAGATCCGCAGAGCAGGTGATACGATTCCACAAATTATAGCGGTTCACAAGTCCGCGACTACGGGCCCCGCGATGCCGCCCGCCTTTCAGTGGATGGGGCCGGCGGAGACCGCCGTGCACATTGGCCCGGTGGCCGGAAATCTATCGATGGCAGCAGAGGAAGCCAAGATCAAGCTGACCCATGGACTCTCCGAGCTAGGGGCAGAGAATGTAGGACCAGGGATTGTCGCAAAGCTCTATGATGCAGGCTTTACCACAATGGGTGCCATTTATCGTGCTACCCTTACAGATCTAGAGACCCGTGTTGGTAAGGAAGGCGGAAAGATGGCATCACGGATTTATGAGGGTCTCCGTGCAGGAATCTCAACATGGTCCACCCTTAAGTTTCTGGTCGCATCCTACACCATGCCACGTGGCGTAGGCCATAGCAAGTTGGGCCCGCTTCTAGCCATGGAGCCGAATGTGGCAGCCTGGACACAGGCACGCTTATCACCTCGGCCAGCGGGGCTGAGTGACAAGACAATTGAGGCCATTGTAGCTTCGGTGCCGGCCTACCTGGCTTGGCTGGCAGAGACTGGATTTGAAGTTGTAGAAGTAGCAGCCGCTCCTGCTGCACTAGCGGCAGCACCAGCAGTCGCAATGACCGTCGTCTTCACCGGCGCACGTGACAAGGCCCTGGAAGCCGAGCTAGCAGCAAAAGGTCACACTGTAGGAGCTTCTATCACCAAAAAGACAACGCATGTTGTGTATCCCGATGGCCCCCCGCCCTCTTCCAGTAAGATTACAGCGGCACAGGCCGCAGGGATTCCTACCTTACCCCTAACCGCCTTTCGTGTTCTCCTTGCATAAATTTAGCAAACCGTAGATAGAGGATGGGTAGCTTTGTGTCTACTATATTAGATCCCTGGCCTAACACCGATATCGGCTGGCCCGAACTCCTATCGACAACAGGTAATTCTGGCTGGTTTGATTTAATATTTCACGCACTTGTGCTCTTTACTTCATTTACCGTTATAGTTATTTATTTTTCTATATGGAGTGCCAATTATTATCAGCCAGGTAATCCTAAAATAACAGTCACACAGCGTGGCTCCTTTGCAGATGCTGGATTTAGTAGCGATGATCTCATGATTAATTATCAAGTGGCCACAGCAGCCTATGGTGGTATCTATACTGAACAGGGGCGCCGCTGGTCAAATTATAATGGGTATGTAAATCCCGATGCGGTAGATGATCAGATTGCAGCCGGTGCCCGCGCCATTATTTTTGATGTCTGGCCGAATCCTGCGGCCCCCACACAGCCCTGTGTTGCTGCCATGGAACAAAATACAGGATGGTGGGTAAGCTCTGGTGGATTAGCGATTCCAGGTTCAGGAATCAGCAACGGCGGCTTCAGCAATTGGAAAACATTGACCCGAAACGTATGGGATCTTGCCAGTATGTTGGCGCGCATCCCGGCCACTGCATCCACAGCCGATCCTTTTTTTGTAATCCTCAATCTTCACGGTGCCATGACCATGACCTATTTGAATACAATTGGCAGCATTATAATAAAAGCATTGGGTGAGCGACGGATGTCAACCGAATATGATAAAAATGGAGGGGCGGGTCTCCTATGCACTGCCAAAGTATCCGCATTCACAGGCAAAATTTTCACGATTGCAAATATAGTTATCGACAGCGGCTTTCAATCTCTGCCCGGTTTTACAACACAGCAAACAGTGAATACAGAGGCTTTGAATGCAGCCACCTTTGCGGAAAGCATCAATCTTTTATCTGGATCACCTCAGTCAAATATCTTTTCTATTCCTGGCTCTTCTGCTATACAAACTACATTGGTTCCGGGATGCTCGAGTTCTACCCAAGTCCCGTTACCTCAGACCACCTTCGCAGTTATCCAGCCGATAACTGGCTCCCTTGATACGGTAAACGATACACAGTATACGGGCGCTACTAGCTTTATCAACTGCCTTGGCTTAGGTGCACAGTTTGTCGGCGTGAATATGTTTGATGCGGGTAATAGCACGGATGATGACACGCGCAAGAAGGCACAAGGGGCCACGACAACACTTGGCGATTTCTTCCGTCCGAAGGTGTTTGGATATACGAGTTTCCATAAGATAGGAACTCCCTACTATTAATAGGGACCATGTCAGCGATCATCATGGAGCGCGTCCGAGCGGCTGCCGCCGCGGCCACTGAGTATCAAGAGAAACAGGGTGCAGAGGATACCGAAGCACGCCGTATTACCGATATTATGGAACGCTTTCTGAGAAAAAAGAAACGGGTTATTTATGGCGGAGCGGCCATTAATGCACAGCTCCCTGCTGCAGACCAATTCTACGATCCGCGTCTCTATCTACCCGACTACGATTTCATGACACCGACCCCGATTCAGGATTGCGAAGATCTAATGACAGAGTTCCGTGCGGATGGATTTAAGGAAGTTGAATCAAAGCTCGGTATCCATGAAGGCACCTACAAGGTCTTTGTAAATTTTCGTTCTGCAGCAGATATTACCTATATTCCACTTGAAATCTACAAGAGGATCCTGAAGGACTGTCGAGTGGTGAACCGGCTGTTCTATGCGAGTCCGAACTGGCTACGGATGAATATGTATCTGGAGCTCAGCCGACCGGCGGGCATGGTATCTCGATGGGAAAAGGTATACCAGCGACTGCTGTTGCTCAACAAGACCTATCCACTCAGGGACTGTAACCCCAAACAGCATCGCCCTGTGTTACAGAGTGATCTCCAACAGCAGATCGTCGATGAAGGAATCGCAGAAGGAGCCATTTTCCTGACAGTGCGTGGTCTCCAGAAACCAAAAGAGATGGAGCCAATTGTCCTTATGATGACGGATAAGATAGTGTCGCTCTCCTCATCTCTCAGAGAACTTGGTCTTATAGAAACTCGGTTCGAAGCGCAAGGAGAACTCTTGCCGGCCCGCTCCGAATTCCGAAGCCAGAGTATCCTAGTCTGTGTAGTCTTTGCCACAGTAGCATGTCACGCCTACACACCAGTAGGCACTCTGCGCCTAGCCTCCTTGGATCTCCTCATTCAGATGTATTATGCGCTCTATTTTATGGAACTCCGATCCTATGTCCCTGTCTCTATCCTGTGCACGATTCAGCGTCTCATTGAACTTGAAGCAAAAAGGCGAGCGGATCCTGGAATTCCGCTTCAGGAAGCCTTCCCGCTGGCCTGTATGGGGCATCAGCCGACGATGCCTGAACTCAAACGGGCCCATAGAGCTAGGCTGCTGGAGTATTCAAAGAAGCGGAAGACGCGAAAGACAATGAAGGCAATGAAGGCAAACAAACAACCAATCGTGACCCTGACACAGTAAGGTGGCCCTTTCGCAAGAGTCCCTCTACACAGCGGCCCAGGCAGTGTGTATCGGCTCGAGCCGAGTGCATCTTTACACCAGATCCAGATAAATCATATACATGCCCGTATAGGAAGTTATACAATTCATTGAGGGCGGGTAGCTTATACACTCCTTCTACGGATCCGCCCCCGAGGCAACAGAGATCCCGTGTTTCGCGCATGGTGCAGAACTCCTGGACTTTGGATCCCAGAGGCCAGATATCTCTGATCCCGACCGCATAGGCTGCCGCTCGAATGACAGGGCGATCAAAGCTGAGATTGTGTGCAACAATGCAGTCAACCCCCTTTAGGACAGCAGCCAGTTCGGTAAAGACCTCCAGGGCGGAGGATCCCTGGCGTGCCTTTTCTTCGGTAATTCCGTGAATCGCTCCGGCCCCGGCGTCGTAAGGGATCCCTGGAGGAAGGGCGATGAAGCGATCCTTGCTACCTTCGAGCCGCAGCCCCTTTCCACTAACAGAAAATAGGCTCCAGCTTAATTGGAGGACCGCGGGGAAGGCTTCGGTGCAGGAGGGAGGTGCATACCGATTTTTGGGGAGACCGTTCGTTTCAGTGTCAAGGAGCAGTAATTTCATTGGAGAGGTCATTTCAGAGGTCATTTCAGAGGTCTTCGTGGGTATTGGTCTAGGGGCTGGCCCCGGCTATCAACTTTTGCCCGGCCAAAAAAGAATCGCGGTTAAAAGTATAATATGGCATCTCGTAAGGTTAACCGTAAGCGTAGCCACAAGCGTCGTAGCCAGAAGCAGCAGCAGAAGCGCCAGAGCCAGAAGCAGCGCCAGAGCCAGAAGCAGCGCCAGAGCCAGCGTCAGCGCCAGCAGCGTGGGGGCTTCAGCTTCTTCTAAACATTAGAAGATGCAGTAGTGCCCTACGGGACGTCAGCTTCTTCTAAGCAGAAAAAGCGGCATCCGTAAGGACGTCAGCTTCTTTTAGATGCAGTAGTGCCCTACGGGCCATCAGCTTCTTCTAGACAGTAGAAGATGCAACATCAACATCGTCTCTCTGAGACCAAACATCCATGTATCGTGATTGAGGCAACGATAATGGAACATAACTAGTGAGAATGATAAACACTGGGTTTAAAATTTTTATAGCTACATGCTATCCCATCGAAACCTTTTGATGGAATAGTGCCTCTATACTATTTAGAGCCCGGTGCATATTTGCACCCATGGTCACATCATAGCTATTTCCTAGCTGCGATATGATCATTTTCACAGCACTCAGTAATGAGTCTGTCACTCTCACTTCTAGGACTCCTGGCCTTATTGCTAGCCCTGATCGCGGTTGGAATTGTAACACAGTCCTATAAGGAATACTTTGCAGGACATATTTCTGGATCTCCGCCACCAACATCGGCAAGCCCCGTCATGGCCAACCTGACGGATGCTATGGGTCAGCCCGACCGCTCAAAAGCACTCCCCCATATCGATACCCTGGGCCGTGATGCAGACGTAGTAAAGGCTCTGAATGACCAAGAACGGAATAAGAAGGGCTGCCCCGTCTGTAAGGAACAATGCCCCGACATGTCCAAGTATATTCGCCGAGATTCAATCCCCTGCTGGAATTGCTCATTATAGTATAGGGATATGTTGAATACCAAGAATCTATATTTGATTGGAGGCGTGATTGCTGTATTTGTTATCTCAGCACTCATGTTTTATCACCACCAGAGTCATTATGAAGGCTTTGATAGCATTATTCCAGCCGATCTAAACAAGGCACCCATTGCAACTCCCAATCTGGCCATCCCTACATCCTCCCAGCGACCCACAGGAGTCCCCGGCCCCTCCGCCGCTCCCCGCAAGGCCATTGCCACCCCCAAGGAACTCAGGAATCTGGATGAAGATCTCATGCTGTGGCTCGATGCAGCCAGCCAGTTAGAGCGTGAACATCCATCTGATCTATCCCCCGAACAAAAGCAGCAGCGCGTTCTTTATCAGGCGCGTGTCCGCTCTATTCGTGAACAGTTGGGAACCGGCAAGATTGAAGATACATCGGCCCAAGTCAATCGTGAAATCCTAGAGCTGCGCGATCAGAATGCTGTCTGGAGCAAGCCCGTGGCCTCTCTAGCCACCATCTCCAAATTTGGCTCCCATAAGAACCCCGACAGCTTCTTGGACGCCACTTCCTATAAGGAATTTCGCAGACTCTTTGAAGCGGGCCTGAATGAGCTCAAGGGCCACAGCTTGGCGGACCCTCTCCAGACAGTGCGCCTCCAACAACTGCAGGTCATGGAACAAGAACTAAAGGAACTCGACAAGAGAGCACAGGTTCCTATTAAATTCGGCCCTGCGCGCCTCTATCTCCAACAGATGCTCCAGCCCTCCCAGCCACTGCCCTCCCTTCTGAGTCTTGACCTTCCTGCGACCCGAAACCGCAATCATGAGACAGATCCAAAGAATATTATCCCCACGCTCAAGGATATTCAGTGGTCGCTTACAGTGCGATACAATCCAGGAGAGCAGGCCCTGATGAAGTCCATTGCAGAGATGATCCGTCATTTTGAGAGCGGCAACGCAACCCCCGAGGATGTGATACGTGCTAGAGAGGAAATCGTGGATCTCCAGAATCGCCACGCGCCTGTGCCCTATGAAGATACGGAACGATTACTAGCCTACAATCCTGCAGCTCTCATCAAACGGGCCACCACCCTTTGTGAGCAGATTCATGAGGCGTTTCCCGAGCATGGGAACGCAGAGGCTCTGGGATGCCCCAAAAAGAAACACAGGCCCAACAATCGTTTTGAAGCAGAAACGATTATTAATACAGTATGCGATAGACTCAGAACATCAGTCCCCACTGTGAGCCCCGAGCAATTCAATTGTCCGCCCCCTGGTCACAAGCATAATGTCTAACTAACTACTAGATGGAGTATATAACAGGTGTTCTCGATGCACTCGAACGCGATTACTGGCTCTGGGTGGCAATCTTTGGAGTTCTGTATGCCTTCTCACTCTACATCTATTTCTTCCCGACACCTCTCTCTTTAGAGCGATTCGAGTCCGTTCCACAAAAACCACAGTCTCAAAATAGAGTATGACATCCCTGAAAGTGATGGGGCCCTACATAGCGGTCCTGATCGTAGGACTGATTCTAGGCTATCTGATAGCAGGTGCCTCCGTTCTGGAGCGCTTTGTGAATGTCACCCAGTCGACCTGCGAAGTCTGTAAAAGACATCCCTGCGACTGCCGCGAAAAGAAGGGCTGCGATGGATCCTGTGGCGACCGTAGCCGGTGTGACGGTCACTGCAATAAACGCGACAAGCAGGATTGCGATCGTTGCCCCCAGATTGACTGGTCCAAATATGTGCTGAAGTCCTCCATTCCGCCTTGCCCTCCTCAGCCCGATCTGAGCCGCTACATGCTCAAGTCCGAATGCCCGGCTCCTCCCGATATGAGCCGCTACGTGCTGAAGTCCGCAGTCCCCCCGTGCCCGCCCTGCATAAGCACGTGCAATAAGCCCTGCAAGATCGGTGAGTGCCCGCCGTGCCCCCGCCCGAGATGCCCCGTGGTCACGTGCCCCGAACCCAAGAGCTGCCCGCCATGCGCCCCCGTCGAGCCGCCGCGCTGCCCTGAACCAGTGGTCAAGTGCAAGGCCGATTATGTTCCTGAGGAACCGTGGATGGTGCGCCCGCTGCTGTCTACCATCAGCAATATGTCTGGGTTGTAATTATAAATTAATACTGGAATTATATCACAGAAATGAGCGCTCCTGCGTTTATTTCTATGCTAATTCAGAAATGAGACGCTCCTGCGGTTATTTCTATGCTATCAGGTAGGGACCATGGACACTCGCTTTTGGGGGCCTTCTGGATGGGCGCTGCTTCATCTAATTGCAGCAGACCCCACTGTAAGGACTCGACAGAAAGAGACTATGCGTTTTTTTGAACTACTACCCTATGTTCTGCCTTGTAAATACTGCCGCGCCTCACTGGCAGATTACTATGGCGTGCAGCCGCTCACGGCCGATACACTGAAGGATGCGACCTCCTTCAGCCGCTGGCTCTACGAGATTCATAATCGCGTGAATGGGAAGCTGCGCGGTCAAGGATTACTCACTAGCCCGAATCCATCATGGGCCTCTGTGCACGCCAAATACAAGAAACAACAGGCGGGACTCTGTGACTCCTCTCCTCTCCTTGGCTGGGATTTTATGACCTCTGTGGCCTTTACTACGCCAGCATTGAACTACAAGCCGGTCCCTATGCCCGATACACCTGAAGAAGTAGAGGATCTCGATTTAGAAAAAAGGAATCGCTTCAATCTGCTTACCCGTGAGGAGCGGATCCATGCGCTGAAGGAGTGGTGGTCTTTGATCCCTGCCATCCTCCCGTGCCCTGCGTGGCGGGCCTCTTGGTCGGCTGCGACCGTAAGCCAGATCCCCCTCCAGAGTGGCCGCGAGCCTGCGTTGCAGTGGATGTGGGCCGTCGAGGAGGAGGTCTGCCAGGGCCTCCGCTGCCCGCCCCCGCACGAGTCCCTCCCCTTCCTGAAGAAGACGATGAAGGTCTATGAGAGCTCGTGTGGTCTTTCGACGTCAAAGAGCAAGAAGGCAAAGACTTGCAGACGGAACAAAGCGAAGAGTAAAGCAAAGGCTTCGCGTAGGAGGGCGGTGCCACTGTAGAAAAAGAGAGTCCAGGATGGAGAGCCTCCATCACACGAACCATTGCGACAACATGAGATCCGCTGACGATCTTATGTTGCACATAGAGCCACTTGATCTCTTCACTCTCTTGTCCTAGCTCCTCAGGGATCCGCACGGTATGCAACTTGGATTCCCACAGAAAGGTGTAGTCCATTAATGTCTAAACTTGCGGCTGAGTTTAGACTTCCTTCTGCCATTTTTCGTTTTGCGAAGACGGCGCCTACCTCCACGAGGACCAGCACCAGCACCACCCGCAGCCTGCCCAGAATTTGAATTACTCCGCATTCTACCACCTATCCCCACTTTCTCTCTATGATCCGCATAAAAAGCAGGGCTTTCTTCAAATGCGTTCCTATTTACACCACCATCGGCTCTCATTAATACGCGATCTGGCAATAGTCTTTCTCGTCCAATATCTAATAATCGAACAGCCTTCATAAATGAAGTATCTGACATAAATAGTGGGCCTGCATCAGGAAAAGTTATAATAGGTGAAGTAGCATTAAGAACATTTAAAAAGTATGCAGTCTTTTCAAATGGATCCAGATTTTTCGAGTATTGTTCTCTAAAATTAAACATTTGCTGTTTATAATCATCCGTTTCACGAGTCCGTTCATCAGAAGAAAAGGCAAATCGAAAAAAATTATCACATTCCGAAACTAAGTTATCCTGCGTATCACGACAAATAAAGAAATAGTAAACACCTGGATCTCGAAATAAGGTTGATAGAGGTGTCCTTAAATCAGTTTTTAAGTTTTGAACTGATTTCCCAATATATGTGCTTGCGGTCTCCCGAGTTGGATACAGAGAACCCGTATAAAGTCTACTTATAAGTTCAGCATCTATAGCGCCTGGTGTTCTATAAAATAGAAGGGGTGCACACAAGGGGGTGTTATTTGCTTTAAACATCTCAGTTTCTGCAATTTTCATCTGAAGATCATGTCCTACATTGGCGGAAAAGGGCGCAGATGCAGGAGCCGCAATAGGAAAATCCCGAACTCCAGACATGAAAGTCGCCATATAGGGCGACCGATCTTTCGTCATTTTAGACCAATCAGCCAAAGGAATAACTTGGAGGGTCGGATATCGATCGCCTGGCCTATAAACACGAATACGTCTTCCATTCGCCAATTGTTCAGGAGTATACATTTGGCCTGAAATTGCATCAATATTAGCAGCTGGATTAAGTAAGATTTCTTTGTGTGCTGGATTAGAAAAGAGTGCAACACCTTTACAAGGTTCTGGTAAAAAGGCAAACTCTCCATACTTCACGATCGTTACTAATGTAATTCCTGGTGGAAGTCTTGATCGATTTGAATAGTTTGGCTCCGTCTCAACCCCATGCCCTAGAATAGCCCGCAAGCACATGGGTGCCACTGGAGCCACAGCAGGCCGGTCTGTGGCATTTGCTGCCATTTCTTCCGCATTTTCTTTTACGGCTATATCCTTGGCTCTTGCTATTTCCTCAATAAGAGCATATCTTCTAAGAGCTCTATCATCTCTTTCAGCATCATGTTGTGCTTCTAATGCTGCAGCACCAGCCGGGGCTGCCAGTCCAGCCTCTATATTACCTACTAGAATCCTGCCACCACGACCGCTCATTCCCTACGTTACCTACATAAAAAGAATGTTCACCACCACTAGAATGTTCACCAAGTCTTACTGGATGTTCATTGCCGGTCTCGCTCTGCTTTTCGCAGTGGCTGTCTATGCACGCAGCACGGGACTAGAGGGTTTTGTAAGTGGCTCTGGATCTGGATCAAAAGAAGCCAAGTTTACCATGTTCGGTGTCGATTGGTGCCCGCACTGTGTGTCAGCCAAACCAGAATTCGAGTCACTAGGCTCTACACAGACCATCGGCGGCACTTCCGTGGCCTGCCGTGTGGTAAATCCGGAGCAGGAGCCGGAGGCAGCAAAGGGCTACAAGGTGGATGGTTACCCGACAATGATTCTGGAGACGGCCGGGAAGCAGCTAAAGTATGAGGGTCCCCGGAACAAGGCCGGTTTCCTTCAGTTCCTGCAAGAGAAGCTTGCGTAATCCACGCAGCTGCATCTAAGACACCCGATTCAAATACACGAAGCCGCTCCTCTTTGGAGATCATGAAATTCAATAACATGATCCCACAGTGTTTCAGATAAATGATATGTTCCGGATCTTCTTCTACTTTATGATTTCGCAGTCGGGCAAGTCGCATGATACGATTGACATACTCTCCGAGCGAAGATATTACAGGAGACGCGGGGGGACCTTCACATACAATAAACAGGGTAGTTGCGGGATCCGTCAAACATTTCAGAGGATACGACTCACAGATCGCGCCATCGCAGAAGAGTTGGCCGGAAGGATCTATCCACGGGCATGCATAGAAGGGAACCGAAGAGGATGCACGAATTGCATCTGCAATACGCATAGAGGGATTCCGACCTGTCGAGAAGACTTCCTGGCGCCCCGCCGTAACATTGGTCGCAGTGATCGTCAGAGAGATCCCTGGCCTCTCCCTAGCTAAATCCGCAAAAGTCCACTGAGAAGCACCGGGCTCCCACGTATCGACGAATTTGCCAATATAATCAGATGCCTGCACTCCGGAATCAACACCCCAGGTTGTCATATAGTCCACCACCATATCCTCTTGAATATTCATTATGGGCCGTGTATCAAAATGCTGGACCCATTCCCGAATCCAGGCTGGTGTCACACCCAGAGCCCCTAGGTAGGCACAAATTGCACCCCCTGAACATCCGTAGAAATCTTTTACCGCCGCTAAGAGACCAACTTCGTGAAGCTGACAGTAGGTTCCCATTTGGCCAACCATGAGAACTCCGCTGGAACTAAAGGAGATAGCATTCCACTGTGGTCGCGCCGGCATACGGAATCCTCCTGTAAGAGCAAGAGGAATGGCACAGCCACCGGCACCGCAGCTTTCGCCAGCATCACTCTTTGAATCGCAGGCGCGGTTAGATGCTCTCCGGCTTGCAGTCTACAATCGCATTCTGGCCGGTGTGCATCAAAAGATCAAAGCGACATCGACACTTCC
>Ga0136644_10001314_pt1 | contig 19877 bp, 21 predicted proteins | sample C_130820_EF_Meta_FD_94780 | JGI IMG/M metagenome (GOLD analysis project Ga0136644, IMG submission 94780) | Freshwater microbial communities from Lake Croche, Canada to study carbon cycling - C_130820_EF_MetaG (v2) (version 2) | ecosystem: Environmental > Aquatic > Freshwater > Lake | place... | reverse complement strand
TATATAACAAATTTTACATTTGTGTATATTCAACGTTTTGAGTTTTATATAACAAATTTTACATTTGTGTATATTCAACGTTTTGAGTTTTATATAACAAATTTTACATTTGTGTATATTCAATACTTAATTGTAGTAAAGCTTGTAAAATAGCCCAAACATTTTCTCTAGAATCTACATCTAATTGATAATAAATATCTTTTAATCTTAATAATTCAGAAATGACTTGTTCTGATGGAAGTTGAGATAATTCAGTAACTTCATTAAATTTATTTTTTACATTACTATTACTTGTACCATTAAAATATGATTCATCTTTTGACATAATTTCCTTTTGGAACATTATCATATGTTGAGATGCACATTTAATTGGTAATGGTGCATTTATTTTGATTAATTGTTTGAAATAAAAATGATATGTTGTACCAACTAATGATGCAGTTTGTCCTAAAAAAGATTCTAAAATACTATTAAATGCTTTGATTTTATCTGATTTTGTTTCCATATTATATAATTATACATAATTCTTTATCTATTTTATACGCATATATATAATAAATTTCTAATTTTATATATGAATATTTGTCAAAAAGATATATATTTAATTTTTTTAAATTTGATCATTATATATTTATTATATAAAGATTTTAATAAAAAAGAAGGTTTTGATAATATAAGTGATATCAAAACTACCTTAAACCAACTTTATCAAGCTGATATTGAAGCAATTAGAAATTTATCAAGTATAGCTACTCAATTAACTACTAGTGGTTTAACTGTACCAGGTAATTTATCAATAAGTGGTAATTTAAATATTTTATCATCTGGATTAGTAATGGCTTGGACTGGTAATATTAGTCCTATAGGTTGGTTAATATGCGACGGAACTATTTATCAAATTTCTAGATATCCAACACTAGCATTAGTATTAGGTAAAACATTTGGAGGAGATGGTATTACTACATTTGCTGTTCCAAATTATCAAGGAGCATTTTTAAGAGGTGTTGGTACAGCCTCTAACAAAAATTATGTAGGTCCAACATTAAATACATCACAAAATGATGCTGTTCAAAATCATAGTCATGGTATTAATGATCCAGGTCATGATCATGGGCAACGAGTAACTGAAAATCCAGGTTGGGGTCGTGCTTTTAGAAGGGATTTTGGTGGTGATGCAAAAGGTTTAGGTGATTATCCTCAAGGTGTTAGTACTGATAAAAATACAACTGGTATAACAGTTGATTTAATGAATAGTGGTAGTTCGGCTCTTGAAACTAGACCATTCAATTATGGTATTAATTGGGTAATAAAGATTTAATAACTAAATCTTTTGGATTAGGTAACAAATTGATAATATTATTTAATAATAAATTTCTTATACTTATTTATATAGATGCAGTTATATTTATTTAATAACATAAAAATAAAACCATATGTTATTTTAATTGTAAGAGTTTTAGATGAGCAAGAATATGAATATATTCAAAATAATTTTACAAATATATTTGAAATATTAATAGAAGATGATATTGCAGATATTGATGATTTATTAGTGTTTTCATTGATTAAAGAATTTAATAAAAAAATAGAAAATTTTATTCAACCCTTTTCAAAAAAAAATGAAGACAAAATAGAAATATTCGATAATAGTATTATTATTGATGTTCTAAAAAATATTAATTGTAATATTTCATATGAATGTTATTCTAATACTATAAAAAAGAAATTTTGTAATAAAAATATGGAATTTCTAATTGAAAAATATATAGTTTATTATATATGATTTGTAATTTTGATTTATTTTTAATAGGTTTATTGATAATTGTTATTATATTTTTATATGATCAAGTAAAATCTATAATTTATAATAAAAATGAAGGTTTTCAAAGTACAACAACTAGTTATCAAGCAGACATTGAAGCAATTAGAAATTTATCAAGTATAGCAACACAATTAAATAGTTCAAATAGTTTAACAATGCCAGGTGTACTTAATGTTAATACTTTAAATACTAAAGGTACACTAAAAATAGGTTCATGGACATTAATGGATCGTAATGGTCATTTACAATTTATAAAAGATGGAACCGCCTATAATGATGATTATAGTAAAATACCTCAAGATACAGGTTTTATTGCTATGGGACAAGATGGAAATATTTGGTCAAATAGATCAACTGGACGTGGATGGCTAGCTGATAATAAATTAAATGTATCAGGAGGTACAATAAATGGTGATTTAATTATGAATGGTAAAATTGCAATGAATGACAATCGCATAATTCTAAGAGGAATTAATGACCCTAACCATTACATTAAATGGAATGGTGAAACAGATGGTCCTGAAATATCTGCGTGTGGTGGAATCAACATAACTAGACAGTGTCCTCCTAATAATTATACTTATCCTAATCCTTATATAAAATTAGGTGAATGGCAAATCTCCGCAACTAACGATCAGGCATCACTTCGATTTGATAGACCAGGAAAAAGTGGTCGATATTATTTACTTGTTGGAAATTGGGCTCAATATGGGTATTGGGGTAGTTAATTAATATTAAAAGAGAAAAAATTGTTTTGTTGATTATTAAAAAATAAAGGTTCATTTATTGATAATGTTTGTCCTTGTTGTTGTGATAATTCAGATATTATATTATTTAAAATTACAAATTGTGTATTTTCTTCAAAATTATTAATTACATTTTTATTTAGTTTTAATTTAGTAATATTAAATTCTTTTTTTTGATTTTTTTTTTCAAAAAATAAATTAGTTAAACTTATTAATTGTCTTCCTTGTAGATAATCTTTTATATTAAATTTAAATTCATTTTTACCAAAATTGTATTTATTTTTATGTGAATGGTCAAACCCAATCATTGGTGTAATTTTTTGAACAATTGTTATTTCTGGTATTTTTTTGTCTATTATTTTACCATTAATTGTAAAAAATGGTTGGTATAATGATTCAGATATATAAATAATACCAGCACCAAAAACATCACCAAATTTATATATTGGACCAAAATTTTTAATAATATTACCATTATATTGGTATGTTCCATCATCTAAATGGTAACCAAATGAATTACTTCTCCATCCAGGATTAGAATTTTTACTTACATAAACAGAACCATACCCAATAACTAATGCTTCATTTAACCATGTTTGTATTAATTGTTCTTTAATAGTTATTTCATAATAAAAAACATTACTATTAATTAATTCATAAGAATTATTATTTTTAATTGGAAATGAAAATGGAACTGGATTTTCAGAAGCAAATGGTAATATCCGATCTCCAAAAATTATTCTATTTTTCTCTGAGACATATGATGTTATAGAAATATAATCATCATCAATATAAATATCATCAAAATAATCCAAAATAAATTTTGTTGGTAATGGTGTAAAAGATGAAAATGTAATATAATGATTATTATAGATTAATTCTTTAGTTTCATAAAAAAATATTGAAAATAAATATAATAAACAATATTCAATAAGTTTTTTATTTTTTGTTTCTATAATATGTTTATATGGTATTTTAATCATTATTATATAAAATAAAATATTATTATTATTAAACTTATTTCAATCTTATTATAATGAATAACTTATTCTTAATACTTGGTGTAATTAAATCACTAACTCCTTATATTAAAAAATATTTAATTAAACAATTATCATTTCATGAATTTTTATTAATTAATAATTTATTTATATTCTTTTTTGTTTTTTTAATATCAATTTATTATTATTTTTATGAAAAAGAAACATTTGAAAATTTAAAAAATATAAATACTAATAATATATTATTAATTGGATTCATTGCTTTTTTAACAGTATTTTCTTCATTTATTTTTTCAAAATTAAATGTTTCAAATATTGGAATAATTACTCTTTTATTAAAATTATTTACTAATATAATTGTATTAATTTTAGGTTATGTATTATTTAATGAAAAATTATCTTATAGACAATTTATAGGTATTTTATTTTGTTTAATTGGGATTTATTTAACAAATAAAAAGTAAAAAATATAATCTAATATATTTTAATGTTATCATTTAAACTATATTTTTTAGGTGGTGGTAATGAGAAACAATGGACCGTACTAAGACATAATGGTCCATTTTTTCCTCCTGAGTATAAACCACATAAAATACCTATAATTGTAAATAATAATAAAATAATTTTAAATCCAGAAGCTGAAGAGTATGCAACAATATATGCAAAGTATTTGGATACAGATTATATTAATAATAATACATTCAAAAAAAATTTTTGGAAAGATTTTAAAGTATATATTAAAAATGAAAATATAAAATCATTAGAAGAAATAAACTTTAGTTTGATAAAAGAATATTTAGATGATGAAAAAGAAAAAAAGAAAAATTTAACTAAAGAAGAAAAAGAAGAAATTAAAAATAAACAAAATGAAATAGAAGAACCATATACATATTGTGTTATTGATGGTTCTCAACAAAAAGTAGGTAATTATAAAATTGAACCCCCTGGAATTTTTATAGGGCGTGGTTCACATCCAAAAATAGGTAAGATAAAAAAAAGAATTCAACCTGAAGATGTTACACTAAATTTAGATAAAGAAGCTAAAGTACCAATTCCAAATGTCACAAATCATAAATGGGGAGAAATAATTCATGATAATTATGTTATTTGGTTAGCATCATGGAAAGATGATATAACTGGTAAAACAAAATATGTTTTTACATCATTAGAATCATTTTTTAAATCTAAAAGTGATGAAGAAAAATTTGATTTAGCGAGAAAACTAAAAAAAAAATTAGGTTCAATTCGTGAATCATATGAAAAAGAACTATATAGTGATGATTCAAAAACAAAACAACTTGCAACTGCATTATATTTTATTGACAATTTGGCATTACGTGTTGGTGGTAAAAAAGATTCTAAAGAAGAAGCAGATACTGTTGGTGTAACTTCTTTAAGAGTCGAACATATATCACTACTTGATAATAACACTATAAAGTTAGATTTTTTAGGTAAAGATTCAGTAAGATTTTGTAAAAAAGTTAATGTTCATAAACAAGTATATGAAAATTTGCAAGAATTTAGTAAAAATAAACCAAAAAAAGATGATTTATTTGATTTAATAAATTCAAGTATACTTAATGAATATTTAGATTCATTTTTAAAAGGATTGACAGCCAAAGTTTGGAGAACATATAATGCATCATTCACATTTCAAAAAGAACTTGAAAAGCTAGTTTCAAGTAAAAAAATAGATTCATTTACTGAACCTGATGAAAGATTAAATTACTTAATTGCAGTATTTAATCAAGCAAATACAGAAGTTGCTTTATTATGTAATCATCAAAAAGCAGTAACAAATAATTTAGATTCATCAATTAATAAAATTGATAGTCAAATTAAAGATTTAAAAAAGAAAAAAGATAAATATAAAGATAATAAGAATAACGAAAAAGCAAAAAAAGCTGAAAATAAAATAAAATTACTTAAACTTAAAAAAGAAAGCAAAATCAAAATGAAAAATGTATCATTAGGAACATCAAAACAAAATTATATTGATCCTAGAATAATATTTGCATTTATAAAAAAATATGATATACCACCAGAAAAAATATTTACTGCTAAATTATTATCACGTTTTCAATGGGCAAGTAAAGTTGATTCAGATTACAAATTTTAATTTTATTATGAATCTATTTAAAAATTTATATTATTAATTATTTAATGAAATTTAATTTTTTGCCATTATTATCAGTTCCAAATAAAAATGCATTAATGACGAAAGGAACATTTGGTTATGAATGGTGGTATCATTCAATGATAGGTTATAATGAAAAAACAAATGAACCAAGAGCATTTTTTATGGAATATTGTATAATGAATCCAAATAAAACAGATACAACAATTCCATCGTATCTGATGATTAAAGCTGGTACTTATAATAAAGATCCACATGAAATAAATAATTTTTATAATTTAGAAAATGTTACTATTGGAAAGGATAGTATGGAAGTTATTTTAAAAAATACTTCAATTTATGCAAATGAAAAAAAAATATCAGGTTATGTTTATCTAAATTCAGATATTGATAATCATATTGAATGGAATCTAACTGCAAATAAAGTTATTAGTTATGATTTAGGTTATGTTACTACATTATGTAATTACATAAATATTGCAGAAATGTATTGGCATGTTGCAGGTGTAAAAACAGAATATTCTGGGAATATTAAATATGAAAATGAAAATTTCATAGTTAAACCTGAATCATCATGTGGTTATCAAGATAAAAACTGGGGTACAGATTATACATCAAAATGGGTATGGTTATCATGTAATAATTTTATTGATAACTCAAATACTTCACTAGTAATTGGTGGTTCAAAACCAAAAATATTTGGTATAGAACTATTTGAAACATTAATAATTTATTTAAATCATAATAATAAATCATATGAATTTAATTTTAGTAAGTTTTGGAAAGTACATAATCAAAAAATAAATATATATAAAGATAATAAATATATTAATTATGATATTATTGTAGAAGATTTTGAAAATATAATTAAAATTGAATTTAAATGTGAAATATCTAAAATGGTAAAAATAAAATACCAAAATGCAAGAGGAAAATATGAACATAGAAATTTATTAAATGGACATGATGCTTTTGGTACTTTATCAATTTTTGATAAAAAAAATAACAATATAATATTTTTAAAAGGTTTATCGGCTGCATGTGAATTTGGTGAAAAAATATATCAATAATCATTTATTTTATGTATAATTATAATATGAATTATTACGAAAAATATATAAAATATAAAAGTAAATATTTAAAATTTAAACAAAAAAATATTATTCAAAATGGCGGTAATGAAAATATTATTTTATATAATAACGATTTTGTTAATTTATCACGTAAAATTAAAGATTCTAAAAAAAATATTTTTATAGATATTATTTTATGGATATTACAAGATTCAAAGCATAATAAAAATACAACTAAAAATGATAATGGATTTATTTTTTTAACTAATTCAGCAAATTTAGTTTTTAATAAGAATATGGATGGGTTTTATTTTGTTAATAATATAAAAGCAAGTAAAGATGAAATATTTGAATTAACATTTATTATAAAAAATATAATTGAACTAGAAGTAACAAAAAATTTTAAAATAACTGATTTGAATTTTAGTAGGAAAAATAATATATATGAAAGAATTGAATATATTAAAAAATATTTTGATAGTTTTGGTGACAATGATTTAGAAAGTATTTCTGAAGAAAAAAATAAAATCACAGAAGAAGTAAGCTCTCCATTAGAAACAAGAAAACATGAAACACACGAAGTAAGCTCTCCATTAGAAACAACTCAAAATAATAAGGACTCATTAATAAAACCTATCAAAGAAGGAAAATATATGATTCCTAATTTTGAACCAGGTACTTTTTATCCTAGTGATTATATTGTTGGAATGTATGAACCTATACATTATAAGAAAGATAAAAGTGAATTTAGTAGTGAATCTAGTGAAACAAGTGATGATATATAATAATTTATCAATAAAAATAAAATATCTTATTTATATTAATGAATTATATTAATTTTATTTCAGAAAGAGATTATTTATTATCATCATCAATACATAATAATGAATTAATTGATGAAAATCAAGATAATATTTGTTATTTAGAAACAAAATATGGTAAAAATAATTTACATAATATTATAAAATCAAATAGAAGCTATAAAAATAAATTTGCAAATATATTAAAGTTATGTAAAGATTGTAAAGATTCAAATCCATATACTTTTTTAGATAATGGATTAAATTGTTTAACATGTACGAATCAACTATTATATTTATCTAAAAATGAAGATAAATATGCAGAATTGGTTGAAAGATATATATTAGAATTAGAATCATTAAAAGTAATTTTAGATAGTAAAGATGAAAGTAATGAACTAAAAAAAGATCTTAAAAATCTTTATCATATTAAATTAAATGCATATAAAAAATCATTAAAATATTTAATATACTATAAAAAAAAAATTTGTAAAAATAAAAAAAAAATATTAGAATGTTATTCATTAAATGAAAATATTAATCAAATAATTCATAAAATAAATATTACAAATATTGAATTGGTTTATAATTTAATAAATCTACAAAATAAAGATACAACAAGAATATTAGAATTATTAGATGAGTACAAACAAACTTATAATTCTGAATTATTTAAAGACGTTAAAGAAATAGAAAAACAAAATATTAAAATTGAAGGTTTTGAAAATACTAGTCAAAATACTTTATTAGTTATACTTATTATCATTTTTTTATTTTGTATAATATATTTTTATACCAATTAATAATATAAAATCTAAAATATTATAATGATATATTCATGTGTAACAATTATATTAATAATTTTATTAATAATTATTTTTTATTTAATATTTTCTGAAAATTTTGAAAATGTTTATTTAGATCAAATTAAAATAGACAAAAATGATGAAATACCAGAAAAATATGAAATACAAGAAAAATATGAAATACCAGAATATGTTTTTATTATTGTAAGACATGTTAATTCAGAATTAACAAATAAATATTGGAAAGAATCATACAATTGCATAAGAAAATTTTATCCTGATGTTAAAGTTGTTATAATAGATGATAATAGTAATGAAAAATATTTAAATGATTTTGGTGTTTCATTAAATAATGTTGAAATAATTAAATCTGAATTTCCAGGCAGAGGAGAATTGTTACCTTACTATTATTTTTATAAAAATCACTTTGCAAAAAAAGCAATTATCATTCATGATTCTATATTTATTCAAGAAAAAATAAACTTTAATGATATTGATGATGTAAAATTTTTATGGCACCATATGCATTATTTTGATAATGTAAAAGAAGAAAAAGAAAAGATTTTGTCATTAAGATATAATTATGAATTAGATGAATTATATGATAATAAAAAAGATTGGTTACTAAGTTGTGGCGTAATGTCTGTTATTGATTATGATTTTTTAAAAAAAATAGAAGAAAAATATAATTTTTTTAATTTATTAAACGTTATAAAAACAAGATCAGATAGAATGTGTTTAGAAAGAGTTTTTGGATTAGTATGTCATGCAATAAAACCAGAATTGGTTAAAGATCCATCATTTTTTGGAATTCAACATGAATATAATTATACTTTTAATGACTATTTGAGAGAAAAAAGCAACAAAACTCTGAAAAAAAAAATTGTTAAAGTTTTTACAGGAAGATAGTGTTTTATTTGATTATTGTTAAATTATTTTTTAGTTAAGACTGAATAAATATAAAGTTTTATTAACTTCACTTAACATTTCATCTCTGATATTAATTAATTCTGTAGAATTACCCATAACAATTTTTAGTTCAGAACTTTCTAAATATTTTCTAATATTTTTGAGTAATTCAAGACCATTAGAATCAGTCATATTATTAATTGTAATTATATTTTTATTTTCTTCTAATGTAATTCTATATTTAGGATTTTCATTAGTTGATAATCTTCCATGTAGTACTTCCACAAATTTATCAACTAATTCACTTAAAGAACTATGTAAATCATCAGTTGCTTTGTGTCTAGGATAAGATAATGTTTGCCAGTGATATATTTTTATTTGATTTAAAATAGTAAAAAAAGTTAAAATAACATTTGAATATTTTGAAGACATATATATTAAAGGGTATATATTTTATTTCATTTTTTAATTATTTTATAATATTTTTTTTAAAATATTTTATATGAAAAAATAAAATTTTCTACAGAAATTATATAAAAATTTTTAAGTAAATAAAAATTTATAATTATATTATATATGTTTGAATTAAATAACACACAAAAAATTTTATTTATAAGTGCAATGGCTGCAATACTTGTACAATTGATTTGTATTTATTGTTTTTTAGATAAAGGAAAAAAATTTGATTTATTATATTGTTTTGGTTATTTATTTTTTTCAGCTTTTGCTTATATTGCTTATTATAAATTAGTTATACCTTAATATTAAAAAATTGAAAAAAAAAATATATATAAATATTAAGAGATATATATGTCTTTGTTAAGCAAATTTTTTAATTTTATTTTATTAATATCAAATAAGTATAAAATAGATGAATCGCATGGAATTAGACATAGTATGGAAGTATTACAATTTGCAAGTGAAATTATTAATAGTGAATTATTATTTAATCCACAATTAAAAGAACAGGAAAAAGTAATATATGCATCTGCATTATTACATGATATGTGCGATAAAAAATATATGGATGAAAAAGAAGGAATTAAAGAAATTCAAGCATTTTTGAATGATAAATTATCAACTGAAGAAATTGACGTTACAAGTACAATTATATCAACAATGTCATATTCTAAAGTCAAAAAAAATGGTTTTCCTAAAAATTTAGGTGATTATGAATTAGCATATCATATTGTTCGTGAAGCAGATCTTTTATCAGCTTATGATTTTGAAAGATGTATTATTTATAATATTCATAAATTAAGTGGGGATTTTGATGGAGCATTTATTGATGCAAAAAATTTATTTGAAAATAGAGTTTTTAAACATAATGATGATAACCTTTTTATAACTGACTATTCAAAACAAATTTCATTAAATTTACATGCAAATGCTTTAACAAAAATAAATAATTGGTCTAAATTACAAATGAGAATTTAGATATAACAAATGAGAATTTAGATATTACAAATGAGAATTTAGATATTAAGAAATTTAATTTAAATATATAACTATATATAATTAATATGTATCGTTATATTTTTAATAATATTAAAAAAATAATTCCAAAAATCACAGAAACTGAAATTATTGCATTAAAGTCTGGTGGTACAAGTATAGATAGAGAAATTTTCAAAGGTCGTATGAATTATAATAAATTATTTTCTCCATTAAAAAAATCAGTTATGCCGATCGAAATGGATAAAAATATAAATGAAATATTAGAAAAAGTAGGTGAAAATGCCATTTATCCAACTATAGATATTCATGAAATAATGAAATTTTTAGGTGAAAAAGGTTTTTTAAGTATGATAATAGATAAAAAATATGGCGGTAATAGGTTACCAATTGAAATACAATCACAAATTTTATCAAAAATTTCATCTTATAATCCTTCATTAGGAGTTGTTACAATGGTTCCAAATTCATTAGGACCTGCAGAATTAATTCAACATTATGGTACTGAATACCAAAAAGAATATTTTTTACCAAAACTAGCTAATGGAACATTTGTACCATGTTTTGGTTTAACAGGACCAAATAATGGTAGTGATGCAGTAGGTAAAATTGATGAAGGATTTGTTGAACAGATAAATGGTGAAATAAAAATCAGAATAAATTTAAATAAACGTTATATTACTTTAGCACCTATATCAAATTTAGTTGGTATTGCTTTTAAATTAAATGATCCACATAAATTATTAAAAAATGATAAATATGGTATTACATTAGCTTTAGTTGAAAGTGATCAGAATGGATTAATACAAGAAACATATCATAATCCAAATAATGCAGGGTTTCCTAATGGTACTATAAAAGGTACAATTTTAATTAATACAGATCAAGTTATTGGAGGAGAAGAAAAAATTGGAGAAGGGTGGAAAATGTTAATGGAATGTCTAGCAGTTGGAAGAGGTGTTAGTTTACCAGCAACAGCAAATGGAAGTTCAAAATTTATAACACAATCAATTATGAATTATATAAATATAAGAAAACAATTTAATATGAATATTGGTGATATGGAGGCTGTTAAAGAAAAATTTATTGATATGTATCTAAATACATGGATTATACATACATCTGTTAAATTAACAAATCATATTCTTGATACTGGTTCCACACCATCAGTAATTACTGCAATAATGAAACAACAAACAACAGAACGTGCACGCGTTATATTAAATAATGGTATGGATATTTATTCTGGAAGTGGTATATGTACAGGTGAAAATAATTTTTTTACTAAATTCTATAATTCGTCACCTGTTGGTATTACAGTAGAAGGTTCGAATACACTTACACGAGGACTTATTATTTTTGGTCAAGGATTAAATAAAAGCCATCCATATATTTTTCCAATATTTGAAAACATACAAAATAATGATTTAAAAGATTTTAAAATTAATTTCAATAATTTATTACTTGAAATTAGTAAAAATTATGTCTGTGTTCTTAATCCATTAAATTTTTTAAATCATAATAATTCAAAATTAAGATTGGAAAAAGCAACTATAAAATTTAGTTTATTAGCAAATTTTATTGCTCTATTAGGAGGTAAAATTAAGTCAAAACAAATGATTTCAGGAAATATGGCAGATATACTATCAAATTTATATTTGAGTTACAGTTTATTATGGTATCAACATAATTTTGGAAATGAATCAACTATTTTTTTACAAAATGAGTCTATAAATTATTTAATGAACGAACTTGAATATAAAATGAATTTAGTTATAGATAATTATCCCATTAAAACATTAAAACCATTATTATATCCACTCAAAAGTAAAATAATATATCCCAAGTTGGAAAATAAAAATAAATTATATAATTTAATTTTAAATAATAAAGAATTAGATGAAACATTTAAAAATGATATATATTTTAAAGGAACTGTTTTGGAAAAAATGGAATTATTAAATAAAATTGATAAGAATAGTCCCAAATATGAACTATTATATCAAGATATTATAAAGGTGGGTGAATTTAAAATTAATAAAATATAAAAATAAAATATTTTATATTATTATATGGAAGTTTTAGTTCATATTGAAATATCAAAAAATTCAAGAGTCAAATATGAATTTGATAAAGAATTGAATATGTTAATTTGTGATAGAGTTTTACCAGTACCTTTTGCATTTCCTTTTAATTATGGTTTTATTCCAAACACATTAAGTGGTGATGGTGATCCGTTAGATGTTATTATATATATGGAAGAAGCTTTAGTTCCAAATAGTTTAATTAAATGTAGAATAATCGGAGCATTAGAAACAACTGATGAAAAAGGTGAAGATATTAAAATAATTTGTGTACCATTAAAAAATATTTCATTTAATGAAAAACATATTGAAAATATAGATGATATTAATGATTATTTCATTGAAAAAATAAAATATTTTTATACTCATTATAAAGATATGGAAAAAGGAAAACAAGTTAAAGTAGGTAGAATATTAAATAAAGATGAATCAATAATAGTTTATAATAATAGTATTATTAAATAAAGATGAATCAATAATAGTATTATTAAATAAATTATTTTTTATGTTTTTTCAATAAATTATTGAATGCGGTTTCAGTTTCTTCATTTTTTCTTTTTAATGAAGAAATTTGAACATCTTTATTCTTATTTTCTTCATTTAATTTATTGATTTTGATATTATACCCATCAATAGAATTTAATAAGTATTTGTTTGTTTCTTCTGATACAGCAAGTTTATTTTGTAAAATTTGATTTTTATCACTCAATACAATAATTTTATCATCTTGAATATTATTAAAATATTCAAATAGATATTTTTTGTTGTATCTAATTGCAAGATCAAAAGAATCAATTTCTTGATTTTTTATTTTTTCTTTTGGATTTGCACCTAATGTTAAAAGATATTTAATTATATCATTACTAATATTTGGTGAACTAATTGCATATTGTAGAGCTGTAAAACCAGTAGATTCATCTAAAACATTATTATAATTCCTAATATTAATTAATTTCCTAACATTTGCTACATTATTTGTAACTATAGCAAAAATAATATCATTGCTATTTGATTCCTCCAATAAAGTTCTATTTCTATTATTTATTCTAAACATATTTTTACATGTTTAGAGTAAAACTATTTTTTTATCAATTTTTTTAGTATTTTTTTAATTTATGAATATATTTTTTAAGATCATGATTTGATATTAACTTAAAAAAATTATTAAAAATATTTATTTTAGAATTATATGGTTTATCATATTCATTTATTATAATATCATCGTTTTTCATCAATATTTCTAATCCAACTTGATATTTATTATTAAATGGTAAATTAGAAATAATATCATTTTCATTTATAACATTATAAATTTTAATTTTATCATTATTATGTAAAAAATCAGCAATATTTTTATTTAATATTTGAGGACTCCCAAAACATACAACTTCATAAGTATAATCATTATAATCTAATATGTTAAGTAAATCAATTATTGTTAAAAAAGATAAAATTGTACCTTTTGAATGACCTCCAAATATTTTTTTATATTTAGGAAAATATTCAAATAAATTTTTAAGAATATATAAAATATTATTATTTATATTGTTATGTTTATATAATTTTAATATTCCTGAATGAATTTTTAAATCATTATATGGAATAGAAGATTCTTTTATTAATAAATTATTAATCCATTCATCAAAATACATTGATCCTCTAAATACAATATTTATTTCTTCTATTTTATGATTAATAATAATTAACGAATGTAATCTGTTTTTATTATTAAAGTATCCATATATTTCAGTATCCGGAAAATTATTTGATATAAAATCTAAATAGTTTTTTGCTTCTTTTGAAAAATTTTCTGTATTAAGATAAGAAACATATTGATCTGTATTAAAATATATATTATTAGTTTTAATTGTATCAATAGATAAATTATTTTTTAAATCAAATTTTGATAAAAGACATAAAGAATCTTTTTTATTTTTATTATTAAAATCATAATCGTAAATAGTCTTTGACAAGATTGCCATTTTATATATTTTATTTATATTTATTTTTTCTATATTGTTTGAAATTTTGTTTCCATTTATATAATGTATTACTATAATAAAAATACTAATTAATAAAAATTGCATAAAATTAATATACAATCTATTATAATAATTTATACTTTAATTTTATTGATACTAATTAAAAAAATTGATTTATTTATATTATGAATTAGAATGTCAATATTATGTCAACTTTACAGAAATTGGAAAATATAAGCTATGATGATATAGAAAATAAATTAATGTTAATATTATTAGCAAATCCCAACAAAACATATACTAAATCAGAACTATATAATATTTTATTAGAAAATCTAGAATCTAATACACAATATGTACATCCACAATTTAAATTCAAATATATGGTTGTATTAAACCAATTACCATCAAATCATGATGTAAAAGTAACAGATGATTTAATTACAAGTGGTTTAGATATAGATTATTCAGAACTAAAAAATAAAGAAAATGTAAATGTAGAATTACCAAATATGGAAGAACTGAGTGAATTTATTGTTGAGAATAATTTATTAAAAACGACAAATTTTAATGGCGTACCATTTGATTTGGTACGTAATAATAAACTGTTATTAGTTGAAAAAATGTTTGAGGAAGAACATATGGTATATTTTAGAAAAACAAATACTGAAAATAAAACACCAATTAGATATATAAATTCACAACAAATGACAAATTTATTTTTAGAAAAAATATATTTAAAAATTATTGAACTTGAAAAAGAAAATTTAGAAATGTATGGAGAAATATTAAAACTAGAAAATGTTTCAATTTATAAATTTTTCAATAGAAAAATTCAAAATTATATTTTAAAAAATAATAATTATATTGTTAATATTTCAAGTATTATATTATCTATTCTATTATTAATGCTAAATGAAAAATCAATTAAATTACTAATATTTTTAAATTTAGTTTTTTGTTGTGTTGGATTTGTAAATTCTAAAATTTTTAGTAAATAATAAATTATTTTATATATATAAATAATATGGAAACAATAAAAATAGCATATCCATTTTTAAACTCAAATAAATTTATTTTATTATTTTATACAATTATGATATTATTCTCATATCCTTTAGAATCATTAGTTATACCACGAATATTTAGTAATTTTTTTAAAGAACTAAATAATGGGATAACTAATGAAATAATATATAAATTTGTATTTTATTTTTCTATTTTTATGGGTATATCAAATTTAGCACAAACTATTAGTTCAAGATTAGAAACAATTATTATACCTAGTTTTAATAAATATGTTAGTAACTTTTTATTTCAAAAAATTATATATTTCTATGAAAATAATTATGCAGATTTAGAATTAGGAAAAATAGTAACTAGAATTAATTCATTACCTTCTATAATTAGAGAACTTACAACAGATTTATTTACTTGGATCATACCAAAAATTTTAACATTAATTATTATAAATGTATATTTCTTTTATTATGACTATAGATTAGGATTAATTTCTTTGATATTTTTATTAATAATATTTTATTATAATTTTTTATCATATGATGCTTGTATTAAAATATCAAATCAAAGATATATTATATTTGAAAATAAATCAGAAGAAATACAAGATAAATTAAGTAATTTATATGCAATATATTCATCAAATAAAATAAATGATGAAGTAGAAAATTTTAATAATATTAATGAAAAATTTAGACTATATCAAAATAAATCTATGAATTGTAGTTCAACAATAAAAAATAACAATAATTTATTTACACTTTTATTTTTTGTTTGTATGATAGCATATATAGCATATTTATATAAACTAGGTAAATTTTCAAAAGATACAGTAATTGCATTATTTTTAACTTTAAATTTTTACATTCCAAGTTTAAATACTGTTATAACTTATTTACCTGATTATACAAATCATATGGGTATTATATCAAGTGTTAATGATTATATTAAATTAATTAATATTGATAGAGTTGAGAAACCAGAAATTAATTTAACACTAGGAAAAATAAATATTAAAAATTTGACTTTTGGTTATACAGATGATAAAAAAATATTGGAAAATTTTAATTTAACAATAAATTCAAATGATAAAGTTGCAATTGTTGGACCATCTGGAAATGGTAAATCTACATTAATAAAACTTATTATGGGGTATTATAAAATACCAGATGGTACAATATTCATTGATGATCAAGATATAAATAAATTTAGTTTAAGTAGTTTAAGAAAACAAGTAAGTTATATAAATCAAAATACAAAATTATTTAACAAAACAATTATTGAAAATATACAATATGGCAATGATTTAACTACTGAACAAATTCATTTGCTAATAGATAAATATGCATTACAAAACATATTTAAAAATTTACCTAAAGGATTTAATACAAACGTTGGTGTTAATGGTGATTCATTATCTGGAGGTCAAAAACAAATTATACAATTATTAAGAACTTATAATAAGAAAAATAAAATAGTTATATTAGATGAACCAACTTCTGCATTGGACAATGAATCTAGATTAGCTGTAACAAAAATAATATCTGATATAATTTTAAATAGTACATTGATTATAATAACACATGATGAACAAAATTTAAATTTAGTTAATAAAATAATAAAAATAAAAGAAGGAAAAATTATTTAAAATTAAATATAAAAAATATATTCTAATTTTATAATAATGTACATTATAGATTCATCTGGGAAAATAATATATAATTATGAAAATTTTATTAATTGTGATAATAAAAAATTTATTACAAATGATTTAATAACAGTTAATGATTTAAATCAAATAAAAAATGTTAATATTGATTGTTTAGTTGTTCCATCAAAAGTATTTAATGGATTTCAAAAAAAATCCTTCATTTTATCAACGGTAAATAGAGATTGTAATGATACAACATGCTCAAAAGGAGGACATCATAGTTTTCAAATTTTTCCATTCAATTTAATAAATAATATTATTTATGTTGATACAATTAAACCAAATTTTTTTTCTATTATAAATACTATTAACATGAAACCTAATGGAAAAATTGTTTTATTAAATAAAAATAGTAAAATTAAAATGATAAATATTAAAGATTTAAATAATAATGATGATAAAATTTTAACAAAAGACAAAAATGGTAATTTATGTCATGATCCTGATGATAAAACACCATTAAGTAAATTTAATTCAAATACTGAAACAAAAACAATAGAATATAAAAATAATCCTGTAATATATTTTTTTGGCGATTATGAAGCATGTAATATTGGTAAAAAGAATTTAGTAAATAAATTATTTGTTTATTTTGATTATGAAAATAAAAAAGATACAGAATCTTGTTTAAATAAAATGTTTTTTTCAAATGTAAAAAGTGGAAACACCAAAAAAGACTTTTTATTACCATTTAATATGCATGGTAAACAATATAATGATTCCATATCAAGAAATTTTATTATAAATTTTGATCCAAGAGAAATATCTACTAGAGATGGATTTTTAACAATAATAAATACTAAAAAATATATTGAAAAATTTCAACAAACCCAATCTTTATTTCTAAAATATTTAGAATGGAAAATAAAAAATAAGAATGGAACAGTTTTAGAATATTATTTAAAAAATATAAATTTAAAAGATGAAATTTTAGAGTTTATTTATAATTATACTCCTTTAGAAAGCGGTAATGATAAAATAGATTTATTTGTATCAGAATTATCAAATATTATATTAAATCTTGAAAATGCATCTTATTCGTCAGAAATGCCACCTTATTCGTCAGAAATGCCACCTTATTCGTCAGAAAGTCCTTTTTATTCATCAGAAAGTCCTTTTTATTCATCAGAAAGTCCTTTTTATTCATCAGAAATGCCACCTTATTCGTCAGAAAGTCCTTTTTATATATCAGAAAATAATAAAAAATCTTTACAAAACCAAACAAGTTTAAAAGGATGTATTATGTTTAATTCAAAATTATTATATACATTAAAACAACAAAAAAGTAATTGTTTATATATAAATTTTTGGTTAACATCATTTAACTTTAAAAATGAAAAAATAATTGAAATTAAAGAAAAAAAAGGACCTTATAAACAAATAAATTTTGTAGGAAATCCAAAATTAATTATTTATATTCCACCATATTTATTAAAAAATGATATAAATGAACGTGCAAATAGTATAAGTTCATATTATCAAACAAATGAAGATGTATGTGATATTTATATCAGTGTAATTTACTAAATTAGTGTAATTTACTAAATTAGTGTAATTTACTAAATTAGAGTAATTTACTAAATTAGTGTAATTTAGTAAATTATTTAAAGATTCTTAAACTATAATAATAATGGTTAAAGATACAAAACTATATGATATTTTAGAATTGAGTCCAAATGCAATAGATGATGATATACAAAAACAATATAAACTATTAGCAAAAAAGTGGCATCCAGATAAAAACAAAGATAGATTAGAAGAAGCAACTAAAAAAACACAAGAACTAAATGAAGCAAAAGAAATATTATTAAATCCAGAAAAAAGAAAATTATATGATCAATTTGGTTTAGATATGGCTAATGGTAATTCCTCAGCAGGTCCTAATCCAGAAGATTTATTCAATATGTTTGGAGGTGGATTTTCAGGTTTCGGTGGAAGAAGAGAACCTGAAAAAGAAAATATAATAATTCAACAAGAAGTAACATTAGAACAAATATACAATGAACATAATATTAGAATAAATTTTAAACAAAAAAATTGTTGTGAAAAATGTGGAGGTAATATAAATAAATGTAATCATTGTGATGGTAAAGGTGTAAGAATTCAAATAATTCAAATGGGTCCAATGATACAACAAGTACAAAGTACATGTGGAAATTGTAGAGGAAGTGGGAAAATTGCAAATCCTAATTCATGTTCAGATTGTAGAGGTGAAGGATGGAAATTAAAAGATGTTTCTATAAATGTACCATTAAAAAATGGTTTATCAAATGGTCAACAAATACATTTACAAAATATGGGTCATAACTTAAAAGACGGTAAAACTGATGT
>Ga0136644_10001313_pt1 | contig 19886 bp, 8 predicted proteins | sample C_130820_EF_Meta_FD_94780 | JGI IMG/M metagenome (GOLD analysis project Ga0136644, IMG submission 94780) | Freshwater microbial communities from Lake Croche, Canada to study carbon cycling - C_130820_EF_MetaG (v2) (version 2) | ecosystem: Environmental > Aquatic > Freshwater > Lake | place: Lake... | reverse complement strand
GTTCGTTGCTGCTGCTGCACAAAAAGCCCATTGGCATCGCTAAACACGGACTTGCAGGTGCGCGCCAATGCCTCGATCGCCCGGATCACCGCGTCGATGTCATCGGGCTTCGCATCTTTCCACGGCAGGTTGGCCGGATACGCCGGCTCACTGTTGTCGAGTGTCTTTGGTCCGCCGGGGCCTGGCGTGCCTGCTCGCGCCCAGGTCACGTCGAGGGAGTCGAACGACGCGTCGCCGATGGGGACGAACCGGATGTGGAAGCCATCCACTGCGTGACGGTAACTGACGTGAGCTCTGACGATCACCGCCTTGGGCAGTGGAAAATGCCGATCTGATTCGAGACGCGCCTCGAACGCCAAGGGAATCCGACTGTCCTTGTCGCGCACGAGCGGGAGCAGGTAGGCCTGCTGGTCGGGAGGAAGCCTGAACGACTGGGTGGGCGGTTCCTGCACTGCCTCGCCAGGCCGCACGCTCCGTCGACGAAACAACTGGATCACCTGCTGCCCGGAAACGAAGTACAGGTCCGGCACGATGTCCAGCCACGTCGGGAGACCGCGTGACCGCCGGTGGATGTATTCCGCCGCTCCCTTGACGACGTCGTTGACCGCATCTTGGGTAAACGTGCATTCCCATCGAGGGTGATGGTGCTGCAGGGCGGCGAGTACCGCGCGCTGGATCGCGGGCCGCTCGAACGGGCGGCCCACGAAGTGCCACCGGACGCGGTTCCCCCCGCCCCGGGAATCGAGGCTCTCACGGCTCGCAGACCTGCTCCACTCCGAGAGCCAACGCTCGAATCGGCTGATGAAGTGCTCGTCCGCCGCATCCTCGTCGTCCGCCCGGCAATGGACCCGATACCACGCCTGAGGCTCCGCGTCCGCGGCCGCCTGGATCCAGCACCAGTTTCCAGCCTGCCAGAGGTCGCGATCACAGATTTCCCGGACGAGCGATTCAACTTCATCGTCCCCCCAGTCTTGCGATTGCGTTCGTGGGTTCAGCGATCCTGCGACCGCTGCCCGGGCCCGCGCGGCAAGCCACGTAAATGACGTGGCCTCCCGTCCGGAAGTCAGTGCCTCCGCCACGCTCGCGCGCTCCCAATACAGCTGATCGTCCGAGGATTTCTCGTTCTGTTCGAACCGAGCCACGAGCGGCACAGGGACGAGGCCTGTCGCCTCACCATCGACGACCACGAACTGGTCTCCGTCCTCGACCACGGAGGCGGCATCCGTCACCCTCCAGCGCAATGCGGCCGCGACCGAACGCCAGATGAGCGTCACCGTGCCAACAGTCGCCGGCAACGCCGAACGCACGACCTGGCAGTCCATCTCGTCGCATTCGTCCGGAATCGCTACCGCCCATTCGGCGGCAGGGACGGCATGCGCGGCGACGGTGCTGAAAATCGTCCGCAGTGCCCCTTCACGGGGCAGGTCCTCTTTCGTGACGGGCAGCAGTTGACGGATCACGTGAGACGAGCAGGCGGCGTTGGCCCGCGGCGCACGCGCTGCCTCGTCGCCCCCCACCCAACGTTCGGCCCCTTGGATCGTCCACCTCGCGGCTGCCGCCGGCCCGCAGATTTCCACGCGTTCGCCTGGGTGGCCCGCGACCCGCACTCCCGCCCCGAACAGGTCGGCAGCCAGCGCCGCATGCAAACCATTTGGCGGAGCTATGCCAGACGGAATCGTCCATTCAGACACGAAGCGGGGCATTTGTCCGCGAGGCTTACAGCTAGCCACGAGCTTCTCGATGATCCACGTCGCACACTCCGCAAGCCCGTCTGGCACCGAAAACGCCGGCGACGAATCGACCCGCTCTCCCACGGTCATCGTGCATGCGAAGGTTGTGCCGGGAGCGTACTCCGCATCCCCGCCGAGGAACTCCAGGCGTACGCTTGCATGCTCAGGTGTCGCCACTGCCAAGCCCGGCGATTCGATGGGCCAGCTGCGGAATTCGATGCCTTCCCCGGACTGGCCGATGCTGATCGCCATCCCCGTGGTCTCGTGCAGATTGCAGAGCCATTGCCGCCCACCTGTCAGTGCATCCACCGAGCAAGAGTCACGACCGCCGGGCTTCACCCGAACCCACGTGCCGACGAGGTGCGTATCAACGCGTCGCCACAACGACGCTTCGACTGCCAACATCACGGCGGCCGCGAGCGCCTCGGTGCCGCGTGCCCACATCGTTTCAAAATGCTCTTCCCGTGTCCGCAACCAATTCGTGAGTTTCCACACCCGCTTGTAGTCCCGGTCGCCCAGCAAGACGTTGTTGGGGGTGAGGCTCGTCGCGGGCCGGACCGTCGCCAGAGGCGACCGCTCGAACCCCTCGCGGCAGATATGCCGTAGGGATTCGAGTCCGGCCTCGACAGGATCTCCCGGGAGTTCCCCCTCGTCGCGGCGCGCTACGCCACCGCGTCGCCGGGCCAGAATATTCCGGACATCTCCGATCATCCGGCACACGACGCGATTCTCGTGGGTGTCCGGCACCCAAGGCCGAACCACGCCGAGCATGCGCCTGGCGTGTGCCAGTTTGTCTCGCACGGTCGCTCCCGGCCGCTGGGTGAGCCATCGCAGCCCCCGCACGTCGACTTCCCGCAACTTGGGCAGCCCCAATACCGTGTGCTGCCGCCGCATGCGGTGCCGAGGCTCCCTGACGATCTGGGCGATCGATTGGGCCGCCCACGTCGCGACCAGGAGCGATGCGTCGATCGGATCCGGGCCCTGATCCGAAGCCTCCAGCAGTCGGGCGGCAACTCGCCGCAACGCCTCGCTGGCTGGTAGAAACACCGCGTCGGCGGTATCCGGATCGATCTCCGCGACCCTGCAAAAGAGGTCCTGTAGCCCAAGCAACGCCTTCCCGTGGGCAACGCGGTCCGTCTCCGACGCTGGCACGTCGCCTGACTCGATGACCCGCAACGGGAGCGGCTGGCTCTGCCATGCCGACCCGGCGTTCACGGCCGCCTGCCGCTCCTCTTCTCTGCGATGCGAGTCGGTCACCATGCTTCGATTCCTCTGGCCGCTCACACCCCCGGGCTCTTGTCCTCAAGGTAGCTCGAACTGCACCAAACGAACTGCCCGTCTCCGGCCTCGCACGCGCGCTTAAAATCCTTCTTGAGTTCGGGCGTGTGGGTGTAGTCGTCCAGAACCTTGTCGATCAGGTCCAAGCAGCGACGGCCGGCACCCGATTCGACCGTGATGCCCCGCAGTTTGGGCATCACCTTCTGCGCGAGCTGGTCCTCGAACGCCGACTTCCAGGCATCGCCCGAGACCGTTCCAGCCACGTCGGGATGGTTGGCGACATACCGCTCGGTAATCTGCAGTATGCGGTGGGCAACGGCGCGATTTACCAGACCCAACGCGTCGTTGATCCGATCGAAGGCCGCCTTCAGATGACTGCGCACGTCTTGCTCGAGCGACTCGTTGCCTCGCTGCCACGTTTCCCACGTCCCGGTAGCCAGACGGTATTTCGCACGCGGGGCAAGCGCGCTCTGATCCCGCGTGACGAGCTGCCTCGGCCGCGGGAAGTAGATCACGTTCGCACGGTCGAGAACCTTGTCGGAAAGCGTGTTGGTCGACTCGTCCTCGTTCACCGTGCCCACGAACAGCAGGTTCGAGCCTAGCGGCATCTCGTAGGGCTCCATGCCGGAACCGATATCGACGGGCATGCGTGGCGTCTCGCCATCGTGCCGCCGCCCCTCGAGTCGGCTCAGCAGCTCGCTAAAGTACAGTTCCACGCGGGCCAGGTTCATCTCGTCGAGCATGACCACCAGCATCCGCTCGTCGTCGTTTCGGGTGCATCCGGCAAGCGCCTGAAGCAACTGCGTCGGCTTGAACTGCCCCGAGAGGTAGTCGAAGAAGCCGAACAGGTCGGACGGCGAGTCCCAGTTCGGAAGCACAGGCACGGGCATGAACTCAATCCCGCCGAAGCGAGCATAGAGTTTTGGCAATTCCGACTTTCCCGTGCCGCTGACGCCCGCCAAGACGGTCAGCGACGACCAGTCGGCGATCTTGAGCGACGTGTGGAAAGCCTTCAACAGGCGATCCGGAAAGCGAAAGCCGCTCTCAGCGATTCCTTGACGGACGCTGTCGAGCCACTCCGCTTCTGCGGTGACCGTGCCGACTGTGTCGATCTCGCACAGCCCCGACACCGGCTGCTCGATCGCGACGATCCGGGCCTCGCGCGTCGACCCCTTTTCTTTGCGGTCACGATCCTCCCGCAACCGCTCGATCTGCCCGCGGATCTCCGCGGCCTCGGCCTCCAACGCCTTGACCTTGCCCTGACGCCCGGCAACTTCCGCCTCGGCGGCCCGCACTGCGGCGAGTGCCTCCCGTTCTTCGTCCCGCAGGTCCTTCAGGCGGTTCGACAGGGCCTCCATCTCAACGCGATGCCGGCTGATATCACCTTCCAGCTTCGTGATCTGCAGTTCGCGGTCCCGGATCCCGGCGCCGCTCTCGATGTCCTTACGCTGCAACGCGACATGCTCCCGCTTGAGGCCGTCCAGGGCCGCCGCGGTTTCTTCGAGCAATCGCTCTGACTCCTGCCGCTGGCGCACGGCATCGTCGAGGGCCCCTTGATGCTCGAGTTTGACCTTGTCCCACAAGTCGGCATAGCGACGCGCGTGGGCGTCCTCGAGCAACTGCTCCTTGGCGTGCAGTTCGCGGCCGCGGTCCGCAAGGCTCTGCTCGATTTCCTGCTCCCGCTCCTTGACTCGCTGCCGTTCAGAAGCGACCTGTGCGCTCCGTTCCTCGTAACTGCGTTCCCGAACCGTGTGGGATTCGAGCAGGTCCTCGAGTCGCTTGATATCTCCGTCGCGCTGGGTGAGATCACCAGCGAGCCTCTCCTTGTCTCGCTGAAGCGTCTCGATCTTCCGGGTGGACTTGTTGAACCTCTCCAGAGCGTCCCGCCGTTCCCGGTCGAGATCGGACAAATCTTTCTCCAGTCTCGCAACCTGAGCACTCAACTGAGCGGCGTCCACGTTGCCCCGCTGAACGGTCTCATAGCGGTCCCGCAGTGCCCGCAACTCGTTGACTTCTCGCGTCACCTCCTGAAGGTTCAGTTTCAGCTGTTCGACGTTCCCGATCTCGGCTCGCAACTGCTCTAGAGTCTTCTTAATCGCAGCCTTCTGATTCTCGAGTTCACTGATGTCCCCCAGGCCATGCTGGGTTTTGTATGACTGCAGCTCACGCTGGGCCAGGATCGCCTGTTCCTCGGCATTGACCTTCTGCGAGCGCAGGTCGTCTCGCTCCTGCTCGAGCACCGCAAGCCGCTGCCGCAATTGCTGGATCGTGCCTGGCTGGTACTGCACGACGTGCTCTGCCTGCTGATCACTGATCTCGATCAATGCGGCAAGAACAGCCTCCGTGCGAGCCCGCTTCTGCTCGATCGCCTCGTGCTCCTGCTTTGCTTGCCGGACGAGGCTTTCGATATCGGTCCGCAACGCAGTGGCAGCGTCGCGCAGATGGCCGTCGATCTCCAACGCACGACCGTCGAGCAGGTCCTTCAATCGGCCGTCGATCTCACGATACCGACCCTCAACCCGCGTTGCGACCGTTTCGGCCTCCACCCGCGCCTTTGCCATTTCCTCGCGGAGCGTGCCCTGCAGTTCCTCCCTGAGGTCCTGCAGCGACGGCCCTTCGTCACGCTCGTTCGACCGCCACGCCACGAGTTCATCGCGGAGCAGCTTCAGCTGCTCCGCGACCGCATCCTGCCCACGACGTGCCGCGTCGACGATTGACGTAATCGATGCCTCAACCCCGAGAGCCACAGCTTGCTCTTCAGGGCCTGCTGAACTTGAGAACTCTGGTGACGAATCGTCGGCCATGCGATTGACAGCTTTCATGCTTGAGGGAACAAAGAAGCCGGTTTCGAGTACGGAGGGCTGACGTGCCCAAAAGAATACCTCTTCGGAAGGGTCTCCCCAAGAGTCCGGGCCCCGCCGCTACGTGCCAACAGGTCCGGTTATGAGGATGGTACGCGTCACACCGTCGGAATGTGACACCAATCCCACCGTCGAACGGCGCTGGGATTCTCGCAGTTGCGGATCCCATAGACGACTACGGCTTGAAAGGCCGCCCGTGGTCATCCACCAAAATGCGGCCCACGCCTCCGCACATCGCACAGACGATCTTGCCTTCTCCGTGGCAAGTGCGGCAACCGTCTTTGCCGGGGATTCCGACATGGTAAGGGTTGCAAATAGGGCATTTCACCACCCCGTCTCCATCACACCCTGCACACCGCTCGTCATACATCCGCTGGGTCTCCCAGTTAGTACTTCAGTTCATCCAACGTAAAGTCGCATGCGTTTGCAAACGCCTGTCAAAAAGCGAAGCGCGCGGCGTGGTAGCCAGACCGGCACACTCCGCCCCACACCGCTCACGGAACCATATCCTCACCTGACTTGGATCAGGATTTCTGGGGAAGGCATCGTTCTTGTAGCCGCATCTTCCGCGAAAAGAATCTCAGCGCCTCGGTGTTTCCCGGAATGAACTCACTGCCCGCGGTGCTTATCCGCTGAAGCTGCCTGATTTCCGCACAAAGCGATCTGCCATCGTACGACTCCAAGAAACGAACCGCCTGGGACCCCAATGTTTCAGCGACTGCTGCGTTTCTCCGTTGCTCACCAGATCGGTGCTCGCCCACTACAGAGAACAACACCGCTTTCTTCCTCAGAAAAAGAATCTCGCTGGTCGTGTTCCGGCCAGCTCGAGCCACAACAACCTCGCAATCATAGACCTCGCTCGCTGTCGCAATATTCTTCACCATCACGACGTTCGCAGGCACATCCGCTTCTTCGTAAGGAAACCGAGCGCCCGATAGAAACACTTTGAAGACAAGGCTGGTTTCGTATCGCGCGGCATCGAGAACAACACGAACAAATGCCTGACACGACTCGTGGAAAGCGCTCGTGGCACACGTAGTTCCGCCTCCAAACACGACAGACACGACGTTCGGTCTTTCGACGGACGAGAGCGTCAAAACCCCGCTGCGGATAATTGTGGATGTCGAAAGCACGTTGCTTTCCTCCGAGGCTAGCCGCTCGAGTCCGTGGACAATCCGATAGTCAGAGGCTCCGTAGCAAAAACGAAAGAAGTCGCTCGTACTTGCAGGAAGTTGGGCGTTACACCAGTCGGAAGGGTTCATTACGCTGACAATGGGAACGCCGGGCAGACCGACCTTGATCGCGAGCACCATCAACGGCTCACCATCGATGACAACACAGTCAATCCGCAACGTCCTCACCAACTCGAGGATTCGTTCGGCACTGGCGGAGACCGGCTGAATGCCAAGAGACATGATGTCTTGGCGATCAATCTGCACAGCGCACTGTGCATGCAAAGCTTCAAGATACGCGAGGCCGTTGCCGTAGGTTACGAAAAAGCAACTCACATCAAACGACTCTTCAAGCGACCTCGCAAGCTCAACTGACGCAACGACACGACCGAGACCTGGAGTGCCCCTTAAGACAAACAAGAGCCTCTGGTGCTGGGTCACTGCACCATCTCCAAGGGGCATCCGTTCCTGACCCACTTCTCTGCCCACTCTGAGACATCCTTGTCCGACATGGAAGTCGTATCGAGCACGACGGTTTTCGGGTTGCTCTTAAAGTAGTGCGAATAATATGGCAACCACTTTTCGACCCATTGCTCCATCCCGCGACGCCGCCGGTCGTCTGCTCGGATTCTTTGCAAAACAATGTCGATATGTGCATCCAGATAAAGAAGTCTGTTGCTGCGACAGCCTCGAAGCCTGTGCAGACTTTCGCCAAACTTGCCTTCTACGTCCCAATTTGCCCCGATCGTCCGAGGATAGTGAAGAAAAAAGAACTCCTTCACTTCGGGGCCCCGGATCGTGAAAACTTGCTCGTAGCGTTGAAGTCGTTCCCACCGCGAACACTCGAAATCTACGTACCAATCCTGAATACGATAGAAGTCTTCCTCGCAGGACAGAGCGAGACCACTTTGCTCACGCTTCGCACGAAGCTCCTTGTGGCCCTCCTCCTCGAAACACCCTGCACTAGGAAAAGCCTGCTGCAAGCTCCTCACAAGAGTCGACTTGCCAACGCCGTGGGGCCCCTCGATTGATACAACGAAAGCCATCGTCGCATTCTCCTTACACGGTGCTTACTTGCTGATACTCGCGTTCCTCGCCTCGAGGTAGCTTGCCCCCTCAAGCGACACCCCCTACGCTAAGGGGAGCCGCCGTTTCGTCAAGCGTCACCGTGGCAGCAGATCCGGGTGCATCTTCCAACCGCCCGCAGCTCTAGCATTCACAAAACGCGGTCTCCAAACCCAATCTGTGGGATGAAGAGCGATGCATACGTTGGAAAACTTGGAAATTCACGTCGCGCATGGCTGCAATCTCACCTGCGAGAGCTGTTCCCATTTTTCCAATCACGGCCATAAGGGCATCGTGTCCCTTCGAGAGGCGGCCGGTTGGATGGGGGCTTGGAAGCATCGGCTCAGCCCATCGACATTCTCGCTTCTGGGTGGCGAACCAACGATCCATCATCAACTGCCTCAGTTTGTGCTTCTCGCGCGCGACCATTGGCCTCATGCACGCCTGCGGTTGGTGACAAACGGCTTCTTCTTGCACCGTCATCCGCGCCTGCCTGTGGTCCTGAATGCAACCGATACAGTCTTATGCCTGTCGATTCACCACGACACACCAGAGTACCGAAGCAAGATCGGGCCAGTCAGGCAGCTCCTCTCCCAGTGGCAGAGCAAATACGGCATTCCGATTGAATATTTTGAATCACACAAGTATTGGACGCGGCGCTATCACGGCTTTGGCGCCGAAATGCAACCTTATGAGGACCAGCAACCCCGGCAGAGTTGGGAGCAATGCCGTGCCAGATACTGCCGGCAACTGTTCGACGGCAAACTCTGGAAATGCAGTCCACTCGCGTACCTTCGCTTGCAGAGCGCGAAATACCGGCTTTCCAAGGCATGGAGTCCGTATCTCGACTACCAACCTCTTGAGCCAGCCTGCACGGATGAGGACCTACGGGCGTTCTTGAGCCGCGAAGAGGAGGACGTTTGCAACATGTGCCCCGCCTCCCCCGAGCATTTTGAATTACCGAATCCACTGCCTGGCATGAGCACTTAAAAAATCAGCCGCGTGGGGCGGTCGAAACCGAGGCGATGGTCGATATCGGTGTCCCCGGCATAGGCCGAGGGAAGCCGCAAAGCTTTCCGGCACAACTGCTGCACGCTTCTCGTATTCGTTTCAGCGGCTCAGCGGCCACATGGCCAGCCGGAAGCAACCCTGGGAGACTTACAAATGCGGATCGTAGAATACAACGGCGTACCCGTAAAGCGGCAGACGAAGGTAGGCCCGGACCAGATCAAGGTCGTCTTCTACGACCGTGCCCCCATCATCGTGACCTCGCAGCAGTGGGCTCAAAACGCCCGCGACCGCTTCTTCGACGACCCCGCAGTTCGCCGCCGTGAAGTTGTCCGGCCGCCGACCCGGCGGAGTTGGTGTTAGTCGCCGGCGCGACCAACGGGAGGCTCCACATGCGGCAACGGACCAAGGTTGTCCTGCGGCCGCGTAGGCTGGCGGACTTCCCTCCGACCCCATACTCTGGAGGGGCTTCCTCCCATACACAAGCGCCTTGCGGCGGCCCGCACGCAGGCGTTGCCCACAATGCTCACCCCCTCCGACCTTCGCCAAGGTGCCGCCGTCGTCGGCCTTGAGCCGAATATCGTCGTCACCATCGCCGCCACCGCCCCGGCCGGCGATGCGGTCACCGTCTTCTACCGGCTCCCCGACGGGTCCCCCCGCGACCGGCTCGTCACGCCCGCAGACCTCGCGGGCCTGTCCCTCGCCACGGCCGAGCGGCCCTGGGCGTTCGACGGCGACGGCGAGGCATTCCAACTCGCCTGCGAGGCCCGGCGGATCGACCTCGCTTTTCTCTTCGACCCGATGATGGCCGTGCACGCCTCCAACGTGCAGCCCCTGCCCCACCAGATCTCGGCCGTCTACGAGAAGATGCTGCCCCGGCAGCCGCTGCGATTCGTCCTCGCCGACGATCCCGGCGCCGGCAAGACGATCATGGCCGGGCTCTACATCCGCGAGCTCATCATGCGGGCAGACGGCCGGCGGATCCTCATCGTCGCCCCCGGCAGCCTCGTGGACCAGTGGAAGACCGAGCTCTTCGAGAAGTTCGGCCTCGAGTTCCAGATCTATTCGACCGCCCTCGACGCCGCCGACCCCGGCGGCAACGCCTTCGAGAGCCGCCACCAGTTGATCGTCCGACTCGACCAGATCGCCCGCAATCCGGAACTCCAGCGAAAACTCGTCGCCACCGGCTGGGATCTCGTGATCTTCGACGAGGCCCACAAGCTCGCCGCCCACTACTTTGGATCGAAGCTCGAAAAGACCTCTCGCTACGAGCTTGCCGAGCTGCTCGGCGGCCACACCCGTCACCTTCTCCTCATGACGGCCACGCCGCACAACGGCAAGGAGGAGGACTATCAGCTCTTCCTCGCCCTGCTCGACGGCGACCGCTTCTACGGAAAGTTCCGCGACGGCGTCCACAAGGTCGACGCCACCGACCTCATGCGGCGGATGGTGAAGGAAGACCTGATCACGTTCGACAACAAGCCGCTCTTCCCCCCGCGCAAGGCCTACACCGTCAACTACGAGCTCTCGCCGCTGGAAAACGATCTCTACGAGGCCGTCACCGACTACGTGCAGACGGAAATGGGCAAGGCCGACCGCCTCTCGGGCGCCCAGAAAAACTCCGTCGGCTTCGCCCTCACCACGCTCCAGCGGCGGCTCGCCTCCAGCCCCGAGGCGATCTACCAGTCGCTCAAGCGGCGGCACGAGCGGCTGGAAGAACGGCTCCGCGAGGAACGCATGGGCGGCCCCCGCCGCCGGCCTGCCCTCGGCACGCTCCCCGAGTCGTTCGCCATCCCGGAGGACGACGACGATCTCTCCGCCGACGAGCAGGAGCGGCTGGAGGAGGCGATCGTGGACGAGGCGAGCACCGCCCGCACCGTGCAGGAACTCGAGGCCGAGATCGAGATCCTGAAGGGGCTCGAGGAGCAGGCCAAGCGGGTGGTCCACAGCGGCCAGGACCGCAAGTGGGACGAACTCTCACAGATTCTGCAAAACGCCCCGGAGATGCGCGACGCCACGGGCAAGCTCAGAAAACTCATCATCTTCACCGAACACCGCGACACGCTGAACTATCTCCAGCGACGCATCAGTGGCGTGTTGGGCAGCGACACGGCCGTGGACACGATTCACGGCGGCACCGTCCGCGAGCAGCGGCTGGCCACGCAGGCGAAGTTTCGCTCCGAGTCGGAGCTACGGGTGCTCATAGCCACCGACGCCGCCGGCGAGGGCGTAAACCTCCAGACGGCGAACCTGATGGTCAACTACGACCTCCCGTGGAACCCCAACCGCCTCGAACAGCGGTTCGGCCGCATCCACCGCATCGGCCAGCCGCACACCTGCCACCTCTGGAACCTCGTCGCGGCCCAAACCCGCGAGGGCGCCGTCTACCACCGGCTGCTCACGAAGATGGAAACGCTCAGCGAAGCCCTTCAGGGCCGCGTCTTCGACATCCTCGGCGAAGTGTTCGAGGAGAAGAGCCTGAAGGACCTCATGATCGAGGCGGTGAAGTATGGCAACGCCCCGGCCGCCAAGGCCACGCGGCTCGGTGAGATCGACCGGGCCCTCGATCGCGACCATCTTCTGGAGGTGCTCGACCGCGGTGCCCTCGCCACGGAGTCGTTCAGCCCCGACCGGCTCTACGCCGTGAAGGAGGAGATGGAAAAGGCCGAGGCCCGCCGGCTCCAGCCCCACTTCGTCAAATCCTTCTTTATGCAGGCGTTTCCGCGACTGGGCGGCGAGATCGAGGAACGGGAGCACGGTCGCTACGAGATCACGTCGGTGCCGGAGAGCATCCGCGACCGCGACAGGTTGATCACCGGCCGCAACCGCCGCGACCCCGAGCCCGTACTCCGCCGCTACGCTCGCGTCTGCTTCGAGAAGAACGGTATCCAGATCGACGACCGGCCCGACCTGCCCCAGGCCGTGCTGCTACACCCTGGCCATCCGCTCATGCTGGCGGTCACCGACCTCGTCCTGCAGCAGCATGCGAACCTGCTCCGCCAGGGCGCCGTCCTCAGCGATCCCGACGACGACGGCACCGAACCCTGGCTCCTCTTTCTGCTCACGCACGAAGTCAGAAGCGGCGATGGCACCGTCCTCTCGAAGCGGCTTCAGTTCGTCCGCGTGAACCCCGACGGCTCATCGTCGTTCGCCGGCTGGGCGCCACACCTCGACCTGGAGCCTGTGTCTCCGAGCGAAATCCCGCTCCACGAATCGGTGCTGAATGCCGACTGGATCAGGAGCGACCTCGAACAGAAGGCTGTGGCCCTCGCCGCCACGCAGCTGGTGCCGCAGCATTTCAAGGAGATTGCCGACCGCCGCACGGCCCACGTGGACAAGACGCTCGCGGCCGTCCACGAGCGACTCACCCGCGAGATCGACTTCTGGAGCGACCGCTACGGCAAGCTCAAGGACGACCTCGCCGCCGGCAAGGACGTGCGGCTCAACCTCGACAACGCCCGGCGGCTGATCACCGACCTCCAGGGCCGGCTCGACCGCCGCAAGAGGGAGCTGCAGGCAATGCGGCACGTGGTGAACGGCACACCCGTCGTCCTCGGTGGCGCCCTCGTGATCCCGGCGGGCCTGCGGCGGCGGGCCACGGGCGACGAGCCGCCCGACGCCGTGGCCGCCCAGTTCGCGGCCGACGCCGCGGCCCGGAAGCGGATCGAAATGGCCGCCATGGAGGCGGTCCGCCGGGCCGAGGAGGCCCGCGGCTGCGTCGTGAAGGATGTCTCGTTACAGAAGTGCGGCTGGGACATCACGAGTTGGCCCCGCTCCGCCGACGGCTCGATGCCTGTCGCCCGCCACATCGAGGTAAAAGGCCGAATCAAGGGGGCCTCCACCGTCACGATCTCGCACAACGAGATCATGTTCGGGTTCAATCAGGGCGACAAATTCGTCCTCGCGATCGTGATCGTCGGCCCCGACGGCTCGACCGAGGGCCCGTATTACATCAGAAAATTCGTGGACCACCCGCCCGCGTGGGGCACGGCCGGCTCGATCTACCACCTGCACAAACTGCTCGAACGCGCGGAGCCGCAATGACGACCGACCAGCCCGTGACCGCGCCTGTGATCGCACCCAAGAAGCTCATCGAGGTGGCCTTGCCTCTCGACGCAATCAATGCGGCCTGCGCACGTGAAAAATCGATCCGCCACGGGCATCCGAGCACGCTCCATCTCTGGTGGGCCCGCCGGCCGCTGGCCGCCGCCCGGGCCGTGATCTTCTCGCAGATGGTGAACGACCCGGAGGACATCTGGCGGCTCAAGAACCCCGGCCGCGAGCCCAACAAGCAAGAGAAAGGGCACTGGACGCGGGCCCGCCAGAAGCTCTTCGAGATCATCGAAGACCTTGTGAAGTGGGAGAACACGACGAACGAGGAGGTGCTGGAGCGGGCCCGCGAGGAAATCCGCAAGAGCTGGCGGGAAACCTGCGAACTCAACAAGGACCATCCACAGGCCGCCGAGCTGTTTGATCCCGAGAAACTGCCGGCGTTTCACGACCCCTTCGCCGGCGGCGGTGCGATTCCGCTCGAGGCTCAGCGGCTGGGGCTGGAGAGCTACGCGAGCGACCTGAACCCCGTCGCCGTCCTCATCAACAAGGCGATGATCGAGATTCCCCCGAAGTTCGCCGGTCGGGAGCCGGTCAATCCGGAGTGGCAGTCGAAGAGCCCCGAAGAGAAGGCGATGAAGGTCTGGAAGAGGGCCGAGGGGCTGGCGGAGGACGTTCGCTACTACGGCAAGTGGATGCGGGACGAGGCCGAGAAGCGGATCGGGCATCTGTATCCGAAGGTCGAGATCACGGCCGAGATGGCGAAGGACCGGCCGGATCTGAAGCCGCTCGTGGGCAAGAAACTCACCGTCATCGCGTGGATCTGGGCGCGAACAGTAAAAAGCCCGAACCCGGCGTATTCGCACGTGGATGTGCCGCTGGCGAGCACGTTTGTTTTGTCTAGCAAAAAAGCGCAAGAGGCCTACGTCAAGCCTGTTGTAACCGGCGACTCCTATCGTTTCACCGTCGCCATGGGCGCACCGCCCTTAGACGCTAAAGACGGCACAAATCTTGCTCGCGGCGCGTTCAAGTGCCTGGTCTCAGGGCAGCCTTTCAAATACGAGTACATCGACGAGGAAGCGAACGCGGGACGAATGGGCAGTCGCCTTATGGCAATTGTGGCTCAGAACAAACGCGGGCGTATTTACCTGAGCCCGTGCTCTGAGCAGGAAGTCACAGCACACGACGCCGCCCCGACGTGGAAGCCAGAAGCGCCGAGTAGAGGGACGTGGGCAAGCAACGCCCAAGGTCGACGATACGGATTCAACACGTTTGCCGATTACTTTACGCCTCGACAACTGGCAGTTCTGACAACCTTTTGCGACTTGGCGAACGACACTCGCACACTCATCGAACGGGACGCGCGCGCCTGCCTTAATGACCATGACAGTCGCCCTTTGGATGCCGGCGGGACAGGCGCGTGCGCGTATGCCGCTTCAGTAAGCACATATCTCTCGCTCGGAATTAGCAAGCTTGTCGACTACAACTGCACACTGGTGACTTGGATCAATCAACGCGATCAGGCAGGCCACGCCATCAGCAAACAGGCTTTGCCGATGGTATGGGACTACCCCGAGGTCAACCCATTCGCGAACGCTGCAGGGGATCTCAACGTATCGCTCGCAGGCATAAGCAAGGTTGCGAGCTCGATGCCTGCAGATGCACCTGGGCATGCAGCCCAAGTTGACGCAACCTCCCTCCGGTTCCCCTCGCCCCGCGTCGTTAGCACAGACCCGCCTTACTACGACAACGTCTCTTATGCGGACCTGTCGGATTTCTTCTACGTGTGGCTGCGACCTTCGATGCGTCAATCGATGCCGGAGTTATTCGCCACAATCGCGGTGCCCAAAGATGACGAGCTTGTTGCAAGCTCAATACGTCACGGCTCGAAACAACGTGCGGAGGCGTTTTTCTTAAATGGAATGACCCGCGCAATGACTCAGCTGGCATCACAAACCAACAGCGCGTCTCCACTAACCATTTACTACGCATTCAAGCAGTCAGAGACGGTTAGCGAGGGAACGGCGTCGTCTGGCTGGGAAACTTTCCTTGAGGCCATCAGGCAGTCTGGGTTAGCAGTCACAGGAACGTGGCCCATGCGCACAGAGCGCGGTGCACGATCGGTAGCGCGCGACGCAAACGCCCTCGCCTCCAGCATCGTCCTCGTCTGTCGCAAACGATCTGCCACTGCGGAGACAATCTCACGTCGGCAATTCATCCGCGAGTTGAACGCCGCGCTGCCGCAGGCGCTCGACGCGATGACGCGGCAGTCGGAGGGCGAGCATTCCCCCGTAGCGCCGGTGGACCTGTCCCAGGCCATCATCGGTCCCGGGATGGCCGTGTTTTCGAAATATGCCGCGGTTCTGGAAGCCGACGGATCGCCGATGACCGTGCGGACGGCGCTGCAGCTCATCAACCGCTTTCTTGCCGAGGACGACTTCGACGCCGACACGCAGTTTTGCCTCCATTGGTTCGAGCAGCACGGGTGGGAGAGCGGAAAGTTCGGCGAGGCCGACACGCTCGCCCGGGCGAAAGGCACGAGCGTGGACGGCGTGAAGAACTCGGGTGTCTTGCAGTCGGCCGGCGGCAACGTGCGGCTGCTCAAGTGGGCCGACTACAAGCCGGACTGGGATCCGACGGCCGACGACCGGCTGCCGGTGTGGGAGGGCCTCCACCAACTCGTGCGGGTGTTCAAGACCGACGGCGAGAGTGCCGCCGGGAAAGTGCTCGCAGCCGTGGCGGCGAAGGCCGAGCCGATCCGCCAGCTCGCCTACCGTCTGTACACGCTCTGCGAACGCGCCGGCCGCGCCGAAGACGCCCGCGCCTACAACGAGCTGATCACGTCGTGGTCGCCCATCGAATCCGCCGCCGCCGCCACGCCCTCCACCGCCCCCGCCCAGAAGACGCTCTTCGAGTAGTATCGACGCATGCTCTCCCTCGACCACGACTTTGAAAAGCGATTGCCCTTGTCGCACCGGCTGGTGAAGACGGTGGGCACGCTGCGCGAGTATCGAGGCATGGAGGCGAAATATCGACAGCAGACACCGCAGGTGCTCGAGTCGCTGCGGCAGGCCGCGGTGATCCAGAGTGTCGAGAGCAGCAACAGGATCGAAGGCGTGATCGCGCCGCTCGGACGAATCCGGGCCATCGTCGCCGACAACGACGCTCCGCGCGACCGCCCGGAGGCGGAGATCGCCGGCTATCGCGACGTGCTCGACACGATCCACGGTTCCCATGAGGGAATCAGGCTCACCAGCGGCGTGGTGCAGCAGTTCCATCGGCAACTGTTCGCGCGTACGGATGTCCGCGGCGGCGGTGAGTGGAAGGTGCAGCCGAACGACATCGTGAGGATCCATGCCGGCGGTCGGCAGGAGGTGCGATTTTCACCCCCGGCGCCGCATCTGGTGGGCGGCCTGATGCAGTCGCTCCACGACGGTCTCCATGCGTTTCGCGATGCCCACACCGTGGATGAACTGCTCATCATCCCGGCCTACGTGCTCGACTTTCTTTGCATCCACCCGTTCCCCGATGGCAACGGCCGCATGGCCCGTCTGCTGACACTTTTGCTGCTTTACCAGGCGGGCTATGAAGTGGGGCGTTTCATCAGCCTCGAGCAGTTGATCGAGAAAAGCAAACGCAGCTACTACGACACACTCCACAAGTCGTCGCAGGGCTGGCACGAGGGCCGACACGACCTCACTCCATGGACGGAGTACCTCCTCGGAACGCTCGTCGAGGCCTACCGCGTGTTCGAGTCACGTGTCGGCCACGTCACCACGGCGAAGGGAGCCAAAACGCACCTCGTTGAGGCCGTGATCGAGGGCATGATTGGCGAGTTCACCGCCCAGGATGTTTTGGCGAAGTGCCCAACGGCAAGCCTCGACCTCGTGCGTCGTATACTCACGCAGCAGAAGGCTTTAGGACGCATCGAACGAATCGGAGAGGGCCGTGGATCGCGGTGGCGAAGAACTGCGTAGGCAAACAGAAACTGCGTAGTAAACTGCGTAGCACGCCCCTCCCTTCAGGGGATTCTTTGCAAGCCGTCTGGGTGCCGTGGAATTAGGTAGGAACAGCCGGAAATTAGGTAGCGAACTAGGTAATAACCCAACGGATCGGACGCCCCCTCATGACCTCCCTCCGCCCCTGGCGCGAGATCGCCGTGCCCCACCGCGACGTGCTCGAAGGCACGTTCCAGCAGTCGGAGTTCGCCGCCGACATCACGGCCGTCCACACAGGGAAAGCGACCGCCGAATACGGCGACGCCATCCAGTTCTTCGACCGCACCTTCATCACCGAGGGCATGCGGCTCCTGCTCACGCAGGTGGCCATGCGGCTTGCGGGCAAGGGCGGCGATCCGGTGATCCAACTGCAGACGGCGTTCGGCGGGGGGAAGACGCACACGATGCTCGCCGTCTACCACATGGCGGCTCGGAAGTGCGACCTGTCAGATCTTGCTGGCGTTTCGGCACTGATCGACCAGGCCAAGCTCACCGACGTACCGAAGGCCACGATCGCCGTCCTCGATGGTACCGCCCACTCGCCCGGCCAGCCCTGGAAGCATGGCAAGCAGCAGGTGAAGACGCTCTGGGGCGAACTCGCCTGGCAGCTCGGCGGCGCCGAGGCGTTTGCGCTGGTCAAGGAGGCCGATGCCACCGGCACGTCCCCCGGCAAGGAGGTGCTCCGTGAACTGCTCGCCGCCCACGCGCCGTGCGTGATCCTCATCGACGAGCTCGTCGCCTACATCCGGCAGTTTCCCGAAGGCCAGACGATCAGCGGCGGCAGCTACGACAGCAATCTCTCCTTCATTCAGGCGCTCACCGAGGCGGTCAAGCTGGTGCCAAACGCCGTCGTGCTGGCCTCGCTGCCGGAGTCGGAGATCGAGGCGGGCAGCCAGCGGGGCGTGGCCGTGCTGCGGGCGCTCGAAAAGACGTTTGGCCGCGTGCAGGCTCTCTGGAAGCCGGTGGCCACGGAGGAGGCCTTTGAGATCGTGCGCCGCCGGCTCTTCGAGGGCATCCGCGACGCCAAGGCCCGCGACGCCGTCTGCCGCGCTTTCGCCGATGCCTACGTGGCCGAGGGACCGAAGCTGCCGAGCGAGACGCAGGAAGGCCGCTACTACGACCGGCTCTCCAACGCCTACCCCATCCACCCGGAGATCTTCGACCGTCTCTACGAAGACTGGACCACGATCGACGGCTTCCAGCGGACCCGTGGCGTGCTCAAGCTCATGGCCAAGGCGATCTACCGGCTCTGGAAGGACGACAACCGCGACGCCATGATCCTGCCCGCGAGCCTACCCCTCTACGACGGCAGTTCGCGCAACGAGCTCGTCTACTACCTGCCCCCCGGGTGGGACGCCGTCATCGACAAGGACATCGATTCCGACAAGGCCGAGACGACGGAACTGGAAAACCGCGAGCCCCGCTTCGGCCAGGTAGCCGCCGCCCGCCGCGTGGCCCGCACGCTCTTTCTAGGGAGCGCCCCCTCGAGCGTGATCAGCCGCTCAGGGGCACGCGGACTCGACCGCGCCCGCGTGCTGCTGGGCTGCCTCCAGCCGGGGCAAACGGCCGCGCTCTATTCCGACGCGCTCACGCGGCTGGCCGACCGTCTCCATTACCTCAACAAGTCGGACGACACGGCGAACGACGCCACGCGATTCTGGTTCGACACCCGCGCCAACCTCCGACAGGAGATGGAGGACCGCAAACGCCGGTTCGATGACGGCGACGTCGTTGAGAAGATCCACGAGGTGCTCAAGAAAACCGTGGGCACGGGAGGCGGCCTCTTCGACGGCGTCCACGTGTTCACACCGCACGCCGACGTGCCCGACGACTCGGGGCTCCGGCTCGTGGTGCTCTCGCCCGCGCACTGGTATTCCCGGGAAGAGCCGCGGCAGGCGGCAGCGGCCGTGCTCGACCACGTGAAGAACAACGGCAGCCGGCCCCGCTACCGTGGTAATCGACTGGTGTTTCTGGCAGCCGACCAGGGCGTGCTGTCGCGGTTGCGCGACACGGCCCGCGTGGCGCTCGCCTGGCAGTCGATCGTGGACGACGTCGAAACTGGCCGGCTCAACATCGACGTGCTCCAGCAGAACCAGGCGAAGAAGGAACTGCAGACGTCGCTCGAAGTGCTGCCACGGGCGGCCCGTGAGTGCTACAAGTGGCTGCTCTGCCCGGTGCAGCAATCGGCCACCGATCCAGCGATCGACGTCGAGGCGTTTCCGCTCACGACCACGGCCGGCACGATCGGCGGCGAGCTGGCGCGGGTCTGCACGGAAAACGAACTCGTGATTTCGGCGTGGTCGCCGGTCCACCTGCGGAGCCTCCTGCAGCAGTTCTACTGGCGCGACGGCAAGACGGCGGCCGAGGTCCGCACGTTCTGGGACGACTCGCAGAAGTATCTCTATCTGCCCCGTCTCAAGAGCCGCGACGTCCTCACGGCTGCGATCCGCGAGGGGGCGAAGACCCGCGACTACTTCGGGACGGCCCACGGTCGCACCGGCGAGAACTACGAAGGCTTCGCGTTTGGCGACCCACACGTGCAGGCCGACGCCGATTCCCTGCTCCTGATCGAGCCGGCCGCCGCGGCGGCATTCGCGAAGGCGAGAGAGGCCACGAAGCCAACCGCTTCCGTCACTGGCTCGGGGCCTGCCCCCCCCCCCCCCCCCGCCCCCCCCCCCCCCCCCCCCCCCCGCCCCGCCCCCCCCCCCCCCCCCCCCCCCCCCC
>Ga0136644_10001310_pt1 | contig 19911 bp, 15 predicted proteins | sample C_130820_EF_Meta_FD_94780 | JGI IMG/M metagenome (GOLD analysis project Ga0136644, IMG submission 94780) | Freshwater microbial communities from Lake Croche, Canada to study carbon cycling - C_130820_EF_MetaG (v2) (version 2) | ecosystem: Environmental > Aquatic > Freshwater > Lake | place... | reverse complement strand
CAGCCTGCGTTCGAAGTGCCGCCAGTGCTCGAGCCTCGCCTCTCCCTGGCTCGTCAGCAGCCCGCCCTGAAAGCTCGCTGCCACGGCGCTGACCCCGTGCTCGGCCAGCAGCTCCCGCAGCGCGGGGAGATCATGGTCCTCGAGGAATGCCTCGGCATGGCCCAGCCAGAGATCGATCGCGTCGCAGTGGCCTGCCGCATAGTCCTCGATGATCGTGGCCAGCGGGGCGTCGAGGGAACAGACGGTGGCGATGGCTGGACGCATGCGGAAGTGCCTCGGGGGATGGGCCCTCATCTTAGACCGCTCCGGGCATCGGCGGCTCTGGAAAAATCCTCCGTCGCGATCCCCTTCGGCAGGGCATCTGATTGAGCGGGACAGGCTTCGGTCCGTCATTGCCCTGCCGAAGTGCAGGGCCCGTCCTAGCGGAGCTTGTCCCGGAGGATCTCGACGCATTCCTCGATCGGCAGCCGGGATTGCACGAGTGAATCGCGGTCGCGGAGCGTGACGGTCTTGTCGGCGAGCGTCTGGCCGTCGATCGTCAGGCACCAGGGCGTGCCGGCCTCGTCCTGTCGGGCATAACGCCTGCCGACCGAGCCCTTCTCGTCGTACTGGCAGGCCATGTGCGGCTTGAGCTTTCTATAGAGGTCGATGGCGACCTCCGGCATGCCGTCCTTCTTCACCAGCGGCAGGATCGCGGCCTTGATCGGGGCCAGCCGCGGATGCAGTTTGAGCACCGTGCGGCTGCGGGGTTTGCCGTCCTCGTCGGGCACCTCGTCCTCGTGGTAAGCGTCGCAGAGGAAGGCGAGCACGGCCCGGTCGGCACCGGCCGAGGGCTCGATCACGTGCGGGATGTAGCGTTCGCGGCTGATGTCGTCAAAATAGCTGAGATCCTTGCCGCTGCCGCGGTGCCGCGGCTTGCCGTCGTCGCCGGTCTCCACGACGAGTTCGCCGTCCTTGCGGACGAGCTTCCCCTCCATGTGGCTGCGGAGGTCGAAATCGCCGCGGTGGGCGATCCCCTCGAGCTCGCCGAATTCGCCCGGCGCGAGGAATGGAAAGGCATACTCGATGTCGGCCGTGCCGACTGAATAGTGGGAGAGTTCGTCCTTGGCGTGCTCCCGGAGCTGCAGCCTGCCCTCGGTGAGCCCGAGGTCGAGATACCACCTCCAGCGGCGGTCTCGCCAGTAGCGATACCAGGCGGCCGAGTCGGCCGGCTTGCAGAAAAACTCGATCTCCATCTGCTCGAACTCGCGGGAGCGAAAGGTGAAGTTTCGCGGCGTGATCTCGTTGCGGAAGCTCTTGCCGATCTGGGCGATGCCGAAGGGCACGCGAACCCGCGACGTGTCGAGCACGTTCTTGAAATTGACGAAGATGCCCTGGGCCGTCTCGGGGCGGAGGAAGGCCCGGTCGTCGTCGTCGCCGGCCAGGGCCCCGATCCGCGTCTCGAACATCAGGTTGAACTCCCGCGGCTCGGTGAGCGTGCCCGGCTCGCCGGCGTCGGGCCCGAGCGCCTCGGCGAGCGTCACGTTGCCGGCCAGCGGCAGGAGATCCCCCTCCCACTCGATCTCCGCGAGCTTGTTGGCCCGCACGCCGAAGAACTTCTGGGCCCGCGTCAGCGTGTGGGGCAGCGCCTCGTCGCCCGATTGGTCGGTGACGACGAAGACCTTCTTTCCGCGGTGGCTCGCCCAGCGGCCGTGGAGGTGATCGTAGCGGTAGCGCCGCTTCGACTCGCGGCAGTCGATCATCCAGTCGTGGAAGAGGTCGAAGTGGCCGGAGCACTTCCAGACCTGCGGATGCATGATGATCGTGCAGTCGAGGCCGGTCATCTCGTGGGGCTCGGGGGCCCCGGGCGACGTGGCGAGTTCGTCGTGGCCGGCGACCATGTCATGCCACCAGCATTCCTTCAGGTTTCGCTTCAGCGAGACACCGAGCGGGCCGTAGTCCCAGAAACCGTTGAGGCCGCCGTAGATCTCGCTCGACTGGAAGATGAAGCCGCGCCGCTTGGCGAGCGAGACGATTCGATCCATCCGCGACTGGTCGTTCTGCTTGTCCATGAATGCTTCCGTGGGTGTCCTGATCGGCCGGAGTCTAGTGGTCGTGAGAGGCGGCGGTCCACCTCATCCGGCCGCGGGATGATCGACGACGAGCCAGCCGCTGGAGGGATCGAGTCGCGGCACGATCGGCAGCTTGTCGATCTGCGCCGCGGCCGGGAGATCCGCTTCCATGCCAAGTTCGATCAGGTTTTTTCCGCCGCGGGAGGTGGCGAAGGCGACGGCGACGGCGGCTTCTGGCAACTCGGCCGCAGCCTCGAGAGTCCGCCATGCTGTCACCGCCGAGACCGCTGCCGGGTCGAACCCCTCGGGATCGCAGGCCGGCAGTCCGGCTGCCGCCGCGAGGATCGCCCCCGCCGCGAGCAGATCCTCTTCCGTCACCGCCCCGTCGGTGCCGGCGCAGACCAGATGGATGTCGCATCCACGCCCGACCGCGAGGTCGAGGGCGGCCGAGGCCACTGCGGAGCGGTTCACGACGGCGCCGAGGACCAGTTCACGGGCGGCTTTGCAGGCGGCGATCGCCGCGGTGCCATTGGTCGTGGTGATCACGATCGGCCGGCCGCTGACTCGGCCGGGAGTGTATTCGAGTGGCGAGTTGCCGAAATCGAATCCCTCGATCCGCTCGCCGCCACGCTCGCCTCCAAGCAGTCCGCCGCACACGGCGGCGGCAGCCCTCGCCTCCTCGATCGACCGCACGGGCAGCACCCGCGATGCCCCGTGGGCCAGGGCGGTGACGATCGTCGTCGTGGCCCGGAGGACGTCGATCACGATGACGACCGCCCCCGAGACCTCGTCGGTGGACATCCGGCCGTAGAAGTCGTGCAGATGCCAGCGCATGCAAACGGGGCAAACTGGGAAAGAAAACGCGCGGTAAGGGATTCAAGGATCAAGTTGAGTCTATCGTCTGCCGAATCCTTCTGGTACGAGCATCGGCGGGGCGGACAGTCCCTCAGCCCCAAGGAATGACCATATGGATCGCCTCGCTTTCCTCCGGCAGGACATCTCTCGAAACCACGAGGTTCTCGAGATCGCCCCCTGGTTCAATCCGATCGCCCCGAAGGCGGCCGGCTACCGCACCACGACGCTCGACATTTTCGACACGGCGACGCTGCGGGAGAGGGCGGCGGCCGATCCGAACATTCCCCGCGAGATGCAGCCGGACATCGAGGAGATCGACCTCGTCGGCTCCGCCTGCGACGTCGCCGATCTGGCCGCTGCGAAGTATGGCGAATGCCGCCGCTTCGACTGGATCCTCTCCTCGCACAACATGGAGCACATCCCCGACCCGATCCGCTTCCTGCAGCAATCCGAGCGGATCCTCCGGGACGGCGGAATCCTGCGGATGGCGATCCCCGACAAGCGATTCTGCTTCGACCACTTCCGGCCCTTGTCGGAAACCTCCGAACTGCTGCAGGCCTTCCACGAGCAACGGACCAGACCGTCGATCTACCAGATCTTTCGTGAACAATGCCTGGTCGCACTGCCATCCGGCGACCGCTGGGTGCCAGACAAGCGGGCACTGGAGTTTTACGACAGGTGGTTCGGCCCCCGTGGGTCGGTGCCGGATGAATACATCGACACCCACTGCTGGGCCTTCACGCCCGAATCGTTCGAACTCATCGTCCGCGATCTGGTCGCATTCGGCCTGATCAGTCTGCAGGTCGACCGGATCTCGCCTCCCAAGGGGATCGAATTCCACGTCGATCTCCGCAAGGTCGCCGATCCGCCGGCCCTGTCGGCCGCAGACTATTTTTCCCGCCGGGAGGAATTGCTCGTTCGTTGCAACCAGCCCCCGAGGAAGGCCCCGACGCCGCCACCGGCCTCTGTGGCTGGCCCCCGTGAGAAGCAGACCGTGCCGCGGCGCATCGTCCGCGAAATACGGCGGGTCGTGCGGCAGGCGAAATCCCTCAGCAGGGCCTCCTGACTGCTCTCCATCCGAGGCCATCCGGCCCTCCCAGTTCACCCTTCCAACTCAACCTTTGTACGAATGAAGACCCGCTGCCTGATCTACGCCCACTGGGACCGCGACGGGATCATCGACCCGCACGTGATCCATGCCCTGAGGGAATACCGCCCGGCCGTGGAGCGGATCGTCTTCGTCTCGACGCACTACACCGAGCGAAGCCCCGAACTCGAAAACCTCGTCGATCGGGTGATCTGCCGCGAGAATCTCGGCTTCGACTTCGGCAGCTGGCAGGCTGGTCTCGAGAGCCTCGAGACCGCGGAGTTCGACGAGGTCGTGTTCACCAACAGCAGCATCTACGGTCCGCTCTGGCCGATCGAGCGGGTCTTCGAGTCCGAGGCCGCCCGAACTGCCGACCTCTGGGGCATGACGATCTCGCAACAGCGACAACGGCACCTGCAGTCCTACTTCATGGGCATGTCGCGGAGGCTGCTCGATTCGCCGACTGGGCGGTCGCTCTGGAGCGACATCCAGCCGTTCCGCGACAAGGCGGAGGTGATCTCGGCCTACGAGATCCGCTGGATGGATCGGTGCCTCGCCGACGGATTTGATGTCCGTGCGATGTTCGATGTTCGCTCATGTCCGCAGCCGTCGCTCGGCGACTGGCTTGCAACCATGATCGACCTCAACCCGCTCTCCCGCGACGGCCGCCACTACCGACGGGCCGCCCGCAGGGCCAACACGAATCCGACCCACATGCACTGGAAACAGGTGCTGGAGGCAGGCGTGCCGTTCGTGAAGGTCGACCTCTTCACGCGGAATCCATACTGCGTTCCCCTGCCGTCCGTCACACGCTGGCTGGCCGCCCACACGTCCTATTCCCTGGATCTGATCCGGGCCCATCAGGCTCGCTCGGCGGCCCTGAGCCGGGCCGCCTGAATCTCCGGTCCGGCCAGGCCTCTCCCCCTCCCGCCCCGTCTCCCATCCGCCTAGGATGTCGGCGGAGCGACCGGGCCCGCCGGCGGTCGGAATGGACTCTCTCGGCCGTCACGATGGCCAGGTTGGAGACAACCCCTTGACCGCCGAATTGCCAGCCGCCGCCTGCGACAGTCTTGCCACCGGTGGCCCCGGCGTCGACAAGAGTGGCGACCGGGTCCGCGGCATGTTTTCCGAGATCGCGCCCCGCTACGACCTCGTCAACCGGATGCTCTCCGGTGGCATCGATGTCTGGTGGCGGCATGTCACGGTGTCGCGGGCTCCGCCACCCGAATCGGGGGCGATCCTCGACGTCTGCACCGGCACCGGCGACCTCGCCCTGGCCTACGCCGAGAAGGCCGGCCCCGGAGTGAGGATCGTGGGCAGCGACTTCTGCCGACCGATGCTCGACCGCGGCATCGAAAAATCGGCCCGCTCAGGCCGCACGGTCGAGTGGATCGAGGCCGACGCGATGGCCCTTCCCTTTGCCGATCGCTCGTTCGATCTGGTGACCGTCGCCTTCGGTCTGCGGAACATCGCCGATACCCGGCAGGGTCTGGCCGAGATGGCCCGGGTGCTCAAACCCGGCGGCAAACTGGCGATCCTTGAATTCTCGCTGCCGCGGAACGCCGCCGTCCGCTCCTTCTATCTGTTTTACTTCCGTCGCGTCCTGCCGCTCATCGGCAATGCCGTCGCGCGGAACGCCTCCGATGCCTACACCTACCTCAACCGCAGCGTCGAGGAGTTTCCCAGCGGCGACAGGCTCTCGGCGATCGTCGCCGATGCTGGCTTCGCCGACCTGCAGGCGCTGCCGCTGACATTCGGAATCGCCACGCTCACGATCGCCACCCGGAGGGGCACCGATGGCTGACGCCCCGCTCGTGCTCGGCATCACCGGCGCCTCCGGTGCCGCCTATGCGGTCCGCCTGCTCGAGGTGCTGCTCGAGGCCGGCCGGGAGGTCCACCTGGCGATCAGTCCGTCCGGTCAGGCGGTGATCGGCGAGGAACTCGGCCGGCGGATCGACCTCGACGCCTTCCGTATCGAGGACCTGCTCGGTGGCAAAGACCCGGCCGCGGGGCGGCTCCACTACCACCATCACAAGAACCTGATGGCCCCGATCGCCAGCGGCTCGTTTCTTACCCGCGGGATGGTGATCTGCCCCTGCAGCGGTAGCACGCTCTCCGCGGTCGCCCATTCGATGGGGGAAAACCTGATCCATCGTGCGGCCGAGGTGCATCTCAAGGAGCGTCGGCAGCTCGTGGTCGTGCCCCGGGAAACGCCGCTCTCGCTGCCACAGCTGCGAAACATGCAGGCCATTCACGAGGCTGGTGCCGTCGTGCTGCCGGCCTCGCCCGGCTTCTACCACGGGGCCGCAACGATCGCCGACCTTGTCGATTTCGTGGTGGCCCGGATCTGCGACCAACTGGGGGTGGCCAACGCCCTCGTCCGCCGCTGGGGTGACGCATGACCGCCGTTTCAATCCGCACCTATCTGGAACTCGTGCGTTTCAGCCACACGGTCTTCGCGTTGCCGTTCGCCCTGATGGCGACGTTGATCGCGATCCGCTGGCAGCTCGCCGACGGCACGGCGCCACTGCGATTGGTCGACTGGGGCAGGCTCCTGACAGGCATCCTGCTCTGCATGGTCACGGCCCGGACCGCAGCAATGGCGTTCAACCGGCTCGTCGACCGGACGATCGATGCCGAGAATCCGCGGACGGCCGCGCGGCACCTGCCGCGGGGTGCCGTCAGCGTGGGCGAGGTGCTGCTGCTGGTCGTCGCCTCGTCGGCGGCCTTCATCGCCTCGACACTCCTCTTCCTGCCCAACTGGCTGCCGCTCGTGCTCTCCGGGCCGGTGCTCGCCTGGTTGCTCGGCTACAGCTTCGCCAAGCGGTTCACGATGCTGGCCCATGTCTGGCTCGGGGCGGCGCTCGGGCTCGCTCCGGTCGCCAGCTGGATCGCCCTGCGGGGTCAGTCGCTGGTCGATCACCCCGCCGACATCATCCCGGCAGCCCTGCTCGGACTGGCCGTCACCTGCTGGGTGGCCGGGTTCGACACGATCTACGCCTGTCAGGACGCCGAGTTCGACTCCAGCCACGGACTGCAGAGCATTCCGGCCCGCCTCGGCGTGCCGCGGGCCCTGGCGCTCTCGAAGTGGCTGCACCTTGCGACGCTCGCCCTGCTCGTTGCACTTCCGGCATTCGTGCCGCAACTCGGCGGTATCTATTGGCTGGCGCTCGGCGCGATCACGGGCCTGCTGGCCTGGGAACACGCCATCGTCCGGCCCGACGATCTCTCCCGTGTCAACGAGGCGTTTTTCAACGCCAACGCCGTCATTGGGCTCGTGCTCCTTGTGGCGATCGCCCTCGATCTCTGGTTGTGAGGATCTCCGTCTCCAGACGATCTTCTGGCAACTGGCTACCATCCATTCCCACACCCGCTTCCCATGGCAGGAGTCTCCCGATGATTCGTTCCGTCCGTCCGGCCCGCGGTCCGAAGCCCTCGCTGGCACCGATCCGGGAGAAGGTCGAAGCCGGCCTGCGGCTCGACGCCATGGAGGCTGAGACCCTCTGGGACGAGTCGATCGACCTCCACGAACTCGGCGAACTGGCCAACCTCGTCAGGGAACGGAAGAACGGCAACGCCGGCTTCTACAACATCAACACCCACCTGAACCCGACAAACGTCTGCGTCTATCGCTGCACCTTCTGCGCCTTCAGGGCCGATCTCCGCGACCCCCGCGGCTACGTGATGAGCGACGAGCAGATCTTGGCCCGCGGCCAGGAGGCGGTCGATGCCGGCAGCACCGAGATGCACATCGTCGGCGGCCTGCACCACCAGAAGGACTACGACTGGTACCTGAACGTCATCCGGCTGCTCCACGACCATCATCCGACGCTGCATCTCAAGGCCTGGACGCCGGTCGAGATCAACTGGTTCCAGCACCTCACCAAGCGATCGATCCGCGACATCCTCCTGGAGATGAAAGACGCCGGTCTCGGCAGCCTGCCCGGCGGTGGTGCCGAGATCTTCCATCCGGAGGTCCGCGACAAGATCTGCGAGCACAAGGCCGACACCAAGGAGTGGTTCGAGGTCCACCGCACCGCCCACTCGCTCGGCCTGCGGAGCAACGCCACGATGCTCTACGGCCACATCGAGAACGCCTTCCACCGCACCGACCACCTGCTGCGGCTGCGGCAACTCCAGGACGAGACCGGCGGCTTCCAGACCTTCATCCCGCTCGCATTCCACCCGGAAAACACCCGGCTCTCGCACATCCCCAAGCCGACGCCGGCCATGGATCTGCGGACGATGGCGATCGCCCGGCTCGTGCTCGACAACTTCGACCACATGAAGGCCTACTGGATCATGCTCGGCATCGGCACGGCCCAGGCGGCGCTGGCCTACGGCGCCGACGACATCGACGGCACCGTCCGCCATGAACTGATCTACCACGATGCCGGCGCCACCACGCCCGAGGTGCTCTCCGTGGACCACATCCGGCGGCTGATCCGCGAGGCGGGCCGCGAACCTGTGGAGCGGGACACGCTCTACCACCGGGTCGAACGCGACGGGGCCATCTGGCGTTCGGCCGAGCCGCTCACGGCCCGCTGACGTCGGCTCCGAGCGGCGGATGCATGACGTCGGCATGCCGGCCGCGGCACGTCGAGAGCGAATGGCCGGCCACCCTGCAGGTCGGGTTTTGTCGTCTGCGCGGCGGGGTGCGACACTGTCTCTCGTCGAGAGGTCGCCGCGACGTTCCCGCGGCCATGCCGACGATTCATGCGAAGGAATCATCGATGACCCGAGCGTCAGGAATGAGATCTCTGCTGTGGATCTGTGCCTTTCTCGTGGGGCGTGGGACTGCCGGCGCGGAGCCAGTTGGCAACGCGACTCCGCCACCGAACGTGGTGTTCATCCTCTCCGACGATCAGCACTGGCGCGACTATGCGTTCATGGGCCATCCGCACCTGCGCACGCCGAGCCTCGACAGGCTCGCCCGCGAGAGCCTCGTCTACCGTAGAGGCTATGTCACGAGCAGCCTCTGCTGCCCGAGCCTCGCCACGATCATCACGGGGCGGTATCCACACGAGCACAGAGTCGTGGGCAACGATCCACCTGGCGGCAAGGAGGCCTTCGCAGCCGGAAGAGAGCAGATAACCCGGCACCTCGAGGAGTGGCCGACGCTCCCGCGCATCCTCACGGCGCATGGCTACGGGAGTCTGCAGACTGGAAAATGGTGGCAGGGGGATTTTTCGCGGGGCGGTTTCACGGAGGGGATGACGAAGGGCAAACGGCACGGTGACGAGGGCCTCGATATCGGCCGAAACTCGATGCAGCCGATCTACGACTTCATCGGCCGCTCTCGCGCAACGGGCAAGCCGTTCTTCGTCTGGTATGCGCCCATGCTGCCTCACGACCCGCACGATCCCGCCACGGAGCTCGTCGAGCACTATGGAACGAAGACCGACAGTGTCCACGTGGCCCGCTACTGGGGCAGCGTCGAGCGGTTCGACCGCACGGTCGGTGAACTGCTCGACCATCTCGACCGCGAGCAACTCTCGGCGAACACGCTCGTCGTCTACGTCACCGACAACGGCTGGATTCAGAGCCCCGACTCGCCGCGGTTCGCACCACGGTCGAAACTGTCGCCGTACGACGGCGGCCTGCGGACGCCGATCATGCTCCGGCGGCCGGGCGCGATCCGGCCGGGCACGAGCGAGACGCTCGCGAGCGCCATCGACATCCTGCCCACCGTGCTCGCCGCTTGTGGCATCGAGCCGCCGGCCGGGCTCCCCGGTATCAACCTGCTCGATGACAAGGCTGTGTCCGCGCGGCGGCAGGTGTTCGGCGAGTGTTTCACGCACACGCTCGTCGATCTCGACGACCCGGCCGAGAGTCTGCTCTGGCGGTGGACGGTACGCGACCGCTGGAAGCTGATCGTGCCGACGACGGCTGGTGCGGGAGGCGTTCTCCCCGCGGAGGAAGCGAAGCGGATCGATCCCCACTCGCGGGCCCGGTACGAGCGCGGCGAGATCGAACTCTTCGACGTGGTCGCCGATCCCGACGAAACGACGAATGTCGCGGCTACGCATCCCGACGTCGTCGCCGATCTCCGCACGAGCCTCGACGCCTGGTGGAACCCGGCGAAGCGGACGACGGGCACCGCGACGGCGACCGGCGGCCGCCCGCCGAACGTCGTCGTGTTTCTGGCCGACGATCTCGGAGCGCACGACCTCGGCTGTACGGGCAGCAGGTTCCATCGCTCGCCGACGATCGATCGGCTCGCAGCCGAAGGGATGCTCTTCACACGCGGCTATGCGGCGGCGCCCGTCTGCTCGCCGACGCGGGCGGCGTTCGTCACCGGGCGGCATCCCGCACGGGTGCGGATCACGAACTTCATCGCCGGCGACCGCCGCGGCAGCCTCATCCCCGCCTCCTATCTCCAGTCGCTGCCGGCGAGCGAAGTCACCGTGGCCGAACGCCTGCGCGACGCAGGCTACGCGACTGGGGTGTTCGGCAAGTGGCATCTCGGGCCAGCCGCCGAGATCCCAGCGCATGGCTTCGATCTGACCGGCTCGACCACCGTGGGCCCGGGGAACGGTCCTGCCGACGATCCGCTGCACGCCCGGGCGATCGCGGCGCAGGCGGCGGCGTTTGTCGAGTCGAAACGCGACCGGCCGTTCTTCTGCTACGTGCCGATGCATTCCGTGCACGTGCCCCTGATAACGCGGCCCGACCTCGCCGCCGAGGAGGGTCGGCGAGCAGTCGGCGTGGGCCCGATTTTCGACATTCCGCCACCTGCACCGGGCGATCCGGCCACGCGGCAGGTACAGAATCATCCAGTGTATGCCGGCATGATCCGCGAGATGGACGAGACGGTGGCGACGGTGCTCGCCGCGGTGGCGAAGGCGGGCCAGCAGGAGAACACGCTCGTCGTGTTCACGAGCGACAACGGCGGCCTCTCGACTGCCGAAGGAGCGCCTACGTCGAATCACCCGCTCCGCGCAGGGAAGGGGTTCGTGTACGAGGGAGGCATCCGCGTGCCGCTCATCGTACGCTGGCCGGGCGTCGTGCGGCCCGGTACGACGAGCGACCTGCCCGTCACCACACTCGACATCGCGGCCACGATCCTCGACGCAGCCAACGCACCTGCCCGCGACGATGCTCCGCTCGACGGCACGAGTCTGCGTCCGGTGCTCGCGGGCACCGACACACTTGGCCCGCGTGATCTGGTCTGGCACTACCCGCACTACTCGAACCAGGGCGGGCGGCCGACTGCGGCGCTCGTGTCGGGAAACGAAAAACTCGTGGAGCATTTCGAGGAGACAAAGATCGAACTATTCGACCTCGCGAGCGATCCTGGCGAGCGGCGCAATCTGGCGGGCGACCGGCCGGCGCGGGCCGCGGAGCTGGCGGCCCGGCTCGCGGCGTGGCGGAGGCAGGTGGGGGCTGCGATGCCCACGCCGAACCCCCAGCCGGTCGATCCATTCGCCCCCGCCACGCTGCCGCGACGCAAGGCCGGATAGACTCAGGCCAATACCGATCTTGACCGCCATGAGAGGGGCCTGTTCGCGAGATGTGTCACTCGTGATTTTCGGAGTCATCGCCGGTACGCCGGTGGCTGTTCGCCGACCTGACAACAGGAGGAATCTTTCGATGCGCTGCGTGATGCTTGCATGGCTCGGTGTCTGGCTCTGTGGCGGCGGATTGGCTGCGGCGGCGACGCCCCCGAATGTCGTCGTGATCCTCGCCGACGACCTGGGGTATTCCGACCTCGGCTGCTACGGCGGTGAGATCGACACGCCGAACCTCGATCGGCTTGCCGCGGGCGGCCTCAGGTTCACGCAGGGCTACAACACGGCTCGGTGTTGGCCGTCGCGGGCGGCCCTGCTCACGGGCTATTACGCACAGTCGACGCGGCGGGACGCCCTGCCGGGCGGCAAGGGGGGCAGCGGCGGCACGCGGCCAGTGTGGGCCCGTCTCCTGCCGGAGCTGCTCGCACCGGCCGGCTACGTGAGCTACCACTCGGGCAAGTGGCACATCGACGGAGACCCGCAAGAACAGGGCTTCGCCCGGTCGCTCCGGATTGAGGGTGGGCAGAACGATTACTTCGACCCCGACGGGATCACGGTTGACGGCGTCCCGATCGCCGCCCGAGAGGGTTTCTACGTGACGACGGCGGTTGGCGAACACGCGGCCGAGTGCCTTCGGGCGCACGCCGCAGAGCATCCGGATGTGCCGTTCTTCCAGTACGTCGCCTTCACGGCACCGCACTTTCCGCTCCACGCCCCTGCGGACCTCGTCGCGAAGTACCGCGAACGGTATCGGGCTGGCTGGGACGCCGTGCGGCAGACGCGGTACGAGCGACTCACGGGCGTGGGCCTCGTCACCGCACAACTCTCCCCGCTCGAACGCCAGGTCGGGCCGCCCTACCAGCCGAAGCCCGACACGCTCACCAGACTCGGCGTCGGCGAGGTGGATCGCCCGCTGCCGTGGACGGAACTCACGCCCGAGCAGCGCGAGTTCCAGGCCACGAAGATGGCGATCCACGCGGCGATGGTCGAGGCGATGGATCTGGCGGTGGGCCGCATCATCGCCGAGCTCGAGGCCCAGAAGGTGCTCGACAAGACGCTCATCCTGTTCGCCAGCGACAACGGCGCATCGGCCGAGATTCTGGTTCGAGGCAAGGGGCACGATCCGTCGCGTCCGCCTGGTGGCTCCGGCACCTACCTTTGCCTCGGGCCCGGCTGGTCGAGCTGTGCGAACACGCCGTTTCGCAGGCACAAGACCTGGGTCCATGAAGGCGGGATCGCCACACCCTGGATCGCCCACTGGCCGCAGGGAATCGCGACGAAAGGCGGGCTCCGCACGCAGCCCGTGCACGTGATCGACGTGGTGCCAACGGTGCTCGAACTCGCGGGCGTCGCGTCGCCGCGGGAGCACGACGAGAGACCGGTGCCGCCGCTCCAGGGGCGGAGCTTTGCCAGGGCCCTCGCGGATGCGCAGGCCTTGCCCGCGCACGAAACGCTCTGGTGGTGCCACGGTGGAAACCGCGCGGTACGGGTCGGCGATTGGAAGCTCGTGGCCGCGAAACACTCGCCCTGGGAACTCTATGACCTCGCGAACGACCGCTGCGAGACGCGGAACCTCGCCGCGGCCGAGCCCCAGCGCGTGAACGACCTCGAGGCGACCTGGAACCGGATCGCGGACGAGTGCCGGGTGCTCGCCGGCGAGCAGGCATCGCCCGGCGCGAAGGCGCGGACGAAGCGGCCGAACATCCTCTACATCATCGTCGACGACCAGTCGCCATTCGACTTCAGGTTTTACGAACCGTCGTCCACGCTCCACGCGCCGACGATCGAGCGGCTCGCGGCCGAGGGGATGGTGTTCGATGCGGCCTACCACATGGGCTCGTTCTCAGGTGCTGTTTGCACGCCGAGCCGGCATATGGTGATGAGCGGCCGGTCGGTCTGGCACCTGCCGATCGGGCCGGGCTCCTCGAAACTGAAGAAGGGCGATGCATCGACCGCCGGTGCGATGCCGCACTGTCCGCCTGCGCTCGAGCGGTTCACGCTGGCGCCGGTGTTCAATGCCGCCGGCTACGACACGATGCGGACCTGCAAGCAGGGCAACGCCTACGAGGCGGCCGACGCCCTGTTCAACGTGCGGCGTGACGCGACGAAGCGGGAAGGCACCGCGGCGGGCGGCAGTGCCTGGCACGGCGACCAGGTGCTGGCCTATCTCGAGGAACGCGAGCGCAGCCAGGACGTCGATCCCTTCCTGATCTACTTCGGCTTCTCCCACCCGCACGACACCCGCGACGGCACGCCGGAACTGCTCGCGAAGTATGGTGCCACGAACCATACCGACAAGGCGTCGCTCCCATCTGCCGACCCGCGGCAGCCACCGCTGCCCCCGAATTGGCTGCCACAGCATCCCTTCGACCACGGCCACATGGACGTCCGCGACGAGGTCGACGTCAGCGGCGTGTGGACGAACCGTGATCAGGGCACGATCCGCAACGAGCGCGGCCGCGAGTATGCCTGCAGCGAGAACATCGACCGCCAGATCGGCCGCGTCCTCGACAAACTCGAGGCGCTGGGCGAACTGGATAACACGTGGATCTTCTACACATCGGACCACGGGATGGCGATCGGCCGCCACGGCCTGCAAGGGAAGCAGAATCTCTACGAGCACACCTGGCGGGTGCCGTTGGTCGTGAGAGGGCCGGGCGTGCGGCCGGGGAGCCGCGTGCAGGGCAACGTGTACCTCGGCGACTCGCTCGCCACGCTCTGCGAGATCTGCGGGATCGAGCCGCCGGCGACGAATGAGGGCATGAGTTTTCGGTCGGTGCTCGAGGGGCGGCAGCAGACGGTTCGCGACGTGCTCTATGGCGTCTACTGTGGTGGTCAGAAGCCGGGCATGCGCAGCGTACGGCAGGGAGACTGGAAACTGATCAAGTACGAGTCGCCCTCCGGCGGCCTGCACACGCAGCTCTTCAATCTCGCCGACAATCCTCATGAGTTCCTGGCCGAACACCACGCCACCGCCGTGACGGCTCTCACGGGCGGCACGCGGTCGGAACGCCAACGGAACCTCGCCGATGATCCCGCATTCGCCACCGAGCGGGCCCGGATGGAAGCCCTGCTCCTCGCCGAGATGCGGCGGCACGACGACCCGTTCAGATTTTCCGACCAGCCTCCGGAGTCCGACCCACCATGAGAACGACCGCCGCTATCTGCGTCGCGCTGCTCGCCTGTGTCACCGCTCCGGTGGTCGCCGCCGAGCCGCGGCCCAACATCGTCCTCTTCCTTGCAGACGACCTCGGCTACGGTGAACTGGGCTGCTACGGCAACGAGGCGGCGATCACGCCGAATCTCGATCGGTTCGCACGAGATGGCCTGAGGCTCACCGACTGCCATTCGGCCTGCCCCGTCTGCTCGCCCTCGCGAGCAGCGATCCTCACCGGCCGGCATCCCTATCGGACCGGCGTGTTCACCTGGATTCCCGAGGGGAGCCCGATCCACCTCCGCACGAGCGAAATCGCGATCCCGACGGTGCTTCGCGACGCCGGCTACGACACCTGCCACGTGGGCAAGTGGCACTTGAACGGCCGGTTCAACAGGCCTGAGCAGCCGCAGCCCAACGACCACGGCTACGCCTGGTGGCTGGCCACGCAGAACAACGCGGCCCCCAGCCACGCCTTCCCGGAAAACTTCGTGCGCAACGGCGAGTCGATCGGCAAGGCGGACGATTATTCGGCGTTGTTCGTCGCCAAGGAGGCGGTGTCGTGGCTGACGAAGAAGCGCGATCCGCACAAGCCTTTTTTCCTCGCCGTTTGGACGCACGAGCCGCATTATCCGATCGCGTCGGCCGCGCGGTACGAACAACTCCACACCGGGATCAATGATCCGGCGGAGCGGACGTACCGTGCGAACGTGACACAGCTCGACGACGCCTTCGGCATGGTGATGCAGGCCCTCGATGATGTCGGCGCGGCCGACGACACGCTCGTGTTCTTCACGAGCGACAACGGGCCCGAGGGGGATGGTGCGAAGGGACCTGGCCGGGGCCTGACGGGTGGTCTCCGCGAGCGAAAGCGGTCGGTGTACGAAGGCGGTCATCGCGTGCCCGGGCTCGTCCGCTGGCCGGGGCGAATCCAGCCGGGCGCTGAAAGCGACCTCACGGTCATCGGCAGCGACGTCTTCCCGACCGTGCTCGCAGCGGCGGGGCTCGCCCCCCCCGCCGGCCGGAAACTCGATGGCGTCAACCTGTTGCCCGCCCTGGGTGGATCATCGATCGAGCGGCCCGAGCCCCTCTACTGGCGGTGGGGCGGCAAGGTGGCATATCGCGAGGGGGACTGGAAGCTCGTCGCGGACGAGCCGCTCGCCAAGCCCGAACTCTACAACCTCGCGACCGACCGGGCCGAGGCACACGACCTTGCGGAACGGGAGCCGCAGCGACTGGCCGGCATGCTGGAGCGGCTGCGAGCCCACACGGCGGAGATCGAGGCCGAGGGCCCCGAATGGTGGCGGGAACAAGACTGGAATGGGCCCAAGCGTCGGAAGGGCCGCGGGCCGTCAGGCCGCTGATCAGGCCCATGACGTGAAAGTGCGATTGAACGGGCTGATCTTCTTCAGCCGCTAATTTGCACTGCTCGGGTCATTCTTCGCATCACGGCCTTGCAGGCCGTGTCTCCGAGCCCATACGCGACCTTTTCGGCGAGCGAGGGTTTTTCGGAAGTGCTGCCGTCACTCATCCGGCTGCTTCTCGAACGTCACGAGCACGGCGCCGTCCCCCGACTGAGTCTGGAACTCGCGCGGGCGCCAGCCCTGCTCGCCGCGGAAGCAGAGCCGCCGCCGCGTCTCCGTGACCTCGTAGATTCCCTGGAGCACCTTCCCCTTGCCGTCGCCGGAGGTGATCTCGACGTCGATCTCCGGCGGGCTGGCGAGCGGATCCATCCGGCTCTCGCCGCGGTTGACCTCGAGGCCGTCCACCGACATCGTCCAGCTCCCATCGAGCCGGTTGATCACGACGACATCGCGGCCGTTTCCCGGCTTCGCTTCACCATCCGACTCGATGGCAACGATTTTCCACCTGCCGGCATAGAGGGCCCGGTCGCGTGCCACCGCTCCCTGCTCCGCGACGGCCGGCTCCTGGGCGGTGGCCCAACCATCCGCCGGTCCCGGGCAGAAAACCACGAGCAAGGACAGCACGAACATGGTTCGGAAAAGTCTCATCATGGCCCTCCCTCTCGACCGCTCACCCGGAGCCCCGGAGCTTGGAGCCTATCACACTCGAGGCCTTCTTGGCCCGGTAACGCGAAGCACAAGGAGACACTACCCGTGCCATCGAGGAAGATCTGCGAATCACAAACAACGGGTAAAGTCGATATGCGACGAACTTTGGAATACATCCGCGTGTTTTCGGACGATGCAGGTGAGTCGCACATTGAAACTGCGACCATGACGTTCCAGTCGGAGCGATTTGCACCGCCCGCACCACCACTCGATGTTTCTGCAACGAGCCGGGCTTCCGGGTGGAACCTCCTGAGATTCGCCGCGGACTGGGTGGGTGGCTGGCATTGCACGCCGTACAAACAATGGATGTTTCTGATGGCCGGGCAGGCTACTGTCCGTGCAAGCGATGGCAGCCAATGCGACCTGAGGGCGGGGAATATCTGCCTGCTTGAGGACACACGTGGCAAAGGGCTCCTGACGACGATTCTCGGGAGCGACGAGGTCCTGATGGTTGCCATTCGAATTCCGAATGACGAGCCCGCTGCCTAGCTGTCCGTCGATAAAGTCCTCCCTGATGTCGGTCCCTCACGCATCAGGAACCCCCACGTGGCGACCGTCGGAGTGGCGTTGTCAGGCGTACTGGATCGCCCCGCCGACGGTCTCGGCCATCGACTGCGCGTCTGGATAGGCCGACTCGCAGGTGCAGAATCCGTTGACCGCCACGGAGCAGCCGCCCGGATTATCGATCGCGACCACCGTCACCATCACACCGGCGCCGAGGTGGGTGCCGGCGATCGCAAGCTTTCCCGGCTGCAGCGGATCGAAGATCTGAAAGCCGGCATTGACGAGCGTCTGCTGGGCGATCTGCAACGCCACCTGCGAAGCAACCGGCTTGGCGACGGCATAGGCGTAGTAATACATGGAGCGATCCTCGAGAAAATGCGTTGAGCAGAGTATAGCCGACGTGTCAGACCGCTTCAGCCGACGTCGCCGAGGCCGAGTGTCTCGCCCCAGCGGTCGACGACGAGCTTCTTCAGCCGCGAGAGCGTGGCGTCGGCGAGCGTCGGATCCCGGTCGAACAGGTCGAGGGCGTCGCGGCGTGCCTCGGCCACGACCTCCGGATGCTTCCCGAGGTCGGCCAGATAGAGGTCGAGCCTGCCGCTCTGGCGGGTGCCGACGAGTTCTCCCGGACCCCTCAGCCTCAGATCCTCGTTGGCCAGGGCGAAGCCGTCGGTCGTCGCCACGAAGGCGTCGACCCGCGGATGGGCTCCATCGGCCGACTCCGTAATCGCGCCGCAGATCCCCTGCACCGGGCCGCGGGCCACGCGGCCGCGGAGCTGGTGCAGCTGCGAGAGGCCGAAGCTCTCGGCATCGAGGATCGTCATCAGGGTGGCGTTGGGCACGTCGATGCCGACCTCGATGACGCTCGTGCAGACAAGCGCGTCGATCTCGCGTTCGCGAAACGCCTCCATCACCGCCTGCTTCTCGGCCGACGAGAGCCTGCCATGGACGAGCCCCAGACGAAACGCCTCGAGCCTGCCGTTGGCGAGTTCCTCGTAGGCCGATCTGACGCTGGCCAGCCCGCGGGCCGACTCCTCAACGGACGGGACGACCACGTAGGCCTGCCGGCCTTCGTGGAGCTTCTTGCGGACGTGATCCCACCAGGAATCGATCTGGGCCGCGGCGACCCTGTAGGTGAGCACGGGCTGCCGCCCCGGCGGCTCCCCCTGAAGCGTCGACTGATCCAGATCTCCGTAGATGGCATGGGCGATCGTCCGCGGAATCGGGGTCGCGGTCATCACCAGCGTGTGCGGCTCCGATTCGCCCTTCTGCAGCACCGCCCGCTGGATCACGCCGAATCGATGCTGCTCGTCGATCACGACGAGGCCGAGGCTCTTGAACGCGGTTCCGCCGCTGACGAGCGCCTGCGTGCCGACGACGATCTGCGACTCGCCCGTCGCGATCCGCTCGAGTGCCTTGCGACGCTTCGCAGCGGGCTGTCCGCCGACGAGCAGCTCGATCTGCAGCCTGGAACCGGCGAGCAGCCGCCCGAGGGTCGCATAGTGCTGGCGGGCGAGCAGTTCGGTCGGCGCCATGATGGCCGCCTGGTGTCCGCAGGCGGCCGCCGCCAGCATCGCGTAGATCGCGACGGCCGTCTTGCCGCTGCCGACGTCCCCCTGCAAAAGCCGATTCATCGGCTCCGATTTGCCGAGATCGGCGACGATCTCGGCGCTGACCGCCCGCTGGGAGGCCGTGAATTCGAAGGGAAACCGGGCCCTGATGCGACCGTCGATTCTTGCATCGACGGTCATCACCGGTGCCGCCCGGCGATCCTGCTGCTGGCTGCGGTGGAGTCGCAGGGCGAGCTGGAGCATGAATAATTCCTGGTAGATGAACCGGCGCCGGGCCGCCTCCATCCGTTCGAGGCTCGTGGGCAGGTGGATCTCGCGGAGCGCATCCCCGATCGGCAGCAGCCGCTTCGCCGCCAGCCATTCCTCCGGAAAGGCCTCGGGGGCGATGTTGGCGGCATGATCGAGCGCCGCCTGCACGGCCAGTCGCACATCCGACTGGCGAACTCCATCTGCGAGCGGGTAGACCGCCAGCCACTCTCCCCTGCTCTCCTCTCCGGCGACGCAGAAGCGCACCTCGGGATGCATCATCTCCCAGGCCGCCCCGGAGCGTCGCGGCACCCCGGCCAGCACGAGCCGCATGCCGACGGCGAACTTCTTCGCCATGAACGGCATGTTGAACCACACCGCCCGTAGGCTGCCGCCTTCCCCCTGCACGAGCACCGTCAGCATGTTTCGCCCGCCCGCCGTCGGCCGGGAGCGGATGTCGACGACCTCACCTGCGAGCGAGGCATGCTCGCCCTCGAGCAGATCGGCGAACGCGTGGGCCCCGCTGAAGTCCCTGTAGTCCCGCGGAAAGTGCACGAGGGCGTCGCGGACCGTCACGAGTTCGAGCGGCCGCAGCCGCTGGGCCCGCGACGTCCCCACGCCCGGCAGCCGCTCGAGCGGCGTCGACAGGCTGGGCGCAAGGTCACTCATGGCAGCAGTGTAGCGGGCGGGTGGGAGTCAGGGTCACACCCCTCGCTCCCCGAGTGGAACAGGCTTCAGCGTGTCGTGGATGCTTCACGGAAAATCTCGGCATCGTGCCGAATTTTCCTTGGCCGGCTCCGCCGGCTGGTGCTGAACCGGCCCTCCGGGCCTGGCCCTGCCCGATGTGGGACAGGCTTCAGCCT
>Ga0136644_10001309_pt1 | contig 19912 bp, 12 predicted proteins | sample C_130820_EF_Meta_FD_94780 | JGI IMG/M metagenome (GOLD analysis project Ga0136644, IMG submission 94780) | Freshwater microbial communities from Lake Croche, Canada to study carbon cycling - C_130820_EF_MetaG (v2) (version 2) | ecosystem: Environmental > Aquatic > Freshwater > Lake | place... | reverse complement strand
CTGGTGCTGGTGCTAGTGTGGCAGCAGGAGCTGATCCACCAGATTTTGCTGCAGCAACTATAGATGCAATATCCATTCCTTCTTTGCCAATGATGCAAAGCAGGTCATTTACCAAAATCTTTTCACCGGCCTTGGCTCCCTGATATAATAAAACTCCATCCTTATAACTTTCCAGTTCCATGGTGGCTTTATCGGTTTCAATATCGGCCAATACTTCACCTTTTTTCACGGTATCTCCCACTTGTTTTTGCCAACCGGCAATCACACCTTCTGTCATGGTATCGCTCAATCTTGGCATTAATACCACTTCTTCCATATTGGTTAAATCAAGTGCAGCAACAGGAGCGGATGTTGCAGCTGGAGCAGCTACTGGCGTAGGTGGGGCAGCTTCAACAACTGGTGCAGCAACAGGGGCAGCAGCGCCACCAGAATGTTGTGCCACTAAAGCTGAAATATCTTCACCAGCAGTACCCAAAATGGCCAATAAGTCATTGACTTGTAATTTGCCACCTTTAGCAGTTCCTATGTGTAACAGCACGCCTTGTTGGTAGCTTTCTAGCTCCATAGTGGCTTTGTCTGTTTCTATTTCAGCTAATAAATCGCCTTTTTTTACTGTATCACCCACCTGTTTGTGCCAGGCGGCAATGACGCCCTCCGTCATAGTATCACTTAACCTGGGCATTAATATCGCTTCAGCCATAATTCGATTGCTCTTTTAAATGAGCTGTGAAATTACGTTAAAAATAAGAATGATGCTAAAAAAACGAACCTTACTGCCCTTGAGCCAAACTATAGGCCTTTTTTCCATCCCACATGTTTAACAATTCAGTAGAACATACCTTATAATCCTGCATCACCCTTTTATATAATTCTAACACGTCTACCTGAGTAACTGGCAAATCACCAATGCTTTCAAAACGGCAGCGGTATTGGTTTACCAAGTTGGTAAATACGGATCCCTTGGGCCAAACTTGGGTTCCTCTATTACTGATAGTCACCAATTTAAAAACATCTAAAGTATGTTTTAGCATTTTGTCTGCAAGAATAGTTGGCTGTTCATTACTTTCTATAAACAAGTCTACACCCACAATCTCTTCCTGACCCATTTCGAGGCTTTCTAACATGGGGTTTTTCTCCAATTTAAAATGCGTAGGCGTTACATAAAGGTTGGCAATAGCTGGTTTTGGGTTGTTAGCGGGAAATTTGCCAAAATTGCCAATAATAGCGGCAGAAAATTCCGTGGTAGTTAAAGAAGGGGTAGACCTGTCACCAAAGTCACCAGTATGAACCCCACTTTCTAGGGTATACAATAAGGCGTTTTCAATCATAGCAGATGTTTCCATCAATCCCAAGTGACGCAACATCCCAAATCCACTCAACAATAAAGCGGTTGGGTTAGCCATATTTTTGCCGGCAATATCGGGAGCGGTTCCATGAACAGCTTCAAAAATAGAAATATGATCTCCAATATTGGCCGATGGTGCAAATCCCAATCCTCCCACTAATCCAGCACAAAGATCACTTACAATATCGCCCTGCAAATTGGTCAAGACAACAACGTCAAACAAATCGGGCCTAGACACCAATTTCATACAAAGGTCGTCTACAATTACGTCATCAGCTTTTAACTCCGGGTATTCTTTGGCTACTTCATGAAACACTTCTAGAAATAAGCCATCCGTAATTTTCATGATATTGGACTTATGTCCACAGGTAATTCTACGAGCGCCTTTTTTCTTGGCCATTTCAAAAGCATACTTGATAACCTGCAAGGAACCTGGACGGGTAATAAATCTTCTACCCAAGGCTACGTCATGGGTTAGCATATGCTCAATCCCGCCGTATGTGTCTTCAATATTTTCGCGTACAATGGTAATATCAATAGGAATTCCAGCTTTGCTAAATACGGTATCTACTCCGTGTAGGGTTTGGAAAGTACGCTTATTAGCATAGGTATTCCAGGTTTTTCTAGCGGTTACATTCACGCTTTTTACCCCTTTTCCCTTTGGTGTTTCCATGGGGCCTTTGAATAAAATACCCAAGGATTCAATGGTTTCCTGAGCTTCTGGAGTCATTCCATTACTATAGCCTTTGTCAAAAACCCACTTGCCCATGTCTACCACATCATATTGAAGGGGTACTTTGGCAGCTTCAAAGATCCCTAATACGGCATCCATGATTTCGGGTCCAATTCCATCTCCTTTGGCTACAGCTATTTTTGTCATATTTTTTGTTTAATGACGCAAAATTAACACTTGATAGCTTAGAAAAATCGTTAATCTGTTAATAAAAAAAAGTTAACCAAGTTTAACAAACAAATCCCAGAAATATGAGCCATTTCTGCATTTTAGTACACTTATTTAAACCATTTTCATACATTTACTAAAAGCGGCAAACACATGATATCAAAGATTTCCGAAGGCGTTGAAATCAGCGTAGAGATCTTCTACCAATCAGATTACAGCAATCCGATGAACCAGGAATTTATGTTTGCCTACCGCATTACTTTAGAAAATCACAATAATTTTACTGTAAAACTCCTTAGAAGACATTGGTTTATATTTGATAGTAATGGAGAACACCGAGAAGTTGAGGGTGAAGGAGTGATAGGAATTCAACCCGTTCTAAAACCTGGTGAGACCTATCAATATGTGAGTGGTTGCAACCTAAAAACAGAAATGGGTAAGATGCATGGAACCTACCAAATGGAGAACCAGAATAACAAAGAATTTTTTAAAGTAAATATTCCTCCTTTTGACATGATAGTTCCTTTCAAAAATAATTAATCATTTTTGGGTAAGGTTATAATCATCACACCCAAAAGATCTGTCTCTTCTTTAGTATAAATTCCCATATACCTATTGGTTGAAATTTTTTGAAACTGGTGAAACCTGATTCCTTCCAGATTGGAATCTTTTGTAAGCGGGATTATAAAAGGCTTTTCTGCTTCATATCCTATTAGAACGGGTAAGGGTTTATCTTCTTTGTTTGCCCCATAAGCAACTAAGTAAAAATTTCCGCCTAACTGAACTGGCAAATGCATATTGTAAATTTCATTATAGAACTCATCCAATCCTTTTTGCTGATATCCCAACCACTCGCCCTGACTACTTAAATTAAAGGAATAATACCTTGGGGACCTTGAAGAAATAGCCTTGAATTTTACTGGACTGTTGGGCTTGAATTCTTTGAAATTATTATTCGGATTCAACGAGGTAGAAGCATCAAAACTTGGAATATTATTAGAGCTAGGCTGTCTTGAATTTCTAGTTCCCCTTCCTATACCTGTAGTATTGGGGGGAAGAATCTGATTTTGTGTTGCCGTATTCATTCTACTTAAGTCTTCTACATTGGTGGCAGACGCCTCACCAAAACGCAGTCTAGATAAACTTCGCTGATAATTTCCAGTAGTATCTGTATAGCCGTAATTGAAAGCAGGCAACTCGGCTACCAATCTAACTTTCCCATCCTCCCTTAATAGAAAACTAGGTTTTAATCCATTGAGCATTCTATAAGGTTTTCTTGGACTTTGCTTTTCAAAATGTTGTAATGCCATTTGTTGAAAAGCATACAATTTATAGTCCAACCCATTACCTCTTGTAACCGGCATGCTAATATGCATGATCCCTTCCGTATTTTTTGAATGGCCCTCTAAAAACAAACCTCCTAGTTGAATTTGCTTTTTAATTGGATCTTCCAATGACAATAATCCCAAAATTTTCTTTTTCTGAAAGGCAAAGGACTCGGTAATCATTTCTTCACTATCAAAAGGAACCGTATGTATATTCAAATTACTAGAAAGTCTATAATTCATAGGTTTATCATAGACTAATAAATGAATATTCCCATAGGAATCTAATAGCAGATTGCTTACTGTGTCTAGGTCTTGTTTAAAGGAAAAAGTATAGGCTATTTCTTTTTTTAGGTCCAGGCTTCTGTTGGTTAAATGTCCAAAAAGAAAGGCAGAATCTTGGTTATATACCCATACATGGTAAAAAAGAAAATAATCCTGTTTTTCATTGGTTACCAAGTCATACCTACTTCTTCTAAGATCTGGCAAAGGAAAACTACTGCGCTTTAAAGGTTTGAGGTTCAATGCCTGATCCATTTCTAATAGGTTCATGTGCATGGAGTCATTGAATCTAAAATAAAAGAGGAATTGCAAACTGCTATCTGTCTTAGTTAGGTGATACCTAGCACGTAGAAATTCTGAAGGCATTTTTTTCTTTTCTATCAATTGCATGTCCATATTGAAACTGCAAAGATTTACAGTATTTGTAACGCCTATTTCCAAGAACAATAACTTATTCTCAAAAGCTGTAATAAAAGAGGGATTATTGATAACAGAATCAGGTAAGTTATAAAATGTAGCAACAGGCAATTGGGCCTTTACTGGTACATACAAGAACAATACTATCATTAGCAATAACAGTTTGGTCTGGATGCTATGTATCACATTCTCTAATAAGGGCATTAGATTTTGCATTAAGTAAACGGTTGTATTAACTATTAGGTTGCTTCTTCACTGTTTATTTTGGTTTGTATTTTGCTTCTTCAAATATTTTTCTAGCCGGAGTATCCATCAATTTGGCCAATTCCAAATCTGGGTGACGCTCCATATATTTTTGGACTAATTGTAAACCCACATATTTACCCATAAAACCAGGGAAACTAGCACCCAATGCTGGAGTGCTGGGTCCTTCATTCATGTACTCCTTTGTAATCTCTGGCTCTGTTACATAGAGTAAGTTGTTTTGAATAAAAAAAGCCCAAATATTGGCTTCATTTTTATTACATTCCATCAATTGTAATTGGGTATACCCTAGTTTTAGACTATCTGAAAAATTGGGTAAAAAACAATCCAAAAGATACTGTCGCTTACCCGTTTCAACCAATTGATCTATCAAGGCCAACCCCAAACTTTTATTGGGATAAAGGTCTTCAATAATATTATTCATACAGTTAACCGGAATATAAGCTTGCTCAAATCTTCTGGATAAGTAAGTTGGATATAATTGTTGTCCCATATCGGAGGCATAAAGCGAATAATTGCTGCCCATATACATTTGTAAACCCACGGCAAGTGCGTCGGTTGTAATGATATTTCCATAACTATTAATGGGACCTATAAATGTGACTAGTTTTTTGGGTACTTTATAATTGGGGAAGTAGTAACTGACATATTTGAGCCCAGTTTCTACTTGGGTGATAATGGGCTGCAGGTTGGTAAAATTCTTTTTGACAGAATCATACATCAATCTATAACTATTGCTAAATGATTTAATATCACTTGCTGCGTTACTAGGCGTTGTGCCCATAATATTAAAGAGAAAATCCTTGGCAAATCCTGGATAATTTCTATCTAATTCATTCAAAGCCTCTTCTAAGTGATTGGTGTCCAACCCAAAAAAAGCGTCTTCAAAACGTATAACCTCTAACTTAACCGGAATCTTTGAAACGTCAGGGGTAGCTGGCTTTGATTTACAAGCAAGAAAAATGAGGATTAAAAAGCAATAGGAAATCCCTTTCATTATTAGATTTTAAGTATTGGAGCTAGTAAACAAGCTGTTTTATAAATTGTTCCCCCACAAAATAAGCCTCATTGCTAATAATTAGTGAAATTTGCCCAATGAAGATTTTCCTGGCCCAGCAAAATTACCATATTGGCAATTTTGAATACAATACCAATAAGATTATTGAAGCCATTGAAACCGCAAAAGCAGCCGGTGGCGATTTAATTCTATTTAGTGAAATGAGTGTCTGTGGATACCCAGCAAGGGATTTTGTGGAATTCAATGACTTCCTATCTAAATGCCAAGAGTCTATCAATCAAATTATGGAACACGCTGATACCATTGGGGTATTGGTGGGGGCTCCTGTTAGAAATACCCAACTAAGGGGTAAAGACCTTTTTAACGCAGCATTCTTTTTGTATGAAAAGGAAATAAAGGCAGAGATTCATAAGACCCTCTTACCTACTTATGATGTATTTGATGAGTACCGATATTTTGAACCGGCTTTTGAATGGAAGGTAGTTCCATTCAAGGGTAAGAAATTGGCCATCACCATTTGTGAAGACATCTGGAATATGGGAGACAATCCCTTGTATCGCATTTGCCCCATGGATCATTTAATGGAACAAGAGCCTGATTTGATGCTTAATTTGAGCGCATCTCCATTTGACTATACGCATGATGAAGACAGAAAATCAGTGATCAAAGCCAATGTACTCAAATACAAAATACCCATGTTCTATTGCAATGCTGTAGGCTCGCAAACAGAAATTGTATTTGATGGTTCCTCCATGATTTTTGACAAAGACGCCAATTTATGCAAGGCTTTTCCTTTGTTTGAAGAAGCATTGGACAGTGTTATTTTAAAAGATGATGGCACATTAGATGCCAGCATCATTGAACCTGCAAGTAGGGTACCTGACAAAGAATTAAATCCAGCAACCCTAGAACCCGAATTGAATATTGCGCAAGTATATGATGCTTTGATTTTGGGCATACGAGATTATTTTCAAAAAATGGGATTCACCAAAGCTATCCTAGGTTCTTCCGGTGGTATTGATTCTGCGGTAACCCTTGCACTGGCTTGTGATGCTTTAGGTAAAGACAATGTGCGCGCTATTCTCATGCCATCGCCATATAGCACAACGCATTCCGTTGATGATGCAGTGGCACTGAGTAAGAACTTAGACAACCCTTATGATATTATTCAAATCAATGAGGTATATGAAAGCTTTTTGGATACACTAAAACCCTTATTCAAAGACCTTCCTTTTTCATTGGCAGAAGAAAATATTCAAAGCCGTAGCAGGGGCAACCTTCTAATGGCCATCTCAAACAAGTTTGGTTATATTTTGCTAAATACTTCTAATAAAAGTGAACTCTCAACAGGTTATGGAACCCTGTATGGAGATATGGCAGGCGGGCTTGGGGTGCTGGGCGATTGCTATAAATTACAGGTCTATGCACTAGCCAACTATATCAATCGCAACAAAGAAATCATTCCAATCAATATAATAGACAAAGCACCAAGTGCAGAACTAAGACCCAATCAAAAAGATAGTGACTCATTACCTGACTATGCGGTACTAGATCAAATCCTTTATCAATACATTGAAAAAAGACAAGGCCCAGTAGAAATTAAAGCCCTTGGGTTTGATAAAGCTTTGGTAGATCGTACGTTGAAAATTGTGAACACCAATGAGTACAAACGCAATCAGTTCTGCCCCATTATTCGCGTATCACCAAAAGCATTTGGGGTGGGAAGAAGGGTTCCTATTGTGGGTAAGTACTTGTCCTAGTTGATTATCTTTCTTTGAGGTTTTTAGATAATAGATAAAAGAGGAATGAGAAGTGAGAAGTGAGAAATGAGAAGTGAGGAATGAGAAATGAGAAGTGAGAAGTGAGGAATGAGGAATGAACGGTGATCTTGGTTAAAGAGCTTACCTAAGCTGCGCTTAGGTTATGGTCAAAGACAAACTTCTTTAAATAGCGAAACCCTTGGCAGTCCAAGGGTTTCGCTATTAGGTTCTGAGTTATAAACTGCGCAAGTGAGTGATATCTTGAAGTTGGTTCAATATTATTAGGTACTGTTTTGAGGGTCTAAAATAAATTTTGTAAGTGAGTGAAAACGTGACGTTTTTTAGGCACTGTATTATAAACTAAGAATTAATTTATAACCTGTTTTTCATTTCTAACTTCTCACTTTTTCTTCCTTTTAATTTCTCATTCCTCACTCCTCACTTTTTTTCCTCCTCTCTTCACTTTTAACTTTTATCTCTTCACTTCTTCTTCACTTCTCACTTCTCATTCCTCACTCCTACCTCCTCTCTTCACTCTTATCTTTTATCTCTTCACTACCTTCTTACTCATGCATCACCATCAGCGGAAGATGACTATGAAAAGCTAATTTTTTGGTATGGCTCTTTTTGAACAGACTTTCAAAAAATCCATGTTTTTTAGGCATGGTGATAATCAAGTCTATTTGGTTATTTTCCGCAAAGTGATTAATCCCATCTGTGAAAGATTCATTGTTGACAAAATGGTATTCGGGATGATACGTCTTTAACAACCCATCCAATACCATATTTTCAAATGACAGGTCGATGGCTTTTTCATTGGGTGTATTCACGTGAAGTACAAAAAGTTTTGCTGAAGTTGCGTCTAATAATGCCTTCAAAGGTTGAATGGGTGTGGTGGCCAGTACTTGTTTAAAATCGCAGGCCAACATAACCCGATTGATTTTTTTGAAACTAGCATCTGCTGGTACAATCACAACTGAAATTTGTGAGTGTAAAGAAACACTTACCGCATTGCTACCTATCAAGGTTTCTGTAACTGCTCCTCCTCCGGTAATCCCCATAACAATCATGCCTGCTTGTACGGCTTTGCTCAAATCATTGATACCACCAGTGAGAACATTGTATTCACTGAAAGTATCAATGGGCAAATCACCATCGGGTTGTTGCTGTAATTTGGCTTTAAAATCGGCCAAGCCTTCTTCACTACTTTTTTTCATCAAATCCATATCAAGTAATTGTACCGTTGGCACCATTGGATCTACACTTATCGGCGCTTGATAGGCGTTGTACAATAGGATTCTATCCATCCCTAACTGCTTGGCTAATGGCAATGCAAACGCAGCTGCATTCATGGCGGTATCTGAAAAATCGGTTGGCACTAGTATAGTTTTCATAACACTTATTTTAGGGTTGATGAGAAGCTGAAGACAGTACTAAGCTACAAGGTTAAACCCAAGAAAACTATGACTTTAATCAGCAATAAAAGCGCATAAAAAGAAATCCCCTTACTTGCGATAAGGGGATCAGTTAATTATATAAGAGATTCCTAGATATTTTCAATAATTCCAGCAATCCCTTGCCCTCCGCCTACACAAGCAGAGACCATACCATATTTTTTATTGAGTCTTTTTAAGTCATTGAGTACCTGCACCGTAAGTTTGCATCCCGTACAACCCAAGGGGTGTCCTAGTGCAATGGCGCCACCATTAATGTTCACAATCTCTTGGTTCAATGCAAGTTCACGAATTACCGCTAAGGATTGAGACGCAAAAGCTTCATTAAGTTCAATCAGGTCAATATCGCTCAAGTTCATTCCGGCTTGTTTGAGCACTTTAGGAATGGCAGCTACTGGACCAATTCCCATAATCCTTGGGTGAACCCCAGCCGATGCCACATTGACCAATCGGCCAATAGGTTTTAATCCCAATTCCACTATCATACGTTCACTCATCACTATCACAAAAGCCGCGCCATCACTGGTTTGTGAAGCGTTACCCGCGGTAACTGATCCACCAACGGCAAAAGCTGGTTTTAGTTTGGCCAATACTTCCGCATTGGTATCAGCTCTAACGCCGTCATCGGTATCAACTACATAAGACCTTGTGGCTTTTTTCCCCTTCTCGTTGATATAAGTTTCGTCTACCGTAATGGGAATAATACCTGATTTAAAGTAGCCTTCTTTAATAGCATTTGCCGCTTTTTGGTGAGAGCTAACGGCAAACATATCTTGGTCTTCTCTATTAATATTAAATTCTTTAGAAACAGCTTCTGCAGTCAGCCCCATACTCAAATAATAGTCCGGCTCATCTTTAGCAATGGCATAAGATGGAACTGTTTTCCATCCTGCAGTTGGCACCAAACTCATGCTCTCTGCTCCTCCTGCAATAATACATTCTGCCATACCTGATCTAATCTTGGCGGTTGCCAAGGCGATACTTTCTAACCCACTGGCACAATAACGGTTTATGGTAAAACCAGCCACGTCAATCCCCAATGCTTTGGCAGAGATGATTCTACCAAACTGCAAGCCTTGTTCGGCTTCAGGCACAGCATTTCCAACAATAACGTCATCCACTCTTTTGGGGTCTAATTGGGGAATGGTGGCTACCAACCCTTTTATCACTTCAACAGCAAGATCATCCGGTCTAAAAAAACGGAGACCTCCCTTTTTGCTTTTGGTGACAGCGGTTCTAAATCCGGCAACGATATAAGCTTCCTGCATGGCATTAAATTTAATCCCTTCAAATGTAGGGTAAAATTCCTAACAGTTGTTTATGCAACTATTATTTTTTAGCCAAGGGTTCTGGGCTGAATCAGCTTTGAAAAGGGCTAAGTATCTTTGCCGCATGATTTATCCTTTTATCCGCAACCAGCTTTTTAGATTTGACCCAGAAGCTGTGCATCATTTTTCCATGAATGCACTTAAAATGGCTTGCTCCTTAGCTCCTAGCCGCTGGTTGTTAGAACACCAATTCCAATTTGAACATACTAGCTTACAAAAAAACTTGTTTGGGCTATCGTTTAAGAATCCGGTTGGTCTTGGAGCCGGATTTGACAAAAACGCCTTGTATTTGAAGGAGTTAGAAGTGTTAGGATTTGGTTTTGTAGAGATTGGAACTGTAACTCCAATTGGGCAGACCGGAAATGAACAACCCCGTTTATTCCGTTTACCAAAAGACAAGGCATTGATAAACCGCATGGGATTTAACAATGAGGGGGTGGCAGCGGTAAAAGCAAGACTGGCACAGTGGAATCAGGTGGCCAAACAGGAGCATAAACTCATTATTGGAGGGAATATTGGGAAAAATAAGGTTACCGAGAATGAAAACGCTTGGAAGGATTATGAAACCTGTTTTAGGGAGCTTTTTGATGAGGTAGATTATTTTGTAGTCAATGTTAGCTCACCAAACACGCCTGGCTTAAGGGCTTTGCAAGAAAAAGATTCATTAATCAAGATTCTGGCCAATTTACAGGAGATTAACCAAGGTAAGGCTAAACCCAAACCGCTTTTACTCAAAATTGCACCCGATTTAACCCAGGAACAACTAGATGATATTGTAGCACTTTCTTTTGAAACAAAATTAGACGGTTTGGTAGCCACCAATACTACCATTAGTAGAGAGGGCTTACTTACCCCCGCTTCAGAAATAAGCGCCATTGGAGCCGGTGGTTTGAGTGGAAAACCTGTTACCCAAAGGTCAACAGAAGTGGTACAGTATTTGGCCAATAACACCCAAGGGAAAATTCCCATTATTGCTAGTGGGGGCATTTTTGGGGCGGAAGACGCAAAAGATAAATTAGTTGCTGGGGCCAGTTTGGTACAGGTTTGGACTGGCTTTGTTTATGAGGGACCGGGCATTGTACGCAATATCTGTCAGGGATTGGCTGTCTAATTAAAACTGGAATCTAAAGCTTCCAAAGACGCCAAACTTATCACGCAATTCTCCGTGAACGGGTTGTGGTGCAGCAGCACGCCACACAAAATCAACTCGGAAAAACTTAAAGATATTATCTACTCCTGTACCCAATTCAATATAGGGTTTGCCATCTAAGGAACGATATGGATAATTGCCTACATAATTCAGTTGCTTGTTCTCATCGGTTAGGGTTCCAACAATTCCCTTGGCACTCCAAAACTGTCTAAACTTCAATTTTCTAGTAAGGGGAATAAACTTGAAAATACCGGGACCAACATTATGTTCTATATTAATTCCCACATATTGGTCCGCTAAATACTCAAATCTATGCATCAAATTAAACGCATACTTGTTATAGTAATACATTTCATTCCCCGGCAGCATGTCTAGCATTTGATAAGGCAGGGTGCCAATTACTTTTCCAGCAAACACATTGTAGTAAAGGGTTCCAAGTGGTGGCACTTTTGCAAAATGAGATAATGTCAAGTCCATTTTGTGGTAATCGTAATTACTATTAAATACTTTGGTAAACCCCTTGGTATATTTAAAATCAATTACCGGATATAAACTACCAAGACTAACCCGCAAGAAATTATCTTCTATATTGCGTTCTAAATAAGCGTAGCGAAACCTAAATGTGGCTTCAAATGTATTGAATGGATTGGAGCCCTTTGAAGGAAAAAATTCTTTACTAGGCAGGTTTTCTAAAGCTGTGAATTGTTTACTAGAAGCAGATAAACCATACCCCAATCCTCTAGGCGTTTCCTTGTAAAACTCTATCTTTTTCTCCTCTAATTGTTGGAACTTAAAAGGAATATTAGGTCTTCTAAAAATGGTTCCAAAAATATTATCGGTACCCATTTGATCATAGGTTACTTGACCGTTATCTAAGTCATTTCTATAATAGAGTTTCAAGTAAGTCCAATTTTCTCTATCAAATAACCATTTGGCTTCTCCACCGCCTTTGAACATGCCGTCCTTGGTGCCATAGGCCGCATATCCTGTTAGGAAAAACTTTTTGTGAAAACCACGATTGGTTGAAAGGTCAAACCTAAAGCGGGTGCCCTCCCAATTATTTCCACTTATCCAGTAATACCATGGTCCCAATCTAACATTACCCATATCACGGGTACCTTTAACAATGGTCTGTGCTAACTCTCTATAAAAGATATAGGTACTGTTTTTGGTAAGGGTATCTAATACTTTGTAAACGGTTTTTTCATTCTTGTCTAATGGTTCGTGTCTGCGCTGATTCCAAAAACTATCGTTCAAATTTTCTGAATTGGGCAATAAGTCTACTTGTTGCACTTTCTTAGTCTTACTTAGATTGTCTAAGGCATCGGCGTCATTTAAGACCACGTGGTCATAGGTTGTGGTCTTTCTCCCCTTAATGCCCAGTTTTCCTTTGCCCAGTGGGGCGATGTCTACAACAAATCTATCCTTGGATAAAAACCAGGTGCTGTCATTGACTAAATGGTATTCCTGTATCAGGGAGAGGCCTTCAATAAAATTGATACTAGCATCTGGCGATGGACGCATGGTTACTTTTTGAATAGCAAAACTGGTATCGTTTACCCAGCAGTCGCCTTCAAATGTGCTTTCCCCTTTTCTTTTGGCAGAGAACCGCAAGTGCACCAGTCTTTTACCCCTAAGATAAGCGGTATCGGCTAATTTAAAATTGTAATAATTGTCGGCATTTGTATTAAAAGGACTGATAAAATCTCTGGTAAAAACGGGAATATAATTACTGTAAACATTTACATTCTGATACATCCCGCCCAACTCTTTTATCAAACTTTCATTCTCCAAACCGTTGGTGCGCGTGGCTTTGATTACTTCGTGAATTTTTTCAGGGTCTTTTCTATAAAAATAATCTGAAAGCGTCTCCGTTAAATAAACGGGTAAATAAGGCTTACTGCTTTCTGCTGAATCCACATAACTCAATACAAATCCCAAGGGTTTGAGCAGGATATTATTTTTCAATTTATTTTGACGAACATTGTTGAGATCCATTTCTAATTTGTTGTAGATCTCATAAGAATAACTATCCCATTTGGTGCGGTTATTCTTATCCTTATTGGCCATAATTTTTCGCCAGAACCAAAGAGAACGGTTATACTTACTCTTAACAATGGCTTCGCCAGACGGGGGTAGTACTTCAATTCTTAATTCTACAAAACTACTGTCTTTAAAGGCTTTAACTGGAATCACTAATTTCTTATAACCCACACTCATTACTGTTACAGAATCAGTTAGTATGACTCCTTGTTGATCAACAGAAAATTTTCCAGCAGAATCAGTTAATAAACCTTTTTTAGACAATTTAAATTCAACAGAAGCAAAAGGAATAGGTTCGTCACTTTGTTTGTCTTTGACCACACCAGACAATCGTTTTGCCTGAGCCATAGAAAAATGGGTCAACAGTACCAACAAACAGATTAAAAAAACAGGTTTCCCTTTATTATACATGAGCAAAAATAACGGTTAAGCTACGGCAAGCATCCGTTTTAACGTTTGATTAGAAGTCAAATCCAAGAGAAAAATACCATATAGGTTTTCCTACAAAGATTCCTTTCATAGGCCATGCGGTATCTAGCTTCATAAAATAACCCAACAAGGTACTTCTAACACCAAATCCATAACCACCTGCAAATGGTCCTAGTCCGCCAGCGTCAATTCTAACGGCTACATTACCAGTTGGAACCCCACTAGGGTCAAGGTTTTGAATATATTGTCCAGGACGTGAAATACCATTGTATTTGCCATTCCAAGCGGAACCCAAATCAATGAATTGGGTTAGTTGGAAATTACGAATAAAGGCATTATTGATGGGTCTATTAATCAGGGTTGAGAATATGGGTAAGCGGAATTCAGAATTAATGACAAAGGCATTATTACCATTGGCAATATTCTGATTATAACCACGCATATTTACCGCCAAAGACTGAAAAGCATAAGTTTGATCAGGTGCTGGAGGATTATTGTTGAACTTTGGTCCCATCCAGCCATCCATTCCACCTAGGTAGTAAATGAGTTTTTGTTTTCCCCAACTAAAGTCTGCAGCAACCCTTCCGGCCCAAATAAAGTTTCTATAAATCTTTACATATTGGCGTGCATCAAATCCAAAATTGAAGGTCAATGTATTCTTACCATAAGAGGCAAGATACATAGGTAAGTTCAGGTCCATATAAACTTTGAAACGTAGACCATTCCAAATATTTTGGGTTGGATTAATGGTATTGTCATGCACGTATTCAATACGGCTTAACATAAATTTAGACACTGTATCAGCATATTTTAATGCAGCTGGATCAGGCAAACCCGCATTATTGTCATAACTGCGTAGCACCCCCCTATCATGTCTATAAGCAATAGTTGCGCGCAAGCTTTTTACCTCATTAAATGGATAGGAAATATTGACTTGATACAGGTTGGTATACAATTCATTATTATAACTGGTATTGAAGAAATTGCTCACATTACTTCTATAATAGGTTACTCCCCAATCCAATCTACGTCTAAAGTTTTGGAAACTAAAGAACACGTCTTTGTCTTTAAGGTTGGTACCAAAACGTATACCGCCTACAAATTTTATGTCTTCCATTAAATCAGAAGTACCTACGCGGAAAGTGAAGTTTAGATCATTCCCATTATTCAATTGAATTGGGCCTGAGCCTCCCCCATAAGGTTGGTAACGATTGATCAAGACATTATTGGTAAAGCCAGCCAAGATATAATCACTACTAAACTTCATTCTATAATCAAAGAGTTTGGATTTACTCAAAATAGAAGCCCTAGCATTGTTTTCCATTAAAGAACGAATGGCGGCTGAAGTATCAGGCTGCTCATCTGCAAATTCATTTTGGAATACATTCCCTGCTTTTCTAACACTGTCTTTTATAACGGGTTTGTTATTGTAGAAAATGGCTTTGCCTTCTGCCGCACGCTGCTCATCCATGGTTTTCTTCATGAATTCAGTTGGCCTAGAATTGGTATTTCTTCTTACCAGTGCAATGGAATCAACTTTTAATTTGTAGAGAAATTTGTAATCGCCCTCTTGACGTACTTCACTTACTTGACCGTTGTTACCAGCTATCCTAGTTTCTTTCAATGAACTTTGGTAATTGGTAATAGGAAAAGTATAAGTACTGTCTTTAAATACTTGGAAAAAGCTAACACTATCGGGTTCATTCTTACGCCAAGCTACCAATGTAGAGTCAAACTCTTTGTTGCTAGGGTTATGTAACACTTCATCTCCAATATAATAGAGGGTATCTAAACCGTTGCGTGAAGTTCCAAAGAAACCAGCCCAACGATTGGCTATCCCATTTTGATCAGACACAAAAGTAAAGTGATTGGTATTGTACTGCATAGGGTAGCGCGCATTCCCAAATTTCTGATTGGTCATTTGGGCTATTTGTTTTCCAGGACCACCACTAGACATATCGGTCAAGAAAACATTAAATCTATTTCTGCTAGGCAGCACCGTATCTCCATTTGGCGCAGAACCGCTTGGTCTATTGGAAGAGAATACAATCCCTACCCTATTGGGGAATGCCACAAAACTTGGATCCAAGTCATCATAAATATCATTGGTCACTTGGGTTAATTTGTTCTCTTCAATATTATAGGTAAAGATATCAGAGTGACCATTTTTAACGGCACTCATCACCAATGAATTGGCATTCAACATAAAGCTGGCATCTAAGATCTGGTCAAAGCCTTCAATGGTTTGTTTGTATCGTTTGTATTTGGCAATTATGTCATAGACAAACATCTTAGTCTTACCTCCCTCCCAGTATATTACAAGCAAACGGGTACCTTTTACATCCCAGGCTAGTATAGGATAATTAGGATTGATATCGCCCAGATTGGTACGTACCCCCAATTGTAACAAGGTCTTCTCTTTATAGAAGTTTTCAAAATACTTAACACTATAAATTCCTTTCTTAAATTCTACTACGGCATAGTTATTACTTCTTGGGGTAGGATTGGCTTGAAAACGGAAATAATCATTTTTACTTACGTCTTCTGAAATATTCAAGCTTCCTTTTACCGCATTTCTTCTAGCGCGAATGTCTTTAGCATAGCGGTCTTGCTCTGCTTGCATAAACTCAGACAATACGTCTTTGAATTTGACTTTACATATTCTTAAAGCAGCACTATTGAGGTTTTTGTAAATCCTAGCCAAGTACAACATATAAGTAATGTTTTCCTTGCGGTACTTGTTACCAAAATAATACCAAAAAGCATGTCCAGCTAACAAGGGCTTTTCAAAAGCAAACTGATAAAAAGAATTGTATCTGCCACTTAGTATGGCACTTTTTAATTCATCATCCAATTCAGTACTCCAAGGTTCAGCTGCATAAGCTACATAGCCATCTACCAACCATTTGGGCAGGTCTAACAAAGCTTGGTTGCTAGCAAATTCTCCAATATCATCTCCAAAAAGCAGGTTATCAGTGAGTACTTTGGCAATTCCTTCGCGCACACTTCTTTTTAGGTGGTTGTGGTTTCCATCAAAATAGACAATGATTTTATTGTTGACAAGTTTGGTTGATCCACCAGAATTCTGCCAGTCCATACCCAAACCCACATTACTACTTTTATAATCGTTATAATTATTATATACTAAAATATTGGCCCTGCGTTGGAGGGAATACTCAGTAAAATTTTCTAGAGAGAGCAATTCTTCTTCAGCTACCTGTGCCACAAATTTACCTAGCTCTACGCCATTTTGGGTGGTATAGGTATTGAAATTGGGAGACTGATAGAATTTCCAGACAAATTTCTTGTGTTGCACCCTATTTTTCCCAAACATCACAGAATTTACCTGTGCATCTGAAAGGAGGGGAAAAAGAAAGCATAGGAAAAAGACCCATTTATTCATGCGATTGCTTTGCATATCCGAACTTTAGTATTTTAAAATTAGTCATTTACCATTAAAAGCGGTTTAAAATTACCCTTATGTTCCATGTTAAAGTTTTCACATTCAGTCCCATTCAAGAAAATTCCTATGTCCTATATAATGATGCGGGTAAAGCCCTAATTATAGATCCAGGATGTTATTTTAGTGCAGAACAAGAAACGTTAAAAAACTTTTTAAAAGATACGGGGCTTACGCCAGTCCAGTTGCTCAATACCCATTGCCATTTAGACCATGTATTTGGAAATGACTGGGTACACAAAACCTTTGGATTGGAACTATATATTCACCCAAATGAGGAAAAAGTACTTGCTTTTGCTCCAAAATCTGGCGAAACCTGGGGTATGCCTTTTACCAATTATAGCGGACCGCTTCATTTTTTACATGCAGGAGACAAGGTTTTTCTAGACGAAGACGAACTAAGTATTTTACTAACACCAGGGCATTCTCCCGGAAGTATTTGTTTTTACTGTGAAAAACAAGGCTTTATAATAGGTGGGGATGTGTTGTTTTATCAAAGTATTGGCCGAACAGACCTTCCCATGGGTAGTCATGAGACGTTATTACATAGTATTAGAGAGGAGCTCTTTACCCTTCCCGATGACGTAATTGTCCACCCCGGTCATGGACGCTCCACCCGAATTGGACACGAGAAAGAATTCAACCCCTTTTTGACCTAGTTTTTGAATTCTTATTAGAAAAAAAGGTGTTTGCAAGCAAATAAACCGAACTTTAAGAAAATTGATGCTATGTCTACTTATGCAGATTTGGCCGTTGGCCGATATTACCTGATTACCGAAAACCAAGGCGAGGAACTCATCTTGGTTCAACCAATGATGGAAACTAGCTTGGCCATTTTCTCCATTCTGCATGATGCGGGTGAAGAAATTACCTACTGGCGTAAAAAGACTGATCCCATTGCTGAAATCTTAGAAGAATTATCAGACGAAGAAGCCCTGGCATATGAGCTGATGTTTGACGAGGACGAGGCAGACGAAGATTGGGAAGATGATTAATGGATTTTTGAAATCTGTTCTTGTTTATTGTAGGCTGTGATAAAAATGGCCCCTAGATTTTTATGTGGGGGTACATAATCATCAAACGTCTCTTTGTATTTTAGACCCAATTGTTTGGCCATATTATTCCAAAGATTGGGCCAGTTTAGGTTTTGCCCAGCCCTCAGCGTTTCACTGATTTCATTGATCAACCCCTTATTAATAACACCAGTACCCACTTGCTTGGTAGAGATAATTTGTGCTCTTGGACAAATTTCTAGCACTTCATTTAGATTCTGGTATCCACCACATCCGCCTAAAATGACCAATTTGGCTGAAGCCGCTAGTTGATCAATAGTAGATTGCAGGTGGTAACTATGTCCACGATGAATTACAATAGTTGGCTCTAATCCCAGACTGTCTAAATAAGCACAAAGATTGGCTTGCGCTTTGGCGTCTAGGTCTAATTTTTCATCCAAAGGCTTATTGGCAAAGATGGTTACAGGTACTCCTGTTTTAGCAATCAATTCTACCCATTCCGGTTTTTGAATCACCCGCCATTTTCCATTATTAAACCCCGCCAAAAATGCAAAAAATACGTTCATCCCATCTTTGTCACCATAGAAAAATTGCTGAACAATAATCCTTCCGCTACTGTCCTGCAATCGTTGATTGGCCATTTCATAGACCGGATCAATACCCAGATCAAGGCTTAAGTTTACATGACAACTGGTATCTAATGATTGGAACAATAAGTCTAGCATCCGATAAATGCGCGCTCCTTTTATGTTCCCATTGTTTGTGTTTTTTAATCTGTTTAGTTGCACCCTATCTGCAATTAACTGGCGCAACTTTTGCTGATAAATACTAGAATAAGAATCTGCCACGTCTACTGCGTCTTCCAGACTATTGGATTTATCTAAACCGTCCACAAAACTTTCCATTCTCTTTTTAGCCGACAAGGAATCCATTCTTCTTAGAAAATCATCCAATGTATTGTAGGCAGCCGAAACTTTGATAAATTTTTTGAAGAAATCATTGTTTACCATGGAAAGTAAACTATCCGCATTGGGTTCTAACATTTTTTGAAAAATCATGGGGTAGACCCCACTTACAAAACTAGAAGTATAGAGTTCCGCTTCTCCCATCACCGCCAAGTAATAAAGTTCAGTAGCCGTTAGACGATTTAAGACTTTAAACCTAAGTTTTAGATCGCGCAGCTCGTGCAAAGCATTGATTTCATTGATGTATAGCTCTATTGCCTTAGACTTAAGTTTGGCAGTAAGTACTTTTTCCAACATGGGTGTATCGCCATTTTGCATTCTTCCTGCATAGTCAATTCTAGTATCTACCAAAAGTTTGTAATACCTAGAAGCCGAGTCATCTGGCAACATTGGTGTAATGTCATCAATACTGTATTTGCCATGGTATAATTGGTCTAAAAAAGGAAAATACATTCTTCCTGTTTTGGTCAATGACAATTGTCCAATAATTTTTACCAGGCTATGATTTACTGATTGAATTTTTCTTCCTAAAGGATTAGATGCAGCGGCAAAATTATAGAGCTTTTCAGGATCTCTAAATGCAGCCTGAATAATTAGGGTATCGGCAAAAATATTCTGGGGTTGTTTTGATAAAATATTTAAAATCTGATCAGGATAAAATTGACAATATTTCCATACCAATAAGTCTTTTGCATTAGGTACTCCCTGATTAGTTTTGAGACAAAAATTATAAATCAGTATATTACCAATGACCAAAT
>Ga0136644_10001307_pt1 | contig 19923 bp, 18 predicted proteins | sample C_130820_EF_Meta_FD_94780 | JGI IMG/M metagenome (GOLD analysis project Ga0136644, IMG submission 94780) | Freshwater microbial communities from Lake Croche, Canada to study carbon cycling - C_130820_EF_MetaG (v2) (version 2) | ecosystem: Environmental > Aquatic > Freshwater > Lake | place... | reverse complement strand
TAAATAATATTAATATTATTAATTTTATAATTAAAGATGTCTAAATTATTTTTCCAATACTTATTATATTTATTATTAATTAATAAGTTAATTATTTTAGAAGAGAAACTTTGAGAGCTTTCAAATGGTAATAATGATGGTAAATTATCAATAGCGATAATATCAACAAATTGATTATAAGAAAAAACTGGATTAATCCAATTAGTTGGTTTATTATAAATTTGAATAGGATTAAAAGTAGAATTGTAATCACAACTTATGTCAACAATAATAATTTTTTTAGTAAATATTGTATTTAGATTAAACCATGGTTCAATAAATTCTGTTAATTTAACACAATTATAAATTATATCATAATTAATTAAATTAGACTTATCAGATTTTCTATTAAATTCATCATATTTAATAGATAATAAATTTAAAAGATATTTAACACCTTTTGCACAATTACCATTTGGACCAATTATTGCAATTGAAATATTATTTTTAATAATATATTTATTTTTTATAAATTTTATCATATTATTCATAGAATTCCAATATTTTAAATTATTAATATTGGAATTTTTATAATTTTTTTCATTAAATTGCCAAATTCCTAAAACACTAGCAACTAATCCTGCATGAAATCCAAATGTTATTATTCTACTATTATTTGAATAAATAAAATATTCCATATCGTAAAGAATACTTTTTGAATATTTAAATTTTTCTAAAATATAATTTGAATTTAATTGATTTTTATAACAATGTGCGAAATACATATGTGAATGTTTATTTAATTTTTCTATTGAATTTAATTCTTTTATACCAATAATTAATAAATCAGATGAATTATTATAATTATACCATTCATTATTAATAATTATTGCACCAGCATCTATATACTCATCATCTGTAAAACATCTATTATCAGATGATTCAATATAAACAATAAAATTATTTTTAACTAATAATTCAACATCTTTGGGTATTAATGGAGTTCTATATTCATTATTATAATATTCATTTCTTACAATAATTTCTTTAAATTTCATTTTACTAAAAATTTTTTATATAAAATTATTAATTTATTAATTGTTATAATTTAAAATTAAATAATTAATGGAAAAAAATAATATTAATACAAATACAAATAAATATAAAAAATATGAAAAAATATATAAAAATGTAGAAAATGATTTATTCTGGGGATTAGGTATTGAAAATGAATTATATCTCGAGTTTGAAAAAAATATAGAAATTAATGAAACTTTTTTTTTAAATAATCATATAAATGAAAGATATTCTGTAAATTATTTTTTAAATTATAAAGATGAATTTAAAAATATATTATTTGAAGAATATTTAAAAATAAATTATAATATTTTGAAAAATATTCCTTTAATATTAAATTCACATAGTTTTATAAATACTGATAAGATGAATCAGTCTAAAACATTATATAAAAAGATAACAGAAATAAATCCAAAATTTATTGGAGAAACATTATTAGATAATTTATTAGAAAATAGTTATTTTAAAAATACATATAATAAAGAATGGTTATTTGACGGAGATACTATTGAATTTACTACATTAAATTTTTATAATTCAAATTTAGAAGATATAATTAATGAGTTAAATTTATATAAAAAAAAATTTATACTAAATTTACAAAATTTTCAAAAAAAAAATCAATTATTTCAAAAATATGGTCTAATTAAATTAATGAATAAAAATTATCCTTTTGCTATTCATTTAACTAATAACAATAATATAGCAATATTTAATAATGGTACATTACATTATAATATTACTTTACCAACTCTCCTTAAAAATAAAAAAATTATTAATTATGATGAATTTGTAAGAATACATATGAAGGCTATTAAATTAATTCAATGGTTTGAACCATTATTAATAGCAGTATATAATACATCTGATCCATTTATAATATTAAAAGATAAAATAAGTAAAAATATATCAGGATCATCACAACGATGTGCAATATCAAGATATATAAGTATTGGTACATATGATAGTGATAAAATGTTAAAAGGAAAAATATTAACAATACCAATATCAAACTTTGATAATAATAAAAATTGGTGGTATAATAGATTTCATGAAAATAGTGTATATAATAAATTAAAAGAGATAGGATTAGATATAAATTTTAATAAACATTATAATCATGGAATAGAATTACGTTTTTTTGATTATATTGCTGATAATAATTTATTAAATGAATCTTTTGAATTTATAATATATTTAATAGATTATATTTTAGAAAATGATAATAAAATACCAAATCCAATATATTTAGATTTATGGAATAATATAGTTTATAAGTCTATAAATAATGGTAAAAATGCATTATTAAATTATGATGAAATAGAATTTTTTGAAAATTTATTAAATATAAAATTAGATAAAATTAATAAATTAGAAAATATTAATAATATTAATAATGTATATTATAATATATATTTCAAATTAATTAAAAAATATAATAAAATTATTAAATTAAAAAAAATTAATTCATATAAATTAACACCAATTGGAAATTTTTCAAAATTAGTATTAAACACAAGAATAATAAAATGTGATAAATTTAAAAATACTTTTAAATGTATTAATTTAAAATCATCAGATATTTTATCAAATAATATATTCTCCTGGATATGTAATTAAAAAAGTTGATTATTATTAATAATGTTGTTAATAATAAATAAAAATAATTCTGAAAAATAACTTAGTACTAACAAATACTAATAAATACTAACAAATACTAACTAATGGAAATTTTAAACTTAAATATTGTAGGTTTTTATTCATATAAACCAGATATTGTTATAAAAGAATACGAGGATAATATAATCAATAGTGAAAATAAAGATATAAAATGTAATATTTGTCTAAGATCTATTTATGATCCAAGCTATGAAACAATTTCAAATAATAATAATATATTAAATGATACAAATGTTGAATTAGGAAAATGCGGTCATTTATTTCATAGTGATTGTATTAATACATGGTTAAAAAAAAATCAAATATGTCCTATTGATAAAGTTTTATGGTGTAGACATCGTACAATTAATATGATGGACACTAATAAAAAATATAATAAACAAAAATATAAAAATATGATTAATAATATTAATATTAATAATATTAATATTAATAATAATGAAGAAATAATAAATGAAGAAATAATAAATGAAGAAATAATAAATGAAGAAATAATAAATGAAGAAATAATAAATGAAGAAATAATAAATGAAGAAATTAATGAAATTGCAAGTGATATAGAAGATTAAAATAATAAAAATAAATTAAATAACAGTTAAAAGATCACTTTTAGATAATATAGAACAACCCAAATAGAGTAATTGAAGATGTAATTCTTTATCATTTTCAAAAGATTGAATCATATTATAATCATTCGCAGTAACATTAGCATAAATTTTATTAATAATAATTCTACATTTATAATTTCTTTTACAGAAAAGTTTAAAATTTGGACTTTTTAAATTAAAGTTAGGATTTAATAAAAATTCTTTAATATTTTTAATAATATTAAAAGTATTATTAATATTGTAATTATATTTTTTAAGATATTTAAATACTTTTTTTTCAACAGAACTATCTATAATAGGTGTTTCAATTAGATTATTAATAATTTCATCTAATTTATTATCATCATTACAGATCATTAAATTTAATTTTTTTTTTAAATAATTTAAATTAATAAAATATTCTATTTCTCGTTTTTGATTAACTTTTGTACGTAAATTATATACAAATTCAATTAAATTATTTCTACTATCAAATATTTTTGGATTATTTATATTAGTATTACCTTCATATATATATTTGGAATAAGAACTTCTACAACTTTTACAAGGTAATAAATTTTCAATAGACATAAAAAATTGTCTTGCAGAATTTTTTATTTCATCATTAATATTGTTTTCAGGATATACTGCTACAAAACTAAAAATACTATACCATAATTTTGGTCCCCAAAAATAAGGTTTTATATTATTTTTAATATTATTTTTTGTATTAGTGGTCATGATATATATATATAGATTACATAAAAATTGACATTTAATATATAAATATTTTAATTAATATTAAATACTAAATATCAGATAAATGAATTTAACTGATAATATACAACTTACACATAAATTAGACGCGTTTCAACAAGAAGCTTGTACTCATATAAGCAATGGTTATAATATATTAGTATCAGCACCAACTGGTTCTGGTAAAACATTAATTGCTGAATATGGTATTAAATTTGTTAAAAATAATCAACATATAAATTTAGATGAAAATTTTAATCAAAATAAAAAATTTAAAATAATTTACACATGTCCAATTAAATCATTATGTAATGAAAAATATCGAGATATGAATTTAGCTTATAGAGAAACTGATCAAGTAGGATTAATGACAGGTGATATTATTATAAATCCAGATGGAAATATTATTATTATGACAACTGAAGTATTATATAATTTGATGATAAATAATAATGAAGAGTTTAAAAATATTGCTTGTGTTATTTATGACGAAGTACATTATATAAATGATGAAGGTAGAGGACATGTTTGGGAAAAATGTATTATTACATCTTTAATTAAGTATGATTGTTTACTAATTTTGTTATCTGCAACAATTGGTAATTTAAATGAATTATTAAATTGGCTTAATTTTATAAATAGTAATAAACAATTCAAAAAAATTGTTAAATTAGATAGACCTGTTCCATTAATTGAATATGTTATTGATAATACTAAATGCAGAAATTTACAAAAAAAATCAAAAGTTATTAATAATAATAATGATATTCAAAATATTCAAGAAGAATATATAGCAAAACCAGATAATTCCGATCCAAATCCAGAGATGTATGAATTGTTAGAATTAAATGATTTTAATTATAATAAAGTTAAAAAATATTGGACTAAATTAAATGATTTTAATTATTCAATTAATTTTGAATTACAGACTCTTTGTAATCAAATAGCTTCTAATGAAAAATTAGGTATTCCTGCTATTATATTTGTATTATCAAAAATAAAATGTATTGAATATGCTGAAATGTTAACTGTATCATATATAGATCATGAAGAAAGATCTAAAATATTAAATTTTTATGATTATAATTTGAAAGAATATAGTACATGTTCGCAATATGTTAATTTAAGAAAAGTTATTTCAAAAGGAATAGCTTATCATCATTCTGGTCTTATACCTAAAATTAGAGAAGTAGTTGAATTTTTAATAAAAGATAAACTTATAAAATTTGTATTTGCTACAGAAACATTTGCTGTTGGATTAAATTTTCCAGTTAAAACTGTTGTATTAACGGCATTAACTAAACCTAGTGAAAGAGGTATGCGTAATTTAAATGTATCTGAATACAAACAAATGGCAGGTAGAGCAGGAAGACGCTTTTTAGATAAAGTAGGTAATGTTATAATATGGCTTTTAAACAATAATTCAAATAATACAAATAATACAAATAATACAAATAATATATATCCAACATGGATGGAGATAAAGAATATAATAGATGGTCCAATGGATAATGTTATTTCCAAATATATAATTGAACCAAATTATATATTAAAACATATATCTGAAAATAATTATCAAGAAATTAGCAAATATAGTTTCAAGTATTATAAAACAAATATTATAAGAAAAGAATTTATTGTTATTGAAAAATATAAGAAGTTATTTGACATTGAATTAAAAATGATTGAATATAGTAAACAAGGAATGTCTCTAGTTGATAAAAATTATAATAAATTAATAAAAAAATTAAATAAAGATGAACAAACAGAATATAAAAAAATAATAGAAGATTATAGTAAACAATCAATTAAAACAGATTTTGAATTATATATAGATTTAGAAGAAGAAATTATAAATTTTTTAGATGATATAAATTTTATTACGAAAGATTCTAGTAATAATAAATATGTATTAAGTGAGAAAGGAGAATTAGCACAAATATTTAATGAAATAAATCCAGTATTTTTTGTTGATAATATGGATAAGATATTAATGACTAAAGAAAATATATTACCAATATTATCGATGTTTATCGATGATGGAATGAAAAATGATGATGATTTAAGTATATTTCAACACGATATAATATATTATTTTAAAAATGTAATAGATAATAAATATTATAAATATTTTAATAATTATCCAAAATGGACATTTCATCCATTAAATTATAAAATAATAGAAAGTTGGTTGAATGATGAAAATTTAACTTTAGATGAAATTACTATATTATATAAAATAGATATGGGATTACTTGTAAAAATATTAATAAAAATGTATCAAATTAGTGATGAATTAATTTCAAATTTAATTAAAATTAATAAAATGGATTTAAGTGAATATTTATTAGGAAAAAAAGAGTTACTAATAAGAAGTCCATTAAAGATTGAGAGTTTATATATCAATTAGTTCATTTTATTTTATAATATTTATAAAAGAATATTAACATATATTATTATACATAATAATATGGAAGATGAATATATAAATTTGGAAGAATTAATACAAGAAAAGAAAAAATTATATCAAATTCAATTAAATGATAATAAATTAATAATTAAAAATATTGGTTACGGTATAGAAGCTCCAGAAATGATAATACAAGAAAATATAGGTAAAAATAGAAATTTAAGTATATACAATTGCATATTAAGTGAAGATGAATTATTAAATTTATGTAATAAAAATTCATATTTACCAGTTATAAAATTGGTAGAAAAAAAAGAAGAAAATGTAAATATATATTTTATATCAGTAAGAATGGAAAAGATAGAATTAGATAAAAAAACAGAATTATTTGAAATCTATTATATTTTACACGAAGGAGATAAAAAAACAATAAAATACAAAAAATTGGATAAAAATATAAATTCTAAAAATATGATAGAAATTTTACTAGAAAATTATTATTGTTAAAATAATTGAAAGGTATATTTAGAATAGATCTACAAGTTTTATAAAAAATTTACTAATATAGTCTTTATTAGAAGTTTCATATGGATTAATACTATTCATAATATTCATTATATTTTGCAATAACAGTTTATTATTTTCATGAGAAAGCCAAATTCTAGGAGGTATAATTTCATATGTGTATAATGGATCAGATTTATATGAAGAATATAACTCAAAAATATTTTTAATAGAATGTATTTTAGAATCAAAACCATTATTATTAATCATAATTTTTTTAATTTCATTTATAAAATAAAGTTCATAATTAATATTAATAATTTCAGAACCATTAAAATTATCAATTACATAATAATTTTCATATATTTTCGGAATAATTTTTATTTTTATTGGATAATCATCAATAAGTATATTAGTTCCCAATTTTATAGTTGATTCATAAATTTGAAAAAGAAATGGATCATGACGTTTTATTAAAGATACATCTAAATTATAATATTTTCTTTTTCTAGTATTATAATTATTATTTGTAATAATTTTATAAATTAATATTGTATGTTCATTTAGAATAAAATTTCCATATGAATCACAATAAAGTATTTTAATAGTATCTAAATAATCCATTATTAGATAATTACTAATAAAATGATTAATTATAAATATATAATATAATCAATTTATTAATTTTTCAATTTTTAATTTTTAATTTTTCAATTTTTAATTTTTAATTTTTATAATTGATTAAATTATATAAATCTTAATATTTTCTATACTAATGATTAATTAGTATTAAGTAAATATTTATTATTATTATTATTATTATTTAATAATTTGCACGAAATATCTCTTTTAATAATACTATATTCTGGTTGTTTTAATAAATTAGTGATTGTATTAATTTTACTAGAATCATTTCCAAAATCGAGAGAAATGATATCACAAATTTTTTGTAATAATTCTCTAGTTTTAAAATAAATTTTTTTATTTTCATTATTTTTTTGAATAGAAAAGTAACTAAATTTTTTCCATGGATTTTGTGGTTTTAATATTTCATTAATAATAGTAATTGGTTTATTTTTTCCACTAATTTTACAACTAATAAATTCATGAATTAAACTTATAATATGATAAAAATATATACCAATTAATAAAGCAATAATTACATAAGAATAAGATGTTATTTTTTCTTTAAAAATTTGTTTGCAAGTCATTTCAAATAATTCTTCAGATATTTCATATAAAGGTCTTCTCAATAAGTTTGCACAAATTTGTCTAGGATCAAGATTTTCATTACCTCCTAAAAAAGTTGGCATATGAAAATACCATATTTCTAAACAATTATAAGGTATATTTTTTAATGAATTTATTAGTGTTTGTATTATATTCATTTTTTAATAAATAATAAAGGTTATATGACACATTATTTTAATATAATTTTCAATTTTTAATTATAAAATAATAATAATTTATGATTTAAAAAAATCTTTAAAAGTGAAAATTTCAATATATTCACCAGTGATTGTTGTATTTATTTTGAAATAAGTATTAATTGGAATAAAATAAATTTTTAGATCATAAAAATGACTAATATGATCAGGTATATTTGTACCTGATAATTTTAATTGATTTATATACAAGTTATAATTATCGATATTTGTTTCACTAATTATTTTAACTAGATTACTATCGAATGTTACTTTTTCTTTAATTTTTTTATCTAAAAAACAATTAGACCATCCAAAATATCCATAACAAATATTAACTTCATAATTAGCAACAGGAACATAAATAATAGCTACTTCACCTGTATTTGAAATTATTTTAGAATATTTTTTTCCAATAACATCTATTTCTTTACATTTATAATTTATTTTTTCACCATTTCTAAAAAAATTAATAGATAATGGATATTCATCATAATGATTTATAAATGACATTTAATATTTTAGTTATAATTAAATAATAATATATAATAAATTTTCAATTTTTAAAATAATTATAAAAAATCAGCGTATATGTAAACAATATTAAAATATAATAATATTATTATATAGAATAATATAAAAATGACATCTAAAACAGATAAATCAGTAATAAACGTATATACTGATGGATCTTTTACAAAAAAAGGATCTACAATTCATTGTGGATATGGTATATATTTTCCAGATGGAGAATATAAATCTATAAGTAGAAGATTTACGCATAGTCCTATAACTAATAATAGAGCTGAATTATATTCAATATTAAAAACAATAATAATATGTAATAAAATAAACATGAAAAAAATAGAGTCGGGAAAAAATGAAGAACAAATAAAAACTGTAAACATATATTCAGATTCAGAATATTCAGTAAAGACTTTTAACATATGGTTACCTAAATGGTTGAAAGAAAAAAAAGAATATTTAAATAAAGATATAATAGATGAGATAAAAGATCATATGGATAATTCTCCATTTAAAATAAAACTTATTCATATAAGAGCACATACTAATAAACAAGACAAACATTCAATTGCAAATGAGATAGTAGACAAGTTAGCTAAAAAAGGTGCATATAGAGAAAAATAATTTATTATATATAAAATAAATATATTATCCAATTAATTTAAAAATAAATAATAAAAAATATATATATTTTTATATAAAAGTATTTATAATGAATTTTAATATAAAACCAAAAATATATTTAACAAATATATTCTTAATTGATTGGGACGATACCTTATTTCCATCAACGTGGATAAATAACAACAAAATAAATTTACAAGATGAGAATTCAATAAACGAGTATAAATTATATTTTGTAGATTTAGACAAAGCGGTAAGTAATTTTTTATCTATACTAAGTAAAGTAGGAGATGTATATATAGTAACAAATGCTAGTTTAAATTGGATAAAAACGTGTTTAAATATATTACAATTAACATCAAAAAGTATAATATTAAATAAAATTCGAGTAATATCGGCGCGAGATTTATATTCCAATAGTACAAATTCTATAATAGAATGGAAAGTACAAACATTTAAGAATATAATAATAGAGAATTTGAATAAAATAAATAACATAAGACCCAATACATATTTGAATATATTTTCTTTAGGTGATGCGAAATACGAGTATATTGCATTATTAAACTTAAATAATTTTTTACAAGATAATCAAAAAGTAAAAGAAAATATAAAAAATAATAATTTTAATTTTTTATTAAAGAGCATAAAATTTGTAGAAGATCCAACATTTGAATATATAATAGATGAATTAAGAGTAATTGAAAATAATAAAGATTCAATAATAAATTCACTAGAATATATTGATTTAAAATTTACTTAATTGTTTATATTATATAAATTTAATAATTTTTATTTTTAAATTTTAATTTTTTATTTTATTTAGTTTTATTTACCTCCATATCTTTTTTATATTCGGGTATTAAATCTAGGAAGCAATTGATATAAATATATTGTCCAGCTAATTCTGGATTTATTTCAGTTAATATTTCATTTTTAATGATATCAAAATCGCCATTCTGGTTATCAAATTGTTTTTTAGCAGGTGAAAAAGTAAATAATGAAGATAATTTTGATACATTTTGAAACAAAGCATTATCTTTACCATCAAAATAATAATACCAAGAATCAGTACCAAGTTGATCAGTAATAGAATCCAAACTTAGCATTCTAGAATTACCATGTGTATCTAATTTATTAGAAGTTAAATTATAATCTGCATGAAATTCGTCAGATGGATTAAAAGGCAAAGCCCAATATTTAATCATAGTATGTTTAGGTTTTGATTTTTCCTGGTTAAGTGTAGAAGAATTATAAAAGAAAATATAAATTCCAAATTGGGTATATAAATTACCACCATCTTGAGTATTAATATTATCTTCTCCATCACCACCATGTTGTTCTAAAATTGGATCTCCTATATTTGGATGTATAATATCTTCTTCTATTTTATATTTATCTAAATTTATTAAATTAGCTAATATTTTACTGACAATTTTTCCATGTTCATATAATAAAACTGAATTAAAAGTTTTTTTATTAGGATCCATTGCTTTATTTGCTAAATTTAATAAATTAACTAGATATGATACTAATGTTTTTTCATGACTAACATGACTTAAATAAATACTTTTTTTTAAACTATTAGTAACACTATTACCAGCTTGTGCGAATAGATTGAATGTTTTAAAATATGAAGGATTGCATACACAATCAATACTACCAATAATTTTATCAACATTAAAAGATGTTTCTTCTCTAGCATTAGTTATCCCGGTAGCATCTACTGCTTTAGAGATAATTCTTTTCCAAGTCGCTGTTTGAAATTTTTGTAAAGCATCTTTGAATTCAAAAATTTTAATATTAGATGATAGATGTTGTTTTCCACTATTAACATCATCTAAAATTTGTTTTTTATTTTTATTATAATCTTCTCTTAATTTAGCAATTACATCTTTTAATGCATCACTATTAATAATTTTATCATCATTTATCCATCTTTTTATGTCTTCTCTTATTTTATTTTTATCTTCTTCTTTTGATGGACAACTTAAATATCGTTTTGCAACAAGTAATGAAACAGCTGCTAAAGCTAGAATACTATTTATATCACCTCCCTTTTTTTCATGAAGTTCTTTTAATTGTTTTAGTTGTAAATATTTATTTTTGTATTTCAAATATTTTGAATGGAAATCCATTATTATTATATATAAATATATATATATAATAAATTTTGTTATATATAATAAAATTGTATTATTATTAAAAATAATTGATTTTTTTATTTAAAGATAAAATAAATATATATATATAGATAACTGACTTATTACAATGGATAATAATTATGATTCGAGTTTAATTATAACTAAGAAATTGAATGCGACCAATTGGTCTTTAATAGAAAAACCACTAACAGAATCAGAAAGGAGAAGAAACGATATTATATTAAAATTAGGAGAAACAACATCTACTAGTAATACATATACATCAAAATTAACTACTATTGGTGAATATTATTATTTAAAGATAAGAAATGAAATATTAGATGTAATAAAATTACCAGTATTAAAAGATATTAAAAAAATAAAAGTGAAACAATATAATAAAAAAACTTTAATGATATTAGATAATTGTAAAGAATCAATATATAAAAGACTAGATAATTTGAAGAAGATATTAAAAGATAATCCAGAAAATAAGTTATATTCTGATTTAATGATGAATTGTGGTGATTATATTGAATTTAGAATATTAATTTTAATGAAAATAATAGAATCAGCAACATCCCAATATAAAACGATACAAGAAAAAGAAGAAATATTACTTGGATCTAAAAAAATAATAAATATATTGAGGATAATTTTATCCAAACAAAAAGAAGACGAAACTTATTATTATTTTAACAAGTTATGTTCAATATCAGAAGAGAATTATGATATAAAATTATGTAATCAATTAGTCGAAGATTTATCATTTAAAATAGATAATTTATCAAAATATTGTGGTATTAAATTATATGATATAGCTAATCGTAGACCAAAATTAATTTATGATACAATATACGACGATACGATACCAGATATGAAATTAAAGCCATATGATTCTCAGATAGAATTAATAAATTGTGTTAAATCTAATATAAACAATGGATTTTTAATATTTTATAAGACATTACCTGGTTTAGGTAAAACATCAATGATTTTGAGCATATGTTCATTTATAAAAAAATCTAATTCAAAATTAAAAGTTATATTTTGTTGTTCAGATTTATTAGAATCAGTAAGAGTTCAAGTATTAAGAACAATGTATAATTTTGGAATTAAATTTGGAATAGCAACAGCTGATTCTCTTAAAGATGAATACAAAATAACTAATTCATGGAATTGTAATAGTGATGATGAACGTGAGTTAATAGTATCTGATTATAAAAGTACATATCTTTTATTAAAAGAATCTGAAATAAATAAAGAAAACAAAGATAAAAATAATAAAGAAAATAAAGATAACAAAGATACCAAATATAAAGAAAAACAAAATAAAATTCAAGGTAATATAAAGAATTTAAAGAATGGTAAAAATAATGCAACTAAAAAAAATAATTTGATAGAAAAGAAGGTAATAATAAATGATTATTTATTATTTTTTGATGAACCAACAGTATTAACAGATAAAGAAGAGAATATAATAACATTAGAATATTTATCGAGGATATTATACTATATACCAAAAAATTGTATATTATCATCTGCGACATTACCAGTATTAGATGAATTAAGTAATATAATAAGTAATTACAAAAATAAATATAAAGATGGTGAAGTAAAAGAATTGATAAGCAATAAAACCTTAATTGGATGTTTTATAAAAGATTATAATTCAAACGTGATAGTTCCGCATAGTGATTGTCAAACTACAGATGAATTAAGAGAATTACTTAAAAAGATAAAAATTTTTCCATTATTAGGTAAATTTTACACATTACCATTTTTAATGAATTTAAATGAATTTTGCAAGGATTATAAAATTAATATAAACATAGAAGACATAGAATCGTTTGATCAAGAAAGTATATTAGAAAATATAATAATATTATTAGAACGAGTATGTACATTATCAGAAGATGAATTTATAAAGTTTAAGGATATAAAAGTGATTGATATAAGAGATGAAGTATTTGACAACAATAAGATTGATGAAAATTACAACAATGTATTATACGATAAAATTTTAACATCACATGCATTTAAATATAACGGATGTTGTTTAATTGCTACAAATAATCCATTAGAATATGTTAAAAATAATTTATATCCAGTAGTTGAGAAAATCAAGGAAAAGAAAAAAATCAAAAATATTACAAAATTGTATGAAGTCTATTTAAAAGATAAAAAAAAATACAAAGAACAAGAAGATAAAATTTATAGTAATTATACAGCTGAAGAAAAAATACAAACAGAATTAGAAAAATTAAAGAAACCTAAATTTGAGTTTGATAAAATATTAGAAGTAAATACATATGAACACATAAATACATTTTCAAAGTATGTAAAATCATATGATGAATCTACATTAAAGAATTACATATGTCAAGAAGAAATAGATATTACAAAATTTTCAACAGATGATAATTTAAATTTTTTATTATATATGGGTATTGGTATTTATACAAAGAACATTGATACTAATTATTCATTAAAGATTTTAGAAATGTTAAATAACAGAGAATTATCTTATATAATCGCCGATGAAACATTTTGTTATGGTGCAAATTATGAGATTTCAAATGTTATAATATCAGATGATATTGGTAATAATCATAGTATTAATACAGTATTACAATTAATTGGTAGAACATCTCGTATAGGCAAATCATGGTCTGGAAAAGTATATTTAGATAAAAATACGTGTAATAGAATAATAGAATTTTTTAAGAATCCAAGTTTTAATTCAAATGAAGGAACAAATATTTATAAGTATTTTGATATTATTAAAACTAAAATTAAATTAGAAAGAGAAAAGATTATTGAAGAAGACAATAAAAAGAAATTAAAAGAAAAAAAAATTCAAGAACAAAAAATTCAAGAAAAGAAAATAGAAGAAATAAAATTAGAAGAAAAAAAAATAGAAGAAAAGAAAATAGAAGAAAATATATTTTCCGGTTGGAGTGATATACGTGATACACCAATTAGGAGACTTAATACAATTAATGTTGAAAAAGAAATATATAGTACACATAACAGAATAAATAGATCAATTTCAAGTGAGAAAGATAAAAATTTAATGAATAAAGGTCATAGTTTTGATGATTGGATTGGTATAAGAGAAAAAAAAGATAATATTTGTATTAATAATGTTAATATTAATAATACAAATATTAATAATATGAAGTTGAATAATTCTAAAATTAAAGAAAATAATGTAATTAATAATATTAAAAAAGAGAATAAAATTATAATAAATGAAGTTTATAAAAAATTTGATGCAAAATCATTAGATTTTTTTAAGAAAAAATAATATTATTTTTTTTATAAAAATTGAATAAGATAAAAAATAGAAAATATTAAATAATATTAATAATTATTAATAATAAAATATGATTATATCAATTGAAGGAAACATCGGTGTTGGCAAATCTACATTTATTGAGAAAATTTTAATAAATAATTTCGAAGATTGTGAAAAAGTATCAGAACCAGTTGAATTATGGAAAACATTTACAGATGAAAATAATAAGAATATATTACAAATGTTTTACGAAGATAAGAAGAGGTGGTCATATTCATTTCAGAACATAGCATGTATAACTAGAATGATGAAGATAGAAGAAATAGTAAGAAATAGTAATAAAAAGTATATCTTTTTAGACAGATCGCTAGGTACAGATAGTAATGTATTTGAAAAGATGTTATATAATGATGGTGATATTAGTTTAATTGAACATAAAATGTATGAATTATGGTGTTCATTTTATAAAAATTATGTTAGAGACAATAATAAAATTATTTACATATATTTAAAATCAGATTCGAAAGTATGTTTAGAAAGAATTAAAAAAAGAAACAGAATAGAAGAATCATCTATAACAATTGATTATTTAAATAAACTGAATGATTATCATGATGAGTGGTTATTAAAAGATGATAATAGAAACAATGTAATAATATTAGATTGTAATGAAGATTTTGAGAACAATAAAGAAAAACAAGAAGAAATGATAAAAATAATTAAAGATAAATTAAAATTATTTGAAGAATAATATATAAATGAAAAAATAGTTAAAGAAAAATTTTTATTAAATAATAATAGATAGATTATGTTAAATTTAACGATTTTTTGTTCAAGTAAAAATAATTTAAATTCTATTTTTTATAAAAAAAGTGAATTACTAATATCATTATTAGATGAAAATAAGATAAATATAGTATATGGTGGTGGTAATTACGGATTAATGGGTACAGTAGCAAATACATGGTTAAAAAAGAATGGTAAATTAATAAGTTCAAATTTATTACAATTTGTGGATGATTTTAGAAAAGATGATTATTTATTTGACAATATAAACGATAGACAAAAAAAAATGATAGAATTAGGCGACGCATATCTAGTATTACCTGGTGGATATGGAACACATTATGAGATGTTTGAAGTAATAACAAATAATGACATAAATAGAATTGGTAATAACAAGAAAATTTTTATATTAAATATTAATAATATATATGATAGTTTAATAGTTCATATAAATAAATTGATAGATGAAAAACTAATAAGTAATAATTTTGAAAAGAATAATATTATAATTTCGGAAGATATTAATATGTTAGTTAATTTAATAAATAATTTAGTTTAATAAATTTTAATTATAAATTTTAATATTTGATATTAAATATTAAAAAAAATTTATTTTTTATTTTTTTTATTTTATTTTTTATTTTTCTATTTTAAATTCATTAAGTAGATTAAAGAAAGAAATAATTTCTTGTTGTTTAAGCCATGAATAATTTCTTAAATATAGATCAACGGATAACATTTCATCATTAAATGTTAATAAATAATCGCTAGTAATATTATTAATATTTTTATATTCATGAGGTTTAATAGAATACAATTTATAGATAGTAACATTTTGTCTAGATTTAGGTAGATTAACATGAGATTTATATCTAACACCTCTACCAATAATTTGTTCAATAGAATTTTCATTCCAAGATGGTTCCATAATAATAACATAAGTTGTATTTTTAAGATCTAATCCTTCCGAACCTGCTTTACTGATAAATAAAATTTTAATATCATTATTATTATAATTAGTAACAGATTCTTGTCTTTCTTCAATAGTTAAATCACCAGTAACATGACCATAACTTATTTTATGATTATCTAACCATTCCATAATAGGTTTAATACCCATATTAATAAAATGACTAAAAATAACAAATTTAGCTTTTTTTTCTAATTTAATTTTTTTAATAATCCAATTAACTTTTGAAGATTTTTTTTCAAGAATATTAGATGCTCTGCGAAGTCCATTATAAAAAACATGAATATTTTTTCCTCTAAAATCGGGTATTTTACCTACTTGACCTTTTTCAACGTTTAAATATGTTTTATAATATTGTTCATTCATTGGTAAAAAAATTTCTATAATTTTATGTGAAGGAAAATTCGGATCAAATATACTTTTATCTTTAATATAAAAACTAAAAACATCTTTAATATAATTATGTAATTCTTTATTATTATCACTACTAACCATATTATTAAAATAATCGATAGATATAGGTTTGTCTGCATTAACTAATGATATTAAATTAATAATATCATATTTATAGTTAATAAGAGGTGTAGCAGTAAGTAACATTATCTTATATGCTTTTTTTGAATATTTAAAAATAACATCAAACCTAGAGCTATTAATTTTACGAAGATTATGTGCTTCATCAATAATAATAAGACTTTTAGAAGGACTAACAACATTATTATTTTCTATAGCATTAACAATACCTTGTATAGTATAAAATGAATAATTATTAGAAATATCTGTAGATTCAACACCATACATAATCATTTGATTAATAAAATTTTGTTGAAGAGAAGTTGGTGTAATAACAATAACATTTTTAATAATATCATTAGCTAATAAACACTGAGCAGAAGCAATAGCAGTTAATGTTTTACCGGTACCGACCGAATGAACAACAATTACTCCTCTATTATTATAAAGATGATTTGCAACATTTAATTGATGTTTTTTAATTGTCAAATCAGTGTCATCATATAAAGTAATACCACATGGATTTATTTTATTAAATTTTTTTTTAATTAACTTACATAATTCACTTTTAGAATTATTTGTATTAATATCAAGTTTATTTGCAATATTAATAATTTTATCTTTATTTAAAATATTACAATTATTTATATTTTTAGTAGAAATTGAAATATTCATTTTAATATAAAATATATAACTATTTTATTTATATACAAAATTAAAATATAATTCTATTTTATTATATATTTAATGGCCTTAGATTTAAGTTCAACATCATCAACATCATCATCATTATCATCATTAAATAATAATAATATTAACAATAACAATAACAATAATAATATTTCATATATTATTATTATAATATTGCTAATTATTGGTTTATATTATATTTTTAATAACAAAATGGAAAAAATGACAGCAGGTACATTAACTCAATTATTTGCAAATGATTCACAAGATACATATTTAAAATCTAATGTTGATTCATTAGCGACAGGTAATTTTAATTTATATTGGAATCAACCTACAAGAATAGCAAATACATTTTTAAATAGAGGATCACCAGTACCATCGTCGTATTTTGAACCAGCAGTAAATGAATTACCTTTTAATACAGATACTATGATGCATAATCAATCAAATAATAATAGAAAAGAAGTAATGAAAGAAATAGTAAATACAAATGGATGTGCAGGTGGATGTAGTAATCCAAATGCATGTGTAAAAAAGTGTATAAATAATCCATCATCATGTGGTGGAGGAGCTGGTGGATATAGATTAGAAACAGGATTTGTAGATGCAACAAGTGGTCCAAAACCAATAATAGTAGATAAAAGTGTAATATATCCTGATTCATATGTTGGATCATATTTTATAAATCCAATACCTGATATAAACGAGCCATATCCTGTTATATTAGATAAAGTTTAATTATTAATATAATAAATATATTATTCAACGTCATCTCCATATTTAAGCCAAGCTTGAAATTTATCACGTATTTGATCATATAGATTATCTGCTATATGACCAGTGAATACATTTAATCTTTTATCATCATATGTATGATTTTTCAATTTATTTTTAATAATATTATATTCAATAATTTCTTCATCAGTTAAACAATTATCTATTGGTTCAGAATTGTTAAAGATAATATAATTTAATTCTTCTTCAGTAAGCGTTTTTGATTTATCTAAATTTTCAATTTCATTTTCTAATTTTCTACATTTTTTTTGCATTTCATAAAATTTAGTTATACCATTTCCAGTTGTTTTATAATAATCAAATAACTCTTTTTCTTTAATTTTATATTTTTCCAATTTTATATTAAGTTTATTAAACTTTTCAATGTCAATATTTTCCATATTTTTATTAGATAGTTTATTATAGTTTATTATATAATCTTAAATAATAATATTTTTTCAATATTTAATATATTTATATAAATAAATATAAATGAGTATAATATTAAATTTTAGCGATATCTATTTAAAAAAAAAGGTTGATATTGTGTCTGCAGATCAAATATTTGATATAATTAACGAATATATGATAACATATAATCGCACATTTATATCTATTCATTTTTCTGGTAATATTATTACAAATATGAATCAATTAACTAATAAATTAAATATTATAAAGGATGAATCAATTTTATATATATCTAGTTATAAAAATTATAATACAGTTGACGAATTATTTGAAAAAATAAAAAATAAAGAAGATTGGAAAAAGATAAGTAAAACAAAAGTAACTGCTAATTTAAGTTTTGGAGACCAACGATGGTTTTTAGGTAATTATAAAAAACTAAATAATGAAAATAAAGATAAATTAGAAAAGATGATGAGTGAATATTTAAGTGAAAAAAATGGTTATCTAACAAGAATTAAAATAAATGAAGATATCAATGAAAATATGAATAAAGATCAATATATTTTTTACGAATCAAGTTTATCGAGATTATTAGCGAAATAATAATTTTTTAGTAAATAATAATAATATATAATATAAATATTATGAGTATATTAGATTTAAAAAAACTAATATTAAAAATAGACATGAATAATATAAATATCAAATTAATAAAATCAAATGTAAATTATTTGATAGATATTTATAAAATAATAAAAAATATAT
>Ga0136644_10001306_pt1 | contig 19937 bp, 19 predicted proteins | sample C_130820_EF_Meta_FD_94780 | JGI IMG/M metagenome (GOLD analysis project Ga0136644, IMG submission 94780) | Freshwater microbial communities from Lake Croche, Canada to study carbon cycling - C_130820_EF_MetaG (v2) (version 2) | ecosystem: Environmental > Aquatic > Freshwater > Lake | place... | reverse complement strand
TCTTTCGGACCGATTGCCATCAACCCGACCTTGTTCAAAAGCCTGAACGTCAACCCGCAAACAGAATTGCAACCGATTGCCTTGATCGCTGAGGTACCGACTGTTTTGGTGGTTCCAACGAACTTGGGCGTCAACACCATGGCGGAATTCATGGCTTACGCCAAAACCAATGCAGGCAAAATCAACTATGGCTCCACAGGCATCGGCACGGCGGCTCACATGACGGGTTATTTGTACAGTCTGCGCACCAACATCAATGCGACACACATTCCCTACAAAGGGGCCGAGGCCACCCGCGATTTGGTGGCGGGACGGCTGCAGTACATGTTCGCCACCGTGCCGTCGGTCATGCAATTGATCAAAGCTGGTCAACTCAAGCCTTTGGCCATTTCAACCAAAATACGGTCGCGCGGTTTGCCCGATGTGGCCACCTTGCGCGAATTGGGTGTCGACATGGCCACTGGCTCTTGGTTTGGCATGTTCGCGCCCAAACAGACTCCCATGGCCATCGTTCAGAAAATGAACCAAGAGGTCGTCAGTATTTTGGACGATCCCCAAATCAAGGCCCGACTGGTGGCGCAAGGGGCGGAGCCCATCCCCATGTCGGTGCAAGAATTTACCCAGTTCACGCGCAGTGAATTTGAAACCTGGGCACCGATTGTCAAATCCTCTGGCGCCAAACCCGAGTGAGGCCATTGCATGTATTGGTCTCGGCTGATGCGCTGAGTCGTTTCCGTGAACGCTTTGAACAAGTGGCGTCCACGGCCTCCAGCCCCGCGCAAATTCATTGGGTATTGCCAAGCGACCCCGCCGCTGCGCACGTCCTGATTGACGTCGCTTTCATCTCGCGCGATGTGACCGGTGCCTCCAGTAAAACCCACATACTGCCTGACCTGGCCAACTTTTATGCGGCACTGCGCAGCGCGACGCGTTTGCAATGGGTACACAACCATGCCTCAGGCACAGACAGGCCTATTTTTGCCGAACTGCACTCACGTGGCGTCCAGATCACCTCCTCCTCGGGCACCAACGCCAATCCTGTCGCCCACGCAGCGGTTGGGGCGCTCATCGCCTTGGGGAGAAAATTTCCCACCCTTTGGAAAGCGCAACAAGAGACCCGATGGGCACCGATGATGTCCCATGCGGACTTGCACGACCTCACCGGTCAAACAGTCCTGGTCATTGGCATGGGCCCGATTGGACAAAAAATTGCGCGCATTCTTTCAGCCATGGACATGCAGGTGGTGGGCGTCACACGCGATGCCACAAAACACCAAAGCACCCCGGGCTTCACGCAAGTGCTGAACTTTGAATCCATGGTGCGAGCCATCCCCCAAACGCACTACGTGGTATTGGCTTGTCCACTCACTTCGCAAACACTGGGTTTGGTCGACAGCGCTTTCTTGGCACAACTTCCTCGAGGGGCTTTTCTGATCAATGTCGCACGCGGGCAGGTGGTGAATCAAAACGATTTGATTGACGCCTTGGGGTCTCACTTGGGCGGTGCTTTCCTAGACGTTTTTGCCACTGAACCTCTGGAGCCGGACTCCCCTCTGTGGCACATGCCGCACGTCATGGTCAGCCCCCATACCGCTGGCCACTTCAGTGAACACGCTGAAAAAGTCGCGCAGCTTTTCATGCACAATTTAAACAATCACCTCTGTGAGCAGACCTTGCTCAATGAGTGGCACCCATCCTAGAGAGAAATCACCATGAACCATGCGGGTCGTTTGCAATTGCCCAGTCTGAAAAATGAGGTCACGCCCCAAGAGTGGCAGGCCCGTGTTGATTTAGCGGCGTGTTACCGCCTCACCGCCCACTATGGCATGTCTGACATGATGGCCAACCACATTACTTTGCGGGTACCCGGTCAAGCGCATGCCTTTTTGACAAACCCGTACGGCATGATGTACGAAGAAATGACGGCTTCATGCCTTGTCAAAATTGACCACGATGGCGAGGTACTTTACAAGCCCGATTTTGGTGAGTTGAATTACGGTCTGAACAAGCCTGGATTTATTCTGCACAGCGCCGTGCACAAAGCCCGGCCCGAAGTCAATTGCATCATCCACACCCACACAGCCGCTGGATTGGCGGTTTCATCTTTGGCTTGCGGCATGCTGCCGATCAACCAAACGGCCATGCGCTTTTTGAATGTGAGCTACCACGATTACATGGGCGTGGTACTGGACATGGCCGAGCAAGAAATTTTGGTGCACGATTTGGGCACCACGGATGCCATGGTCTTGCGCAATCACGGCCTGCTGACCTGTGGACGGACGGCCGGAGAAGCTTTCAACTGGATGCACCGCATGGAGTTGTCTTGCCGCGCGCAGTTGGCGGCCATGGCCTGCAACACCCCTTTGCAGCCAGTGAGCCAACAGGTTTTGGACGAGACCTTCATGAACTACCAACCCCAAACACGCCGCCCTTTTGGCGTGATGGAGTGGCCAGCTCTGCTGCGGATGCTCGATCGCATGGACCCCAGTTTCAGGGACTGAACTGCGGCTCAATCCATCAAAGGGATACCCGCCCTTTTAATGACCTCGGCCAACTCGTTGCGTTGCGTCCTGGTCGCTTGCGCCATGTCTTGACCGAACAAAGGTGAAGGCGGCATACCGCTGCGCTCGAAATACTCTTTCATGTCGGTATCGTTCATTGCAGGGCGCAAAATCTTGATCATCCTGTCAATGATGTCAGGTGGTGTGCCGGCAGGGGCGTAAACGCCCAACCAGTTGGTGAACCGCATGGTGGGCATGCCCAACTCCGCCGTGGTGGGTACATCCGGCAAGACAGAAATACGTTCGGGGCCCATGATGGCCAGGCCCTTAACTTTGCCATTTTTAATTTGCGGTGAAGAATTATTGGGCGAATCAAACATCGCTTTGACTTGCCCGCCCAACAAATCGGTCATCGACTGTGCAGCGGTTTTGTAGGGAACGTGCTGCAATTTAACGCCCGCGATGCTCGCAAAGACTTCACCGGCCAAGTGCAGCGCCGTACCGTTGCCCGAAGAGCCGTAAGTCACCTCTTCTGGGTGGGTGCGGGCATAGTCTATGAATTCACGCAAGTTCTTGACCGGCAATGAAGGATGAACCACCACCACAGAAGCCGAGCCACCGGTGGACATGATCGGAATGAAGTCTTTTTCTGCGTCATAAGGCATCGTTTTACGCACAACAGGTTGTACGACTTGCGTTGATGCCGACGTGATCAACAAGGTGTAGCCATCTGCAGTCGCTTTGGAGGCGGCAGTCACGCCGATGGTCCCACCAGCACCGGCTTTGGCTTCCACAATCACCGCTTGCTTTAAACCTGCTTGCAGTTTGGACGCAATCAGGCGCGCAAAGCTGTCGGTGGGCCCACCGGGAAAGGGATTGATGATTCGCAAAGTTTTATTGGGAAAATCTTGTGCATACGCCCCCGTTGCTGCGCTGGTGATACAGGCCAATGCCAGCCAAAGAAATTGTCGACGCATTCTGAAAGTCTCCTGATGTACATGCAAGAACCCCGATGGCCTTGACTTGTCTGTCTTGCCTGAAACATGATAGGGCGAAGTAGATTTTTTGACAATTCGAATCAACCAAGGTACGACATGGCCAGACTTCCTTATCTCAACGTCTCAGATTTAGCACCTGAGCATCAACACCTTTTGAAACGCAACATCAACCTGCTGCGATTGATGAGCCACAGCCCCAAGGGGGCTACTGCGTTTCACACCATGGGGACCTACATCCGGTTTGACAGTCCGCTCAATCCACGTCTTCGCGAAATGGCGATTTTGCAAATTGGCTACATCACACGTTCCGTGTATGAATACACGCACCACATCAAAATCAGCCGGGACTTCGGTGTCAGTGATGAAGACGTCCGCGCGATTGCGGCTGAAACCGCAGGCAAGGCAAGCCACCTGGACGCATTGACACGGGATGTCTTGCGCGCAGCTCGAGAAATGACGCAAAGTCTTGCCGCATCAGATGCCACCTTTGCCGCCCTTAAATCACAACTTGATGCGGAATCGCTGACCGATCTGGTCTTGATCATTTCCTTCTACAACGCTGTCGTTCGCTTTTTAGCGACCATGGAAATAGACAACGAACCGGAATACCAAGAACTGCTTGGCCAATTTCCATTTGACCCCGCTTGAATACCGCCAACATGAACAGCACCCCAAAACGCGCCGAATCACGTGCCACCTTACGCGCTATTTTGCAAGGAGATCAATGCATTTTCCCCGCCTCTGTTTTTGACCCCATTTCGGCTCGGATTGCCCAGGATGTGGGCTATGAGATGGCCATGTTGGCGGGCTCTATCGCATCTTTCACCGTCCTCGGCGCGCCCGATCTGGTGGTGTTGACACTGACGGAATTGGCCGAACAAGCACGCCGCATTTGCAGGGCCAGCGACATGCCTTTGCTGGTCGACGCTGACCACGGATTTGGCAATGCGCTCAATGTGCGACGAACCGTTGAGGAACTGGAAAACGCAGGCGTAGCCGGCCTGACCATCGAAGACACCGAGCTGCCCATGGCTTTTGGCAAACCGCCCAAAGCTTTGATCAGTGTGCAAGAAACTTTGGGCAAATTTCAAGCGGCATTGGACGCCAGACAAGACCCGGGCCTGTGCATTTTGGCACGCAGCACCGCATTCATGACCTTGTCTACTGAGGCCGCAGTGGAGCGCATTCAACAGTACGCGCAAGAACCGGTTGACGGTCTTTTTTTAGTGGGCATTGAAACCTGGCAGCAGTTGGAATCGGTGCGCAAGCAAATATCGCTGCCGATTATTCTGGGGGGAACGCCTGCCGTGATGAAAGATCCGCAGCGTTTGTCAGACTTGTCAGTGAAAATCGCCCTTGAAGGCCATGCCACTTTCACAGCATCGGTAACCGCTGTGTACGAAACCATGCGCACCATGCGGGCCCACTCTGCGCCTTCAGCCCTGCCGGCTCAGAGTGTTCCAGACCATGTCATCGCCGATGTGACGCGCGAATCACATTACAACGCTTGGATACAACGTTACCTGAAACCGCACTGATCTCCAAAGTACAAAAACCCATTTATGAAGCTTGAAATCACAGATGCACAAGTGCACATCTGGGCGGCCAGTACGCCCGAGAGACCGTGGCCCGAACGTCATGCACCCCACCGGCCTGAGCCGATCAGCGCAGAGAATTTGTTGAGTGAAATGGATGCTGCGGGTGTGGACCGCGCCATCCTGGTGCCGCCTTCCTGGGAGGGCGAACGCAACGACATCTGTTTGGCTGCAGCGCAAGCCTACCCGCAGCGGTTTGCAGTGATGGGCCGATTGGATCCCGAGTCACCCCAATCACGCGAGATGATTGAAGACTGGCGCAAAGAACCCGGTCAATTGGGCTTGCGGTTTACCTTCCATCGCCCTTCCCTGCAACCTCTATTGACAGAAGGGAAAGCCGACTGGTTGTGGCCGCTGGCAGAGCGTGCGGGGGTTCCGATCATGATGACCTGCCCCTACAAAATCATGCATATTGCAGACGATATTGCGCAGAAACATCCGGGCCTGAAATTGGTCATTGACCACCTGGGCCTGCTGCCTGGCACCCGTGATGCGACAGCATTTGCAGACTTTGACAAGCTGCTCGCGCTGTCCAAGCGGCCTAACGTGGCGGTCAAGGCCAGCGCGCTGCCTTGTTATACCCATGCAGCATGGCCTTATACATCAATGCATCGGTATATCCGCCAGGCATTTGATGCCTTTGGACCGCAGCGAATGTTTTGGGGTACCGACTTGTCTAGACTTCCCTGCACCTACAAGCAAGGCGTTGAGCTCTTCACGCAAGAGTTGGAATGGCTGCAAGGCGAGGACCTGTCCTGGGTCATGGGCCGCGGCTTGCGGCAATGGCTCGGTTGGCACTGAATGCCGCTTCGCGCTTATTCCGGTTTGAGTTTGATCGTCTTGAACATCTTGGCCCAGTAAACTATTTCGCCTTGAATTTGTTGGGCAAACTCAGCGGGTGTATTGGCCAAAGGCTCCACACCTTGCGCCATGAGTTTGTCACGCAACTCAGGCTGCTGATAGAACTTGGCAATGTCGCTTTGCATGCGATTGACAATGGCTTGGGGTGTTCCCGCTGGCGCCAGGAGTCCAAACCAAGAGTTCAACTCAAACCCTGGCAAGCCAGACTCCGAAACCGTCGGAATTTCAGGGGCCAGGCGCGTTCGCTCACGGCTGGTGACGGCCAAGGCGCGCAACTTACCTGAGCGAACGTATTGAAGCGCCGTGGTGATGTTGGGAAACATGACCGGCACCTGCCCGCCAATCAAGTCGTTGTAAGCCGGCCCATTGCCTTTGTAGGGCACATGCACCATATCCACCCCGGCCATGGCATTGAACATCTCTCCGGCCATATGGGGCGGTGATCCATTGCCCGAAGAAGCAAAAGAAAATGTACCGGGCTTGGAACGCACCAAAGCCATGAATTCGCGGACATTGTTTGCCGGGACAGACGGATGCACGACAAACAATGCGGGGCCGCTGACCAAATTGGTAACAGGCAAGAAGTCGCGCTGGGTATCGTAAGGCAATGATTTGTACAAACTCGGGTTGATGGTGTGGCTGCCACTGACCACCACAAAGGTATAACCATCGGGTTTGGACTTGGCCACCAGGTCCGTGCCTGCACTGCCGCCTGCACCTGCTTTGTTTTCAACCACAAAGGCTTGTCCGTATTTTTCTGTTAATTTCTGCGCCGTCAAACGGGCCACCAAATCTGTGCCGCCGCCCGGCGCAAAGGGCACGATGATGCGCACAGGTTTCAGTGGCCAATCGGCTGAGCTGTTGGCAGGCGCCCCTTGCGCAAGTGCATCAGACAAGCAAACAGCGTTGGCGATCAGCGCTACACCTAAAACGCACGCAGAATTCAGGCACCCCAATATTTTGAAGAATGTCATGAATTTCAATCCGCCTGAATGCCCATATCCCGCGTCAATCGGCGGTAGGTCGGCCATGACCTGGCAATGAATTGATTCAAGGCATTGCCGACCAAAGGCACATCATCGGCCGCTAAAGTTTCACGAACAGCGCGCACCTTGGGCGACTCGGTGACAGACTCTTGCACCAGCTTTGCCAATTGGTCGATGACGGCAGCAGGGGTTCCCGAAGGCGCAAAAAGCATGTTGGTCTCGGCCAAGTCCTCGTAGGCGGGACCTTTGAACCCTGCCTCCACCCATGTGGGGATGCCGGGCAATTTGGCACTGCGTTGCCCGATGATGATCACGATCGGTCGAACCTGACCTTTCACCAAGCCACCGCCCATACCCGCCAAAGAACCTGCACCCATGTCGATCTGACCACCATACAAATCCATGAGCATGGCCCCGGTGCCTTTGTAGTTGACGACATTGAACTGCGCGCCCGTGTCTTTGGCCAATTGACTGAGCATCAATTGCCAACCGGAGCCGATGGCGTAATTGCCCACATTGACGGGTTTTTTCTTGGCGTAAGCAATCAACTCGGCCAAGGTGTTGACTGGAAAATCCTTGTGCACCACGGCCACAACGGGGCCTACGCCGATGGATGCGATCGGTATCAAATCCTTGTCCGGGTCAATGGACGGTTTTTTCAACAAAGCCGGCGCCTGGGCGGGCTGGCTTTGCAAGGTCAGCAGCAAGGTGTGGCCATCAGGGGCCGAGCGCGCCACCACTTCACCCGCAATCATGCCCACACCGCCGGGGCGGTTGTCGACCACCACCTGCACTTTGAGTTTTTGCGAAAAGAAATCGGCGTAGGCTCTGGCTGTCGCATCGTTCGACGATCCTGGCGCTTGCGCTGCCACGATCTTTATCGTTTTCTGAGGCCACGATGCGCTTTGGCCCCAAGACGCAGGTGCTGCGAGCCATGCGGCACCGGCGACCAACAGATCGCGTCGTGGGTGGTTGTGAAGGATGAAGGGCATAGGTTCTTTCACGAAATGGGAAAAGACTTCAATCAGAGTGAAGTTCTAGGCTAGCGAACGTCGTCTGATGATGCAAGCACATCTGCGACCTGCATAAAATTCACCGCTTTACAAAGCGCAGGGTAAATCGGTCACTCTCGCCGATAGCCGCATATTTGGCGCGGTCTTTGTCTTTGAGCCTGTAAGAAGGCGGCAGGGTCCATACGCCCTCAGGATGATCCTTGGTGTCCAGCGGATTGGCATTGATCTCAGACCGGGCTTGCAGCAGAAAGCCGGCCTTTTCAATAAGCGCTATGGCCACATCCTCCCGAACGTACCCGGAAGCAATCTGCTGTTCCTGCGTTTGGTCTGTGCGGCCGCGGTGGTCCACAATACCCAGTACGCCGCCCGGTTTCAAGGCCTTGTGAAAGGCGTTTAAAGATGGGCCAAGTTCGCCATCGAGCAGCCAGTTGTGCAAATTACGGAAACTGATGACCACATCGGCCGAGCCTGCAGGTGCAATGGCATGGCGGTCAGCACGAAAAGGCGTCACCTGTACTTGGCCATACAAAGCGGGCTCATCCGTCAATCGCTTTAAAAGCCTTTGATGGTCCGGCATGTATTGCGGCAAAGAGCCGTCGCGGTTGGCGGCAATGTACACACCTTTGTCCTTGAGCCAAGGTGCCAGGATTTCCATGTAATAGCCGCCGCTGCCAGGCAAAATTTCCACCACGGTGCTGTTAGGCTGGATACCAAAAAAGGCCAAGGTCTCGGCAGGATGCCTGTAAGGGTCGCGAACTGCATTGGCGGCTGAACGGTGCGCAGCGGCCAGCAGCGGACGAAAAGTCTCTGGTGTCGGGGACTGGGCATGGACTGAGCCGATGAAACAGACCCAACCCAACAAGAGGCAATAAACAAGTTTGAGATAAATTTTCATCCAACTCAATCCATTTGCACGACGATCTTGCCAAAGTGCTGATTGGATTTCATGTGGTCGTAGGCAGCTGCCACCTCATTGAATCCAAAGATTTTGTCTATCGGCATCTCAAAGCCGCCCTGCGTCAGAGCGGGCCACAGATCTTTCATCATGGCCGCCGTGATGGCCGCAACTTCTGCTTTGGAGCGCGTGCGAAATGTCACCCCGATGTATTGAATTCTGCGAAGAGCATGCAAGTCAAAATCAAAATCAAAGTGGGTGCCAGCCAATCGGCCTACATTCACAATGCGGCCCAGCACGGCGGTCGCTGCCAGATTTTGATTGGCCACACGGCCAGAGAGCTGGTCCACAATCACGTCTACACCTTTGCCCTGCGTGACGGCCAAGACTTGCTCAACCCAGTGGGGATCGTTGTTGTCAACGGCCAGCGTGGCGCCGTAATCGGCGAGTCGCTCGCGTTTAGATGCTTGCGTCGATGACCCCACCACGACAGACGCCCCACGCCAGCGCGCAATGTGAAGCCCCATCAAGCCCACCCCAGTGGATGCGCCCTGGATCATGACGCTTTGACCGGCCTGCAAGCCACCATTCGTGATGACTGCATCGTGCATGGTGTTCAAGGCCATAGGGTAACAAGCAGCTTGGGTTGCAGTCCAGGTGGCGACCGGCAAGGGCATCACGCGGCCTTGATCGACCACGGTGTATTCGGCCATGGCACCCTGACCCGAGCCCATCACGCGCTCACCTGCTTTGAAGCCTTGAACATCACTGCCGACGGCATCGATCACGCCCGCCCACTCCATGCCCATGACGGTTCCGGCTCCACCCACTGCCCCATGGCGGTTGCCTGCCAGTACCGCCAAATCGGCTCGATTGAGTGCAGCGGCCTGCACCTTGACCCGCACCTCATGGGGCCCGACTTCAGGGACAGGGATGTCTTTAAATTCCAAACCTTGTAGGCCGACTGTGGCTGCTTTCATCATCTCAACTCCTTTATATTTACAAATGGAATGCTCAAAAATCCGAATTGACCGACTCCTTCAGTGTCGCAGCGCAACGGCAAAACCCCGCATCACGGCAGGTCTCGCCATCAAGGTCTCGTACCAACGAAGCACATGCGGAAAATCCTTCAAGTCAACTTGGTGCCGGGGGTGTCGCCACACCCAACCCAGCACGGCAAAATCGGCAATCGAAAGGTCGCCTGCAAAAAACGCATGTTCGGCGAGCCTGCGGTCCATCACACCATACAGTCGGCGCGTTTCAGCCATGAACCGCGTCAAACCATAACGTTTGTCTTCCTCGGACGACAAAGCGATAAAGTGGTGCACTTGGCCCGGTGCGGGCCCAAAACTGCTCATCTGGAACATCAGCCATTCCATCACGGCGACTCGGCCGCGCGCATTCGTGGGTAAAAATTGCCCCGATTTTTCAGCCAAGTAAAGCAAGATGGCGCCCGACTCGAATACGCTGATAGGTTGACCGTCAGGACCCTCAGGATCCACGATGGCAGGGATTTTGTTGTTCGGGCTGATCTGAAGAAATGCCGGCGCTGATTGTTCACCGGCGGTGATATCCACCACCTGGACTTCATAGGGCAGATTCATTTCCTCAAGGGCCACACTGATTTTGCGGCCGTTTGGGGTGTCAAAAGCGAAGAGTTGGATGGTCATTGATGCGCCTCAAATGGTGCATTGTGCAAGACTTTGGCACATGAGAAATACCGCATGCGACAGCGCAGTGCACGCCATGCTTGTTGTGCATCGTTCCATGAAAACCCTCTTGGCGGTGCGTCGCGGCCATGTTAGTTTCAAAAAATTCAAAACTGTTGACCGAGACCACCTTGACACACTCCACTCCCCCGCTTGAAGGCATTCGCGTCATCGATCTCAGTACGGTCTTGTCGGGCCCCTTGGCTGCAGCCATGCTCGCCGATCAAGGTGCCGAAGTGATCAAGGTTGAATCTCTGGAAGGTGACACCTGTCGGCTGATCGGCCCCGCAAAGGGCGATCTGTCGGCCATGTACATTGCCACCAACCGAGGCAAAAAGTCTCTTGCCATGGATTTGAAAGCACCGCAGGCCAAAGCCATCTTGGCCAAGTTGCTGGTCAAGGCCGATGTGGTCATCAACAACTTTCGGCCCGGTGTCATGGCGCGATTGGGGTTGGACGATCACGCACTCACGGCCATCAACCCGCGCTTGATTCGAATGTCGATCACCGGTTTTGGTACACAAGGCGACGCCCGCAATGACAAAGCTTATGACGCGGTCATTCAAGCCGTGACAGGTGTGGCGGCCACCCAAAGAAACCCAATCAATGGCCAACCTACGGTGTTGGCCACAGCGGTGTGCGACAAGTTAACCGCATTAACCGCATCACAAGCGATTGTGAGCGCCTTGTTTGCACGCGAACGGGATGGCAAGGGACGGCGCATAGATTTGTCAATGTTGGATGCCAGCCTGGCCTTCCAGTGGCCGGACGCCATGTACAACCATGTGTTCATGGAGGAGCCCCCTGCGACCTTTCCTGAATTCGGCATCAACCAAAAACCTTACGCAACTTTGGACGGCTTTGTGGCCAGCATGTGCCCCCAGAACTCCGAATTTCGCGGTCAATGTAAAGCGCTGGGCAGGGAAGAGATTGCCGATGACCCGCGCTTTGCCACTTTGCCCTTACGAACACGCCATGGCAAAGAATTGCGTGAATTGATTGAGCCCTTGATGGCCACTTTCACGACACAACAACTGATTGAAAGTTTCCGTCAACAGACGACGCCGATTGGCCGTATCAACGAGCGCCAGGACGTACTGACGGATGCACAAGTCGTACAAAGCGGCTCCCTGGTTGAGTTCGAACACGGCGAACTGGGCAAGGTCAGGCTACCCCAACACCCCGCCCTGTTTGACGGCAAGCGCTTGGCACCATCCCGCTTGGCGGCGCATTTGGGAGAGCACGGGCGGGAAGTCATGCAAACGCTGGGTTACACGGACGCTGAAATTCAGACGCTGACAGCGGCCCAAGTGCTGAAAGTACCTCCGACTGCCTAGGTGATCACCCCCTTGCACCTGCGGCGTTTTTGCGACAGCATGTTGTGTGACAAATTCATGAATCACACAAGGAAAAAACATGCTGAGCACACCCCACCATGCCCTGAGCCGCCTGATTTCATCCACGTTGATGGCCGCTTGCGCATTCACCAGTGGCCTTGCCATGGCGCAGGCTTATCCGACCAAGCCAATCAATCTTGTCGTTCCATTTGCCGCAGGGGGTCCCACAGATATTGTGGCGCGCACACTCGCTGCCACCATGACCAAGACTTTGGGACAAACCGTGGTGGTAGAAAACAAGGTGGGTGCCGGTGGCACGTTGGCTGCGGGTTTTGTGGCCAAGGCAGCACCGGATGGCTACACCTTTTTGATTCACCACAACGGCATGTCCACCGCACCTGCTCTGTATAGAAAAATGGCTTTCAACCCGATGACCGACTTCGAATACGTCAGCCAAGCCGTCGATGTCCCCATGACCCTGATCGCCCGCAAAGATTTGCCGGCCAAAAACATGCAGGAGTTGACCGCCTACGTCAAAGCCAATGCCAAATCCATCAACCTTGCCAACGCCGGACTGGGCGCTGTTTCACACCTGTGCGGCATGTTGTTTCAACAAGCCATGGGCGTGGATTTGACGACAGTGCCTTTTTCAGGAACGGCGCCAGCCTTGAATGCGCTGCTGGGCGGGCAAGTCGATTTGCTCTGCGATCAAACGACGCAAACCACACAACACATCAAGGCAGGAACCGTGAAACTGTATGGCGTGACGACCAAGCAACGGATACGCGCTTTGCCTGATGCCCCCACCTTGACCGAGGGCGGCTTGAAGGATTTTGAAGTCATCGTATGGCACGGGATTTACGGCCCCAAAGGGACACCTGCAGCGGTCATCGAAAAATTCGGCTCCGCCGTTCGCACCGCCTTGAAAGACCCTGCTTTTGCCGCGCGCATGGCCGACCTGGGTGCTGAAATCGTCCCGGACAGCAAGCAAACACCCGAAGGCCTGCGCACCTGGCTGCAATCAGAGATCAACAAATGGGGTCCTGTGATCCGTTCCGCTGGCGTTTATGCAGACTGATAACACCATCGGCATGCAGGGCAACTCACTTCAAGCCAGCTCGGATATTTCAATCAAATTCAGGTCGGGGTCCCGCACATAAACCGACCTGATTTTCTGCGTTGCGCCAGTCCGCAACACAGGGCCCTCGATGAGGGGCCAAGCCGCAGCCTGCAGCTTGGCAATGACTTGATCCAAAGGCACCGATGCAATGAAACACAAGTCCAATGCGCCAGGTACTGGCAGGTGGGCCTTAGGTTCAAATTCTTTGCCCCGCACATGCAGGTTGATTTTTTGATGACCAAACTTGAAAGCCTTGCGCATCACAGGCGGCGTGCCGCCGACAAAGCTTTCCAGCGTCATTCCCAAGATACCGGTGTAAAAATCGACGCAGGCTTGCTCGTCGCATGTGGTCAAGACCAAATGGTCAAGATGATCGATCATGCTAAAAACTCAAACGCCTTCCAAGATACGGATGTCACGCACCACAGCGTTTTCTCCCAAGGCGGCCAGCGCGGCTTTGTAACCCGGGCTGTCATAGGCTGCCAGTGCGGCGTCAAGGCTTTCGAACTCAATCAGCACCGTGCGTTCTTTTTGACCATGCTCTTTGGCAGCGGCCGCCACGCCACGCGCCAAAAACTTGCCGCCGGCGGCGGTCAACGAGGGCCCCGCCAGTTTGGCGTACTCCGCGAGCGCATCCGGGTTGGAGATGGAACGGTATGCGCTGATCCAATAAGCTTTAGCCATGATTTTTTCCTGAAAAAAGAAGTTAAAAGATTTTTGACCAGCCGACAGGTTATCCTAAAACAGCGCCTATCCGGCACTCCATGAGATTCAATGATCTGTCGACTTCTTTCACCTCCATGATGTGATTAACCTATGTCTAAAACCAATCCTTCTGCATCTGAAAATACAGAACCTGCTGAGACGCAGGGTTTTCGGGCGGGTCTAACGAACTACGGCGACGCCGGCTTTTCGCTTTTTTTAAGAAAAGCTTTTATCAAAGGAGCGGGTTACACCGACAGTGCGCTGGACAGGCCCGTGATCGGCATTGCCAACACCGGCAGCAGCTACAACCCCTGTCACGGCAACATGCCTCAGCTGATCGAAGCGGTCAAGCGCGGCATCATGCTTGCCGGTGGGCTCCCCATGGACTTTCCGACGATCTCCATCGGTGAAAGTTTTGCGCAACCCACCAGCATGTACCTGCGCAACCTGATGTCGATGGACACCGAAGAAATGATCCGGGCTCAACCCATGGACGCCATTGTGATGATTGGCGGTTGCGACAAAACGGTTCCTGCGCAGTTGATGGGGGCGGCCTCGGCCGGTTTGCCCAGCATTCAGCTGATCACCGGCGCGATGCTGACCGGCTCCCACCGTGGCGAAGTGGTGGGCGCCTGCACCGACTGCAGGCGTTATTGGGGACGCTACCGCGCAGAAGAAATCGACACCGCCGAAATCGATGAAGTCAACAACCGGCTCGTCGCCAGCGTGGGCACTTGTTCGGTGATGGGCACGGCCAGCACGATGGCGTGTATTGCGGAGGCTTTAGGCATGACGGTGCCAGGCGGCGCGTCCCCACCGGCTGTGACTTCGGACCGCATGCGCATTGCCGAGGCCACCGGTGCGCAGGCAGTCCAGATGGCACGCACCGGTTTGCGCATCGATCACATCTTGACTCCGGCGGCGTTTCACAACGCCATGGTGGTGTTGCTGGCCATAGGCGGCTCGACCAACGGCATCGTGCACCTGGCAGCGATTGCCGGCCGCATGGGCATTGCATTGGACCTGGCAGAACTCGACCGGCTCGGGCGCAACACGCCGGTGCTGGTGGACTTGAAACCTTCGGGCCAACACTACATGGAGCACTTTCATGCTGCTGGCGGCATGGGCACCTTGCTGCGAGAACTGCGCCCCCTGCTGAAACTGGATGCTATGACCGTGACAGGCCGCAGCCTGGGCGAAGAAATTGAACGCGCCGGTGAGCCCTTTCACCAAGAGGTGATCAGGCCTCTTAGCAACCCGATTTTCGCCGAAGGCGGCATCGCCTACCTCAAGGGTAATTTGGCGCCGGGCGGAGCGATCATCAAACAATCAGCGGCCAGTGCAGCACTGATGGAACACGAAGGCCGTGCCGTGGTGTTTGAAAACCTGGAAGACCTGGCCCAACGCATAGACGATTTGAACCTGGACGTTCAAGCCGATGATGTGCTGGTACTCAAAAACATTGGCCCCTTAGGCGGCCCGGGCATGCCAGAGGCAGGCTATATTCCGATTCCCAAAAAACTGGCCCTGCAAGGCTTCAAAGACATGGTTCGGATCTCCGACGGACGCATGAGCGGCACAGCCTTTGGCACCATTGTTTTGCATGTCATGCCCGAATCCGCACTGGGCGGGCCGCTGGCCTGTGTGCAAAACGGCGACCGCATACGACTGAGCGTGAAGCAGCGCGAAATTTCCTTGCTCATCAGTGCGCACGCATTGGCGCAGCGGATGAAGGCCGTCCCCAAGGTCCGGCCCAGCGCAGAGCGCGGCTACCGCAAACTGTTTTTGCAATCTGTGACCCAGGCCGACCAAGGCGTGGATTTTGACTTTTTACAAGCCCATCCCCGCAAGGAGACGCCATGATCGGCAAATTCCTTCGGGACAGCGGCATTGTGTCGCTCCAGCTCACCTTGTCGACTGGCTTGTCGATGCATGTGCTGCAAGCGGGTAATAACGAAAACAACGCCAAACCGCTGGTTGTTTTGCTGCATGGCTTTCCCGAATTGGCCTACAGCTGGCGGCACCAATTGGTGGCGCTGGCACAGGCCGGCTTTCAGTTGGTGGCCCCGGATCAGCGGGGTTACGGCCAAACCGAGGGCAGCGATGACCGCTATGACGGCGACTGGCGCGCCAGCAACATGCCCGGCCTGGTGAACGACGTGCTGGCCTTGGTGAAGGCCCTGGGCCACACCCGAGTCCATGCGGTGATAGGTCATGATTTCGGCTCGCCAGTGGCGGCTTGGTGCGCCTTGCTGCGACCCGACGTTTTTGAACGCGTGGTCATGATGAGCGCCCCTTTTGGCGGTCCCCCAGAGGCTGCAACCGCAAACCAGTCACAAGCTCCCATCGCGCGCGAAGTGCAGGCCCTGCAGAGGCTCAGTCCTGCACGCCAGCATTACCAGTGGTATTACGCACTTGAGCAAGCCAACGGCGACATGTGGCATGCCCCACAAGGTTTGCATGATTTTCTGCGGGCTTATTACCACGTCAAAAGCGCGGACTGGACGCCCAATCAACCCCGGCCTTTGAAGGCTTGGCAAGCCGATGCGCTGGCCGAGTTGCCTCCTTACTACGTGATGCCCTGTCCGGCCACCATGCCCGAAGCGGTGGCGCCCTTCATGCCCACACCCGCTCAAGTTCAAGCCTGCAATTGGTTGCCCGATGCCGAGCTGGCGGTGTATGTCAGCGAATACGCACGCCGCGGATTTCAGGGTGGCTTGCAGTGGTACCGGTGTTCCACCGACCGCGACGAGTACCTGCGCTTGTCGCATTGGAGTGGCCGGCACATCACCGTACCCAGCGGCTACATTGCTGGCGCGGCCGACTGGGGGATTCACCAGTCACCGGGAGCCTTTGATCGCATGCAAAGCGTTTGCACCGACTTGCGTTTTTGCAAGTTGTTACCGGGCGCGGGTCATTGGGTCCAGCAAGAGCAAGCCGGACAAGTCAACCGATGCTTGCTTGAATTTCTGGCCACAACTTGAAAGCCGTGCACCAAATCACCAGGCCGACTCCAGAATTTCCAAGGTGTGCGCGGCCTGGCTGATAGGCCGCGGATTGGCCCGAACAAACGGGTTGGCCAGCCCTTTCTCGGCAATGATGGCCAAGCGCTCACGCGGCACAGACAGTTGGGAAATCCGTGTGGGCAATGCCAGCTCTGCGATCAGGGCTTGCAATTGATCGGCGGCCGGTTGCGATGGATTGCCAAAGGCCGCTGCAATCTCGGCCAGAGGCCTGGCGCAATAGGACAGGTTGTAGCGCATGACGGATGGCAACAACACACACGAGGTGATGCCATGCGGTACACCGCAGTCTGCCCCCAGCGCATGGCCCAGGCCATGACTGGCGCCGTAGTGCACGCGGCGGATGCTGGTGGCTGCAAGCCAAGCGCCCATTTGGGCGTCCATGCGGGCCTGCAGGTCTTGGGGGTCCACCTTGTAACGCCGCAAAGCCGTTTGCAACAAACCAATGGCGCGCACTGCCAGCGCATCTGTGAACGGTTGGGCATTGACCGCGCACATCGCCTCAATCGCATGGTCCAGCGCCCGCACCCCGGTGGACAACCAGAGCGTCTCGGGTGTGGCCAAGGTCATGGCCGGATCGAGAATGACCGTGGCAGAGCCAATGTACTTGGCCGTGAAGCCATGCTTGACGCCGGTGCGCGTGTCCGTGCCACCGCCCAGGTCGCTGAACTCTGCGCCCGACAAGGTGGTGGGCACCGTGATTTGCCGGCACGGTGGATCGCTGACCACCGGCTCACGCAATGACCCATCAGGGTTGACGGCCATGTGCCAGTCGTCGAGTTGTTCGATGCGGTCGAGGTTTTCGGCCAAACAGACCAGCGCAATCTTGACCGTGTCGATCACTGTGCCGCCACCGATGCTGACGATCAAATCTGCTTGGGCCGCGCGCAACGCGTGGGTCAAGGCGATCACGGTGTCGCGGGGGGTGTGCTCGACACAGGCGTCAAAAATGCCGACCACGTTGTCTGCAATGCCTGCGGTGGCTTGTCGGATCAAATCGGTTTTTTGGTTCAGGGTGCGACCTGTCACCACAAACACCCGTTGGGCTTTGCGCAATTGAACTTCTTGCAGCAAGGCTGTGGCGACAGGGGTGCCAAAGACCACGCGGTCCAGCGGCAGAAAAGCAAACATTCCGGGAGTCATGGAGAGTCCTTTGAAAAACGAAGTGAGTTCAGTGCAGGTTCTGCAGCTGTTGGCGTATGGCTTTTTTATCGACCTTGCCCAGACCGGTGGTCAGCAACTGGTCGACCGCATGGAAATACTTGGGCACATGGATAGCCCCTTTTTTGGCGCGAACCTGCTCGGCCAGGTCGCCCCAGTCGGCGGACTGACCGGCTCGCCAGACCACCACCGCATGCACGGCTTCACCCCATTTGTCATGCGGCACACCCACCACAGCCACGGCCGCCACCGCCGGATGGGTCGACAGCACGTCTTCGATTTCTCGCGGATACACATTGAAGCCACCAGAGATGATCATGTCTTTGGATCGGTCCACGATGTACAAATAGCCGTCCGCATCGCGCCGGGCGAGGTCGCCGCTGTAAAGCCAGCCATGCCGAAAGGCGTGTGCGTTTTCTTGGGGTTTGTTGATGTACTCCTGCATCACCAAAGGGCCGCGCACGCAAATCTCGCCCACCTCGCCGATCGGCACGGGTTGACCTTCTTCATCCAGTAAATCCAGTTGAATGCCCACCACCGGGGTACCGCAAGAGCTCAAGCGCTGCGGGTGGTTCACCGGGTCGTGCTCATGCTTGTGCAACACCGTCATGGCCATTGGCGCTTCAGACTGCCCATAAAGCTGCATGAAGATGGGCCCGAGCTCGCCAATGCCTTCGATCAAACGGGCTGGTGCCATGGCAGCCGCGCCGTAAATCAGTGTTTCCAGGCTGCTCAAGTCGTGATCCTGTCGCACCGGGGAGTCGAGCAACACATAAATCATGGTGGGCACCATGAAGGTGCAATTGACGCGGTGCCGCTCCACCAAACTGCAAAAGGTTTTGACATCAAAGCCCGCGTGCATGATGACCGTGCCCGAGCGCATCAGCACCGGCGGAATCAAGGCGCCCGCCGCATGGGTGATCGGCGTCATAGCCAAAAAGCGTGGCAAGTTCGGCCAATCAAAATCGGCCATTTGCATCAGCACCATGGCCACCATCACGCGGTGGGTGTGCAACACCCCTTTGGGTTTGCCCGTGGTGCCGCCCGTGTACAGCAAGGCGCAGTGGTCGTCTTCGTGGCTGCGAGAGACAAGTTTTTGCGGTGTGTGCAAAGCCATTTCGCTGAGCAAATCGGTTTGCCCCGCCCAAGGACCCAAGCCCAGCAGCGACAACGGGCGATTCACGGTGTGGGCAATTTTCAGGGTCCGATCGCCAAAGGTCGCGGGCTCCACCACCATAACCTGCACCTGTGCATCTTCGACTTGGTAGAGATGGTCATCTGGCGAGGACATGGGGTTCATCCACACCACCCTCAGGCCCATCACATAAGCTGCGGCCGAAATGAAAAATGCATGTGGACGGTTGGTCGACAAGGTGGCGATCGTTTGACCGTGCTGCAAGCCCATGCCCTCGAGCACCTGAATGATCTGGCTGAGTTGACGCCCCATCTCGCGGTAAGTGATGTGCAGATCGCCCCACACAAAAGCATCCCTGTCCCCACCGCGCCGTATGGCGGTAATGATCAAGTCGCCCATGCTGCAAGACTGATAGGTCTGTGACTTCATTTTGTGTCTCCGTCGCTGAGGCCTTTATCTCAAGAGCCTTGTGCGAACAATTTATAACTGAATTTTCCACATTCGTCGCAAGCGCCTGTGCTAGAGTCAAAAAAACATTTGGAGACAGACATGACCTACCCCACCCACGCGCTGCAATTGCAGTCACTCGTCACAGCCAGCGGTGAACTGCGCGTTGCCTTGGTCGATGTGCCCGTGCCGACGCCCGGGCCGAACGAAGTCCTGGTGCGAGTGGAAGCCTCGCCCATCAACCCCTCGGACATGGGCTTGCTGTTTGGTGCGGCCGACCTGCAAACGCGAGTCTCTTCAGGGACAGCCTCGCACCCGATCGTGACCATGCAGATCCCCGAGCGCGCCATCAGAAGCATGCAAGGTCGTCTGGGCCAATCTTTGCCCGTGGGCAATGAGGGCGCGGGCACTGTGGTGGCAGCAGGGGCATCCGCCACTGCTCAGGCCTTGA
>Ga0136644_10001303_pt1 | contig 19951 bp, 10 predicted proteins | sample C_130820_EF_Meta_FD_94780 | JGI IMG/M metagenome (GOLD analysis project Ga0136644, IMG submission 94780) | Freshwater microbial communities from Lake Croche, Canada to study carbon cycling - C_130820_EF_MetaG (v2) (version 2) | ecosystem: Environmental > Aquatic > Freshwater > Lake | place... | reverse complement strand
TGCGTCTATGGCGGCACGGCGAGCGGCGTGGCGGCGGCCATGGCCGCCGCCGACCGGGGGCTCCGCGTCACGGTGGTCGAGCCCTCCCGCTGGCTCGGCGGCATGAGCGGCGGGGGCTTGAGCGTGATCGACTGGGGCACCATCGCCACCGTCGGTGCCACCGCCCGGAAGCTGCTCATCGACCGCGACGACCCGGGCATGCGACGGCTCTACGCCCGTGAACTGGCCGACCGGCGCATCGACGTCATCCACGAGCACCGGCTCGCGGCCGTGACGAAGCGCGACGGCCGCATCGAGAGCATCTCGCTCGACCACGCCCCGCCTGACTCGCTCGGCTGCCCGGCCGCCGCGCCGCGGCTCGCCGGCGCCCGCACCGTCGCCGCGGGGGTGTTCATCGACTGCTCCTACGAGGGCGATCTTTTGGCGCGGGCCGGCGTGCGTTTCACCTGGGGCCGCGAGTCGCGGGAGGAGCACGGCGAGTCACTGGCGGGCGTGCGGCCGGTGCTCGCCCGGTACGCGATCGATCCCTACGTGAAGCCCGGCGACCCGCGGAGCGGCCTGCTGCCGCTCCTGCAGGACGTCGCCATCGGGCCCCTCGGGGCCGCGGACCGGCTGACGATGGCCTACGCCTTCCGCTGGCACCTCACCCGCACCGATCCGATCCGCGTCGAGCCCCCCGACGGCTACGACCCGCGCCGCTACGAGATCTTCCGCCGCGGCTTCCTCCACGGGGTCGACATGCGGGCGGGCGTCCGGATGCGGAAGCTCGGCGTGCTCGCGGAGGAACGCGGGGCGGGCGTCTTCGGCGCCAACTCCAGCCGCGCGCTGTGGGCGCAGTCGGTGGCGGGGGAGAACGCCGCCTACCCCGACGGCGACTGGAGCGTGCGGTCGCGGATCTGGCGGGAGCAGATGGACTTCGTGCGCGGCATGTACCACTTCCTGCGCACCGATCCGGCGGTGCCGGCCGACCTGCGCGAGAAGGCGGAGACGACCGGATTCAAGCGGGGCGTCTTCGACGACACGGCGGGCTGGCCGCACCAGCTCTACGTCCGCGAGGCCCGCCGCATGCAGTCGGCCTACGTGGTCACGCAGCGGGATCTCGAGGGGGCCGCCGCCCCGGAGGATTCCGTCGGCCTCGGCTCCTACGGCGTCGACGACTGGCCCTACGCCACCGTCGCGCTCGACGGCGGGATCGCGATCTCCGGCGGCGAGTTCAGCATCCTCAAGGCGAATCCCGCGGGAGACGGCGTGCACCGCATCCCCTACCGGTCGATCGTGCCGCTCGAGGCGGAGTGTGCGAACCTGCTGGTGCCCGTGTGCTGCTCGGCGAGCCACGTCGCCATGACCTCGATCCGCATGGAGCCCGTCTGGATCACGCTCGGGGTGTCGGCCGGGATCGCGGCGGCGCACGCCATCGAGGCGGGCGTCGCCGTGCAGGCCATCGACTTTCCCCGCTACCGGCGGGCGCTCCTGGCGGCGGGGCAGATCCTCGACTGGACCGGCGGCCGCGCGGGGGAATGGGCCTCGCGGGAGGCGTGGAATGCGGCCAAGCCCGGCTACGAGTGGCTCTTCCCGGCGATCGACCGCGACGGCGACGGGGCGATTTCGGCCACGGAATACCGGGATTTCCAGGCGTTCAAGGCGCGGCACCCCGACTGGGAGCAGCGGCTCCGCGCGACGATCCCGCGGTGACTCGCCCGGGGCGGGAGGCGGCCGGGAAGCGGCGGCGTCCGCAGGGTACATTTGCCCGAGCGACGTTCCTGACTCTCCCACGCCCGCCACGCCATGCCCGCCCCCTCCGATCCCGAACACGAGCGGCTCCGCGAGATCACCGACGACGCGTCGGGCTGGCGGCGCTGGGGGCCCTACCTCTCCGACCGCTCCTGGGGCACGGTGCGCGAGGACTACTCCGCCGACGGCGACGCCTGGCGGCACCTCACCTACGACCAGTCCCGCGCCAAGGCCTACCGCTGGGGCGAGGACGGCATCGCCGGCATCTCCGACCGCTTCCAGCTGCTCTGTTTCGCACCGACCTTCTGGAACGAGCGCGATCCGCATCTCAAGGAGCGGCTCTTCGGCGTCACGCCGCTCGAGGGCAACCACGGCGAGGACGTGAAGGAGTGCTACTTCCACGTCGACAACGTCCCCACCCACTCGTACATGAGCCTGCGCTACCGCTACCCGCAGGCAGCCTTCCCCTACGAGCAGCTCATCGCGGAGAACCAGCGGCGGCAGGGGCAGGGGCCGGAGTTCGAGCTCGTCGACACCGGCGTCTTCGCCGACGGCCGCTGGTTCGACATCCTCGTCGAATACGCGAAGACCACGCCGGAGGAACTGGCGATCCGGATCACCGCCACCAACCGCGGCCCCGACCCGGCCCCGCTCCACCTGCTCCCCACGCTCTGGTTCCGCAACACCTGGTCGTGGGAGGGCACGGCGAGGCCGCAGCCGCTCGTCCGCGCCGTGCCCGGCCCGCCCGGCAGCCTCTGCCTCGAGGCCGACGACCACGACCTCGCGCTCGAGCCGCGGATCCCGCCCGGCTACCGGCTCGGTCCGCGCCGGCTGCTCGCGGTGGCGGATCCGGCCGCGGCGATCCTCGCCACCGACAACGAGACCAACGGCCCGGCGGTGTACGACGCCGGGGCCGCGAGCCGTTCGCGGCACACGAAGGACGCCTTCCACCGGCTGCTCTGCGGCGGCGAGCGCGACGCCGTCAACCCCGCCGGCCGCGGCACCAAGCTCGCCATCCACCGGCGCTGGACCGTGCCCCCCGGCGGCACGGCCACGATGCACCTCCTGCTCACCGACCGGGAGCCCGGGGCGGCGCTGCCCGCGGGCGGGGCCGGGCTGCCGGGGATCGTCGACGCCGCGATCGACGTGCGGCGCCGCGAGGCCGACCGCTTCCACGCCGCGGTCGCGCGGCCCGACGCCACCCCCGCGGAGCGGCACGTGCAGCGGCGGGCGATCGCCGGCCTGCTCTGGACCAAGCAAAGTTACATCTTCGACGTCGAGAAGTGGCTCGACGGCGACAACCCCGCCGCGCCCCCGCCGGCGAGCCGCCTCGGCATCCGCAACCGCCACTGGCGGCACCTGAACTCGCTCCGCGTGATGAGCATGCCCGACAAGTGGGAATACCCCTGGTTCGCGGCCTGGGACCTGGCCTTCCACTGCGTGCCCCTCGCGCTCGTCGACCCGCAGTTCGCCAAGGACCAGCTCTGGCTGCTGCTCTTCGAGCAGTTCCAGCATCCCAACGGCCAGCTGCCCGCCTACGAGTGGGAGTTCAGCGACTTGAATCCGCCGGTGCACGCCTGGGCGGTGTGGCGGATCTACAACATGGAGAAGCGGCGGCACGGCCGGGCCGATCGGGCCTGGCTGGAGCGCTGCTACCACAAGCTGCTGCTCAACTTCACCACCTGGGTGAGCCGCGTCGACCGCGAGGGCAACAACGTCTTCGAGGGGGGCTTCCTCGGGCTCGACAACATCAGCGTCTTCGACCGCAGCGAGCGGCCCGGCGACGGCACGACGCTCGAGCAGTCGGACGCGACCGGCTGGATGGGGATGTACTGCCTGACGATGATGCGGATCTCGCTCGAGCTGGCCCACGCGAACCCCGTCTACGAGGGGCTGGCGTCGAAGTTTCTCCAGCACTACGCCTACATCGCCCATGCCATGAAGCACATGGGCAGCCGCGACTACGCCCTCTTCGACGAGGAGGACGGCTTCTTCTACGACGTGCTGCGGTATCCCGACGGCGGGTTCCGCAAGTTCCGCGTGCGGTCGCTCGTCGGGCTGATCCCGCTGTTCGCCGTGGAGCGGCTCGAGGCGGCGTGGATCGCGCCCTTCAAGGAGTTCTCCGGCAACCTCCGCTGGTTCCTCACCCACCGCAAGGCGATGGTCGACGAGGTGATCCACCGGGTGCCGACGCGGGACGGCAGCACGACCCACCTGCTGACGATCGTCAATTTCGACCAATTGCGGCGGATGATCATGCGCCTCCACGACACGGAGGAGTTTCTCGCCCCCGGCGGGATCCGCTCGCTCTCGCGGACGCACCTCGCTGAGCCGTTCGAGTTCGACGGCCGCACCGTCGGCTACGAGCCGGCCGAGTCGGTGAGCAAGCTCAAGGGGGGCAATTCCAACTGGCGGGGCCCGATCTGGTTCCCGACCACGTTCCTGATCATCGAGTCGCTGCGCAAGCTGGGCACGGCCTTCGGCCCCGACGCGGGGCTGGAGACGCCCGCCGCGCCCCCCGGGGGCATCGCGCTCAAGGAGATCGCCCGGGACATCGCCCGGCGGCTCGTCGGCCTCTTCCTCCCCGACGCCGCGGGCCGCAGGCCGTTCTGGGGGGGCGATCCGCGGCTGGCCGACGACCCGCTGTGGCGCGACGAGCTCTTGTTCCACGAATACTTCCACGGCGACACGGGGGCCGGCCTCGGGGCGAGCCACCAGACCGGCTGGACGGCGCTCGTGGCGAACCTCATCGACGAGTGGCCGGCCGCGTGAACGGCCCGCGCCGGCCGATTCCGTCCGCCCGGGCCGCCGCGGCGGTGGCGCATCCGCGGAGCCGCACGTCGTGGTCGAGCTCCGAGCCGGGAGGCGAGCGGGCATTTCCATCCCGCCGCCGGATCGCCTATCGTGCGCGGTGTCGTTCTCCTCGGGGCCGCCGTCATGGACCGCACGGATCTTTTTTCCCAGGACCTCGTCGAGTCTCTCGCGCAGGCCACCACCGCCGACGAGCGGTTGGCCATCCTGCAGTCGACCTGCCACGTGGAGGTGGTGCAGCCCGGCCATCGCTTCCGTCCGGAGGCCTTCTACTTCGTCATCGGGGCCGCCAGCAGTTCCCTCATCCAGACGCATTCGCCGGCGATCGTGGACGGGCAGTTGCATTTTCGCTCCTGCATGCACGACACCCCGATGAAGCCGCTGCCGCTCGATCGCCTCGAGGCCGCCATCGAGCGGCAACGCGTCTATCTCGTGCAGCAGAAGCCGGTCGATCCGGCCGAGCGTGACCAACTCCTCGACGTCGGCTCCCTCAGCCAGCTCGTCGACGCCGCCCAGCGCAGCGGCCTGGTGCCGGGCGTCGCCACCATCATCCAGGTCCGCGACTGCGAGTTCCGGCTGGGCCGCTACCAGCAGGCGCTGCAGTTGATCGAGTCGCAGTTTCAGGCGTTCCAGGGAAGGGCGGCGCAGCGGGCACAACAACTGGCCCGCGAAGACCTCGACATCGCGTCGGGCCGCATCAAGATGTCTGGCAGGGAGCTGCAGATCAAACGGCAGCGTGACAGACAGCAAACCCAGGCCGTCGACCGCGCCCGGACGCGATTCTCGCGGGTCTTGGAGGGCCTGCGGGCGCTCGTCAAACACGGTCTGTAGCCCGCGTCATTCCCCGTGGCCCACGCCGCGGCCCACACCGCGGGCCTGCGCGGCAGTGGCCTGGAGCCGATTCCGTCCGCCCGGGCCCCGGCGATACTATGATGACGGGGTTCCCGTCCTGCGGCGGGGCCCGGGAGGATTGCGATGCACGGCATGACGTTCGCGACGCTGACGGCGGGCTGCCTGTTGGCGCAGGGCGGCCTCGGGGCGGTCGGCGCGCCCCCCTGGGTGCTCCTGGCGTACGCGGCGACGGCGGTCGTGGGGGCGGGGATCGCCATCGCCCTCTACAACCGGCTCGTCGGCCTCGACGTGCGCTGTGACAACGCCTGGAGCGACATCGACGTGCAGCTCAAGCGGCGGCACGACCTCATCCCGAACCTCGTCGATCTCGTCGGCCAGTACGCCACCTACGAGAAGGGCACGCTCGAGGCGGTGATCGCGGCCCGCGGTCGGGCGATGGGAGCGGGGGGGCCGCAGGAGGCCGCCGCCGCGGAGAACGCCCTGTCCGGCACGCTCAAGAGCCTCTTCGCCCTGGCCGAGGCCTACCCGCAGCTCAAGGCCAGCGAGCAGTTCGCGAGCCTGCAGCAGCAGCTCTCCTCGATCGAGGACGCGCTGCAGTCGGCCCGCCGCTACTTCAACGCCTGCGTCCGCGACCTCAACGCCGCGGTGCGAATGTTCCCGGGCAACATCATCGCGTCCCTCGGCGGCTTCCGCCGGCGCGACTTCTTCGAGCTCGCCGACGACGCCGAGCGGGCCGTTCCCGGCGTGAGGCCGCGATGAGCCGGTCCGTGGCCGTCGCCCGCGGCCGCGCCGCGACGACGGCGGGCGTCGCCCTCGCGGCGGCGCTGCTGCTCTGCCTGCCGGCGGCGGCCGCCGCGCGGTCGATCGCGATCGAGGAGTTCCACGCCGCGATCCGCGTCGAGGACTCCACCGCCATCGAGGTCGTGGAAACGATCCGGCTGCGGTTCGAAGGCGCGTGGCGCGGCATCCACCGCTTCATCCCCGTCGAGTACCGCTCGTCGCAGGGGATCGCCTACCACCTCGCGGTCGACTTCCAGGGCGTCACCGACGGCGCCGGCACGCCGCTGACGGTGGAACGCAGCCGGCGCGGCAACGACGTCGACCTGAAGATCTACGTGCCGGCCGCGGAGGACGCCACGCGGACGGTGGTCGTGCGGTACCGGATCGCCAACGGCCTGCGGTTCTTCGACGACCACGACGAGCTCTATTGGAACGTCACCGGCGACCAGTGGCCCTACCCGATCCGCGTCGCCCGGGCGACCGTCGCGCTCCCCGGCCGGCTCGTCAACGTGCGGGCCAACGCCTTCACCGGCGCGTTCGGCAGCCGCGAGCGGGCGGCGGCGATCACGATCGACGGCGCGCGGCACGAGCCCGACGACGCCTTCGCGCCGGCCGGGGAATCGCCCCCGCCCGACCGCGGCGGGCACGTGGTCGAGGTGGAGGCGACGCGGCCGCTGGGCATCCGCGAGGGGCTGAGCCTGGCCGTGGCCTGGAATCCCGGCGGGCTCGAGCGGCCGTCGGCGGCCTGGCAGCGGTGGACGCAGTTCACCGCCTGGCTGTCCCACCGGGGCCCGGCCCTCGCCCTGCTCGGGGTGCCGCTGGCGGCGTTCGCCTGGCTCCTGCGGCAGTGGAGCCGGGTCGGCCGCGACCCTCCGGAGGGGCCGATCGTCGTGCAATACGAGCCGCCGCCCGGCCTCGGGGCGCCGGAAGTGGGCACGCTCGTCGACAACCGCCCCGACAACCGCGACCTGATCGCGGGCCTCGTCGACGCGGCCGTGCACGGGGCGATCCGCATCCGCGAGCAGGGCCGGCAGGGCCGCTTCGGGCCCGTGGTGCACCGCTTCGAACTGCTCGTGCCCGAGCGCGAGTGGCCGTCGCTGCGGCTCTCACCCTCCTCCGTGGCCCTGCTGCGCGGGGTGTTCGAGGCGGCGGCCGCCGGCGAGCGTGGCGCCGACGGCGTCGTCGCGACGGTGGCGACGACCGATCTCGAGGAGCGGTTCTACAGCAAGCTGCCCGGGATCAAGACGGCGATCTTCGGCGACCTCATCGCGCGACGCTTCTACGCCGAGCGGCCCGACGAGGTCGTGAGCCGCTACGTCGGGGCGGGGATCGGGGCGGGGGTCGTGGTCGCCGCCGCGGGCCTCTTCCTGCTCACGCCCCGCAACGGCGGCGGCGACGCCTTCTCGATGGGGCTGCCGATCCTCGCGGGCATCGCCACGGTCGCGGTGATCGCCGGCTTCGGGCTCGTGATGCCGGCCCGCACCGTCGCGGGGGCGAAGGCCCGCGCCGCGATCCGCGGCTTCCAGGAGTTTCTCTCCCGGGTGGAGTCGCACCGCCTCGCCACGCTGCCGCTCACGCCGGAGTTGTTCGAGCGGTATCTTCCCTACGCGATCGCGCTGGGGGTGGAGAAGCGCTGGGCCGGCGCGTTCGCCACGATCGTGAAGGAGCCCCCCCGCTGGTACGTCGGCACGGGGGTCGGCGGCGACTTCGATTCGATGTCCTTCACGCACGACCTCGGCCGGATGAGCCGGGCGACGGCCGCCGCGATGGTGTCGGCACCGCGGTCGAGCGACGGCTCGGCCTTCGGAGGATCGGGCTCGGACGGCGGCGGCTTCTCGGGGGGCGGCTTCGGCGGCGGCGGCGGCGAGGGATTCTGAGCGGCGGGCCGCCGGGGCCGCGGTGCCGGACCGGCCCCTTGCGCGTCGCCATCGTCCAGGGCGGCAATTTCCCCGGCGGGAGGCTACAGTAACGTGGCCACAACGGGCCGGAACGTTTCCTTCGACGGCGGCCTGATCGGCGGCGCGAACGCAGGACGCGGGGCATGATCGTTCAGGAACTCCACCACATCCAAGAGCGGCACCGCTACCTGCCGGACGGGGAGCTGCGCAAGCTCGCCGAACGCACCGGCACGCCCCTCTACCGCCTGCAGGAGGTGGCCAGCTTCTTTCCCCACTTCCGCCTCGAGCCGCCGCCGGCGGTGGAGGTGCGGATCTGTCACGACATGGCCTGCCATCAGGGGGGCTGCCCGCGGCTGAAGGCCGACCTCGAGAAGCGGCTCGCCGGCGAGATCGCCGCCGGCCGCGCGGCCGTCCGCTACGTCTCCTGCCTCGGCCGTTGCGACCGCCCCGTGGCGGCGCTCGTCAACGACGGGTTCTACGCGGCCCGGTCGGCCGACGCCCTCGTGGCGATCGCCCGCGACGCGCTCGCCGGCCGGCAGCCCCCCGCCGACGCCGACAGCGGCTACGAGTTCCACTCCAACAGGCCGTGGCGGATCGATCCCTACCAGCCGCCCACCGCCCCGGCCGCCGCCCCCGGCTACGAGGCGGTGCGGCGGCTCGTGACCGGCGGCGACCGGCAGGGCGTGATCGAGCAGCTCAAGATCTCCGACCTCCGCGGCATGGGGGGCGCCGGCGTGCCGGCACACCAGAAGTGGAACGACGTCTGGAAGGCGAAGGGCGACGCGAAGTACGTCGTCTGCAACGCCGACGAGAGCGAGCCCGGCACGTTCAAGGACCGCGAGCTGCTCACCCGCCACCCGCACCTCGTGCTCGAGGGGGTGATCCTCGCCGGCATCCTCACCGGCGCCACGCGGGGCTGGATCTACATCCGCCACGAATACGCCGAGCAGATCGCGATCATGCGCCGGGAGATCGCCCGGGCCGAGCGGCTCGGCGCGTGCGGGCAGGGAATCTTCGGCTCGGCGGCGAGCTTCCCGGTGGAGGTGTTCGCCAGCCCCGGCGGCTACATCTGCGGCGAGCAGAGCGCGCTCATCGAGGCCATGGAGGACCGCCGCGGCCAGCCCCGGAACAAGCCGCCGCAGCTCGAGACCAACGGCCTGTACGACAAGCCCACGCTCGTCAGCAACGTGGAGACGTTCGCCTGGGCCCCCGCGATCATGCTCCAGGGGGGGCAGTGGTACGCCGACGGCGGCGTGCGGGGCTGCAAGGGGCGGCGGATCTTCTCGATCTCGGGCGACCTCGTCCGGCCCGGCGTCTACGAGGTGCCCAACGGCATCACGCTCGGGGAGCTGCTCGACGACCTCTGCGGCGGCGCGGTCGGCCGGCTCAAGGCCTTCGCGCCGTCGGGACCGTCGGGGGGCTTCCTGCCGCGGCTCCTGCCGGTGACGGCGCTGGCCCGCGGCTGGGAGAAGCGGGCGCCGGCCGACCTCGTGGCAAAGGTGGCGGCCGCGGGGGGCACCCACGTCGACATCCTCGACCTCCAGCTCGACCTGCAGCGGTTCCGCGACCTCGGACTGGCCATCGGCGCCGGCCTCGTCGTCTACAACGACACCCGCGACGCGGTCGCGGAGGCGGTCAACTGCTCGCAGTTCTTCCGCGACGAGTCGTGCGGCAAGTGCGTGCCCTGCCGGATCGGCTCGGAGAAGATCGTGGAGATGGGGGAGGAGCTGCTGGCCGGCCGGCTCGACGCGGCCGCGTTCGCATCGCGGCAGGAGCTCGTCGGCGAGCTCACCCGCGCCATGGAGATGACGAGCATCTGCGGCCTGGGCATGGTGGCCGCGAAGCCGGTCGAGTCGGCGCTCGCGCTGTTTCCCGACGACGCCCGGGCCCACCTCAAGCAGGGGAAGTCATGAGCATGGGAGCCGCGGCCACGGCCGCCGGGGATGACTTCGACGACCGGCTCGTGCTGCCGGAGGAGGACGGCCTCTTCGCCCGCGACATCGACGGCCAGCTCGTCCGCATGGACAAGGTCACGGCCGCCGACTTCGAGAAGCAAATCACGATCAAGGTGGACGGCCGCGAGGTGACGGTGCCCAAGGCCGTGCCGCTCACCGACGCCCAGGGCAAGATCCTCCGCGACAGCGAGGGAAGGCCGATCCCGCGGGCGACCACGATCTTCGACGCCGCCACCCGGGCCTACGCCGACGACCCCGCCGGCAACCCGATCCCGATCCTCTGCCACCAGGAGCACCTCGAGCCGGTGGGCGTGTGCCGCGTCTGCTGCGTGGAGATCGCCAAGGTGAAGCGGGGGGCGATGCAGCGCGAGCGGAAGCTGCTCCCCGCCTGCCACCACCGGGTCGAGGAGACGATGGAGGTGCAGACGATCCGCTCGCCCGACCTGGCGGCGCGGAAGCGGGTCGACGCCAACGTGCGCACGCTCGTCAACCTGCTCGCCACCGACCACTTGCCGGCCGACTGGAAGGCCCGGCTGCCGGCCAATGAGCTCGGCCGGATCACCGAGCGGTTCGACGACCTCGCCCGCGAGGCCCGCGCCCTGGAGCTGGCGGCCGATCCCGCGGCCGACCGGCAGGCGGTCGCGGGCAAGTGGCCGCTCGTCGGCGGGCAGGCCTTCGCCCGCCGCGGGCTCGAGCGGGGGCAGGATCACTCCTCGCCGCGGATCGACGTCGACCACGACCAGTGCATCCTCTGCGACCGCTGCGTGCGGGCCTGCACGGACGTCAAGGAAAACTTCGTCATCGGCCGCACCGGCAAGGGCTACTCCACGCACATCGGCTTCGATCTCGACGATCCGATGGGGCGGTCGAGCTGCGTCTCCTGTGGCGAGTGCATGATCACCTGCCCGACGGGGGCGCTGGTGTTCAAGCAGCCGGTCGTCGGCGCCGCCGACCCCGCCGCCGACCCCGCGGAGGATCCCACCGGCGAGTCGCTCACGGTGGCCGAGCTCCGCCGCCATCCGATCTTCGCGGCGATCCCGGCGAAGTTCCTCGAGTGGAACAGCCAGTCGATCCGGCGGCGGCGCTACCGGCCGGGCGACGTGGTCTGCCGCGAGGGGGAGTATGCGTCGACGGCGTTCCTGATCGTGAAGGGTCGGGTGGGCGTGTCGGTGGGGGGACGGCGCGGCGGAGCCACCGGGGAGGAGGGGGCCTGGAAGGCCTTCGTGCGGTCGGCCACGACGTGGCTGCAGGGGAGCCTGCCCGGCGGCGGGCGGCGGCGCGGCGAGACCCGCACGTCGATCCACACCGACGGCGGCCGGGCGCTGGCTCTGGCCGACGGCCGGTGGGTGGACGAGATGACACCGGTGGACGTGATCTTCGGCATCATGAGCTGCCTCAACCACTACCCGCGGTCGGCCACGATCACGGCCCTCGAGGAGACCGAGCTCTTTGAGATCAACAAGAACGTGCTGCACATGCTGCAGCGGAACGACGCCTCCCGGCACGTCCTCGACACCGCCTACCGCACCCACTCGCTGAAGCGCGAGATCGGCGACATGACGATGTTCCGCGGCCTGTCGCCGGCGGACCGCGCGGCCGCCGCGGAGCTGCTCGAGGAGGCGGCGGAGCTCGTCCGGGTGGAGAAGGGGCAGCCGATCTTCCGGCAGGGGGACCTGGCCACCGACTTCTTCAAGGTGCGCTACGGGTTCGTGAAGGTGTCGCAGCGGCTCGGCGGGCAGGATCGCGTGCTCGACTACCTCGGGCCGGGCCGCACGTTCGGCGAGATCGGCCTGCTCTCGGCGCTCGACGGCCTCGGCGACGACGCGGGAGACAGCGGCCCGGCGGCGGGACGCGCCCGCCGCACGGCCACCTGCACGGCGCTCGACGACGTCGAGCTTGTCCGCGTGCGTGCCGACGACTTCCGGGGGATCATCGCCCGGTTTCCCGCCGTCCGCGAGGCCCTCGTGGCCGAGTCGCGGCGGCTGCTCAAGCGCGACGCCGAACGGGCCGAGGCGCCGGAGCAGGATCTCGGCGGCTTTCTCGAGAACGGCCTCTACAGCGCCCAGAAGCTGCTCGTGCTCGACCTCGAGAGCTGCACGCGGTGCGACGAGTGCACGCGGGCCTGCTCCGACACCCACGAGGGCGTCACGCGGCTGATCCGCGAGGGGCTGCGGTTCGAGAACTTCCTCGTCGCCAGTTCCTGCCGGTCGTGCCTCGACCCCTACTGCCTCGTCGGCTGCCCCGTGGACGCCATCCACCGCAAGCCGCGCGAGAACCACCCCGGCGCGGTCGAGATCGTCATCGAGGACCACTGCATCGGCTGCGGGCTCTGCTCGACCAACTGCCCCTACGGCAACATCTCGATGCACCGCGAGGCCGACCGCCGCGTGGCCACCACCTGCGACCTCTGCCGCGATCTCGTCGCCCCCGACGACGATCCCAGCTGCGTCTACGCCTGCCCCCACAACGCGGCCTTCCGCATGAGCGGCCAGGACCTGCTCCGCATCGTGGCGGCCCGCCGCGAGTCGTCGGCCGCGGCCGGCCCGGCCTGACGTGCCCGGCCGGCCGCCGGCGAGGCCGACCGTGGCTCCGCCGGGATGTCGCTCCGCGCCTGATCCCGCGCCGCGATCCCGCGGGCCGGGCGGCGCGGCGTCGGTCAGGGCAGCGGGGCGAGCGCCGCGGCGGCGGCCTCGAGCGCGGCTGAGACGGCGGCGGCGTCGTAGGCGTGGGGGCTGTCGAACCGCGTCGCGGAGGCCGCGCGGGGGGAATCCGGCGACGCGGCCGCGGCGACCGGAAACTCGAGCAGGCCGCGGAGCCTGTCGAGCCGCTCGCGGGCCGGCGTCAGCGCCGCCGGCTGGGCGCCGCGGGCGGCCGCGCGGTCGGCGATCGCACGCAGCGCCGCGAGCCCCGCGGCCGCCTCGTCCCAGTCGGCCGCGGCCACGCCCCGCACCACGCGTTCGGCGAGCGGCCCGGCGGGCAGCGCCGCGAGCGGCGCGTGCCCCGCGTGCCGCGCCGCGTCGATCGCCCGCACGGATTCCGCGAGCGCGGCCGCGTCGGGCACCTGCCACCACCGTCGCTCCACGTCGGCGCGGAAGGTCGCGAGCGTGGTCGCGCCGGCGGGGAGGATCATGTCGAGGAGCGCCCAGTGGAGCGGCTCGAGCCGGGGCACGCCGAGGCCGCCGGGATTCGCCGTCGGATCGCGGGACGGATCGCGGGACGGATCGCGGGACGGATCGCGGGACGGATCGCGGGACGGATCGGCAGCGTGACCGACGAGCGCGGGCCGATGGCAGCCGTAGCAGTCAAACGCCGTGAACTCGGGCCAGACCGCCGCCAGCGGGCCGTCGGGCGCCTTCCGCTCGACCGCCGACCGGCGTTCGGCCGCCGCCGACTGCCGCGCGACCTGCCCGAGAAACACCCGCAGCGATCCGAGTCGGCCGAGCGCCCACTCGTCGACCGGATCGAGCCGCACGCCCGCGGCGGCGGGCGATCCTCCGGATGCGGCGGCTTGCGTGCCGGTCTGTGCGCCGACCTGTGCGCCGACCTGTGCGCCGGACGACGGCCCGCGGTCCGCGGCGAAGCGGTCGCGCCAGTGGGGAGGCTCGGCCTCCTTGAAGCCTCGCAGCTCGAAGGCCAGCCGCGGGTGGCCGGCGGCGATGAGATCGTGGCTCACTTCCCTAGGCGCGCCGTCGTCGGCGGGCGGCCCGCCCACGTGGCAGCCCGCGCACTGCCCGGCGGCGACGAACGGGTCGGCGAGGTCGACCATGCCGAGCGTGTTGCCGGCCGTGCGCCAGCCGGGCAGCGTGTGCGACACGAGCCAGTCTCCCGCGGTGCCGTGGCAGGATTCGCAGCCGACGCCCTCGGCGGCCATGCGGCCGCGGCCGGTGGCGTGGCAGCCGATGCAGGCGACGTTGTCCGCCGCGGGCACGACGGCGCGGTCCGGCGACCGGACGGCGAGCGCGGCGACGATCGCCTCCGCGAGCGGTTCGCGGAGCACGGCGTGGGCCCGCGCGTGGGGATCCCGCGACGCCCAGACCGTGAAGCTGCTCTGCCAGGCGGCGTGCCCCTCGACCGGGGCCGCGTGGCAGCCCGAGGAGGTGCAGCTCCCGGCGCCGAGCAGCCCGCGGGGCGCGGGCCTGCCATCCGGCGGCGTTGGCGGCGGCGGCAGCAGGGACGCGGTGACGGGCGGCCGGCGTTCCGTGGCGGCCGTGCCGATGATCACGACGAGGAAGGCCGCGGCGGCGCCCACGAGCAGGGCCGTCCACGCCGCCGGCCCCATCCGCGGCGGGGCGGGCGCCGCCGTGGGCCTGCCTGGCGCCTGCCGCACGCGCGGACCGCCCGGAGCGTCCATGAGCGGTCTCCTAGCGGGCGATCGACGTGGGGGGCGCCGCGGGGGACGACGCGGGCGCCGCGGGGAGCGTTCCGGCCGGCAGGAACGCCGTGATCGCGGGATGGGCGCCGAGCCCGTGATACTGGTGGCATTCCACGCAGTCGAAACGGACACCGCCGACCGGTTTTCCGGTGAAGGGGTCGTGGCCGGCCGGCGCGTGGCAGGTCGTGCACGACTCGCGGCCGGCGATCATCACGATCCCGCTGTCGATCGGCGACGCCGCCGGAGGGCCGGCCGCGGCGTCGGGGTAGGCCGCGGCATGGCACTCGCGGCAGTCGAAGCCACGGTGCGGCTGGTGGTTGAAGAACGCCTTCGTGAACCACTTCACCGGCACCCGCGCGGGGCCGACGCCGATGCCGAGCGCCGCCCGGCGGGGCGGCTCGGCCGCGAGCACCCCCGGCGGCAGCGACACGCTCTCGACCTCGTGGCACTTCTCGCACGTGCCGCGCGTGAAGGCGATCGCGTGGTCGAACCGTTCTTCGAGGAGTGTGCGGAGGCTCGCCTCGATCGCCGGGGCCGCGGCCGAGGTAGGGAGCGGGCGGCGGGCGCGGCCGACGTCGAGCAGCCGCGGATCGCTCCGCAGTGCGTCCTCGAGGAACGTCGTCTCGAGAAAGCGGGCGAGCGCGAGAGCGTCGAGCCCGTGGGGCACGACCCTCCCGGCCGCGGCGGTGGCCGCGTTGTTCGTGGCCGCGGCGCCGGTGGCGGCGGCCGCTTCTTCGTCGGCATTGGCGGGAGGCAGGAGCGTGATCGCGGCGTCGGCTCCGTCCGCGGCCGGTCCGGTCGGCGCGGAGCCCGCCGTCGCCTCGAAGGGGAGCGCGTGGCAGGCGGCGCAGTGGCGGCCGAAGTCGACGGGCAGGGCGTAGGCGCCCGGAGCCGCGCCGGCGAGCTCCGCCGGCATCGTCCGCCCCGCGGCCGCGGCGCCGCCGAACTCGTGGCAGGAGGCGCAGGAAAGCTGGATCGGATCGTGGTCCTGCCCGCCCGCCGGCAGGTAGCGGTCCCGGTCGGCCGGGGCGAGCCGCGCGTAGGTCCAGGCCGCCGCGGCGCCGGTGGCGGTCGCCGGCGCCGTCGCGTCACCCGGTGCGCCGGCGAACGAGAGCCCGGCCCGCATGTGCCGGCCGTGGGAAAACTTCAGCCGTCCCGGGTCGGCGGACAGGGCCGCGAAGGGGGGATGGTGGTCGTCGTCGAACCGGGTGATCGGCGTTACGACCGTCGACGGCGTCACGCCCGCCGGCGCGTCGGCGAGCCGATGGGCGGCGATGTCGCCGTGGCAGGCGGTGCAGGTGCGGTCGGCCACCCGCGAGAGGTCGGCGTCGCGGCCGCGGTGGTCGGCGTGACAGGAGGCGCACGACCCGGCCGCGGCGGCCACCTGGAGCGGATGGTGCGCCTCACCGCGGTGGCAGGCCTCGCACTTGGCATCCATGACCTGCCGCGTGGCCGCCGTCGAGAACCAGGTGTTGTCCTTGATCGGCGCGAAGGGCACGTGGCAGGCGGAGCAGTCCGATTCCCACTTCGCGTGGACCGCGGCCACCGGGCCGGTGGCGATCTGCCGCGGGCCGTCGAACGCGGCCCACGCCCCCCAGGCCGCGCCCGCCACGACCGCCGCGAGCAGGAGCCCGCGCCGCACCCGCTGGAAGCGGCTCGGCCGCTGGAAGTAGGTGCGGTCGATCCGCGAGGCGTGCTCGCGGGAGCTGCCCCCTCCGGACCGCGGTGTGACGGGCTCGGGCATCGCTCACCAATACCAGAGGGCCACGGGAACATGGATCGCCAGCAGCACGCCGAGCGCCACCGACAGCGGCACGTGGACGAGCAGCCAGCCGTGGAGCCACTCGTGCATCCGAACCTGGAGATCGAGCTGCCGGCGCTGGTCGCAGGACTGCTCGAGTCGGCCGATCAGGTCGGCCGCCGCGGCCGGGCTCGACGCCCGCAGCCCGGCGAAGAACTCGGCGGACGCCGCCGCGCCCGCCAGCGGCGAGCCCGACGCCTTCCCCGCGAGCAGGTAGGGGCGGACGTCGGCGAAGAACCGCCGACGGAGCGGCAGCGTGCCCGGGATCGCCGTGTAGACCGCGAGCGTCTCCACCACGCGGCCCTGGATGCCCGTCATCGAGCGGAACCCGGTGACGACGGCGTGCTCGTCGTCGTCGACGTCGTCGTGGTGCCGATCCCGGTCGGCGTCGTGGTCGTGGTCGGCCGCGTCGCCCCGGCCGTCCGCGTGATCGTCGGCGCGATCGCGTGCGTGATCGTCGGCGGCATCGCCGTGCCCGCGCATCGGCTCGGCCTCGCAGACCGCGTCGACGAGCTTCGCCGTCTCGCGGCACTGCTGGCGGGAGACGTGCTCGATCTGGTCGTAGATCGTCTCGGCCGGCACCTGCTCGAGGATCGCCCGCGGCAGGTACTGCTGCAGCACGAGCCCCCAGACGCCGCTGGCGATCACCGCGAAGAACAACGCCAGCAACGCGAGATTGAGCAGGCCCCCGACGAACAGGAGCCGGGAGTGGAGGAGCACGAGCGGCACGGCCAGGAGCCCCAGCCACACGTGCGCCCGCAGCCACGACTGCGCCGATCCGAGTCGCCACGAGCGGACCCGCTTCCGCGGCCAGAGGAGCAGTTCGAAGACGATGATCGCCCCGGCCACGACCCCGGCCCCGAAGCCCGTCCGGCTGCTGCCGCCGGGGAGCCTGCCGTCGGCCGACCACTCCACCGCGTAGCAGGCCGACGCGAGAACGGTGGCCAGCGCGATCCCCGCGATCCAGGGTCGATCCTTGGGCCAGGTGGTGCCGCCGATGATCACGAAAAGCTCCCGGGCGCGGGACGTGGAGACGTCACTGGGAATCGGCCAGCCACGCCGCCGCGGGCGCGGCGACCTCCAAGAATGTAGTAGCTCTGCCGCGGTCGCTCAAAACCGTCGTGCCGGGCGACGGCCGTGGTGAGGCTGTCTGCCGTGGCCCCGCGGCGTGGGTCTCCCGGGCCGGGATGAACGTGACGAGCCGGACAACCGTCAGGGTCGACGGCCGCCCGACCGGCCGCCGGGGGGGCGTGGCCTCGTGGACCCCGCCGGATGTCGGGGCCAGGGGGGTGCCGCTCGGCCGCCCTCCATCGTCCGCGGCATCGCGGCCGAATGCAACGATGGGGGGATCGACCGCATGCACCGCATCACCGTCCGCCGCACGACGTCGGCCAACCGCCGTGCGCTCCCGCGCCGGTCGGCCGGCCTGCCGGCCCACTGGGCGGAACGCTCCCGCCCCGTGCCCCGGATCCCATCCGCGCGATCCGGCAGGGCGTGGGCTCCCCGGCTGCTGGCGGCTGCCGCGTGTGCCTGCCTGGGGGCGGCCGCGGTGCCCGAGCCCGTACCGGCCCCGGGGCCGCAGCCGCTGCCGGGGCCGCAGCTGGCGGTCGAGCGGGTGACGGTCGAGCACGTGCCGGCGACGGCCGCCCCCCCGATGCCCGCCTGCGTGCCGCCCGCTTACGGCCCCGAGCCCTACGCCGGCATGACGGCCGACCCGACGCTCGCGGCGCTCGGCGCGGCCTCCTGCGCGACGGTCAGCTGCCACGGCGGGCCGCGGGCCGGCAATCGCGCCGTGCATTCCTTCTCGGCGACGATCTGGTCCGACGATGATCCGCACGCCCGCGCCTACGAGGTGCTGCACTTGCCGCGGTCGCAGCGGATGGCCCGACTGCTCGGCATCGGACCGGCCCACGAGGCCCGGCAATGCCTCGCCTGCCACTCGGTGCAGGACCGCGCGGCGGCGACCATGCCGCCGGACGTGAGGCTCCCGAAGGGCGTGCTCACCGACGGCGTGGGCTGCAGCGCCTGCCACGGCGATGCGACCCGCTGGCAGCAGGTGCACGTGCTGCCGGTGTGGAAGACCTTGTCGCCCGAGGCGCGGGAGTCGCTCGGATTCACCGACCTCGGCACGCCCGCCGCGCGGGCGCAGACCTGCGTCCGCTGCCACGTGGGCGACGCGACGCACGACGTCAATCACGACCTGATCGCCGCCGGCCATCCGCGGCTCTTCTTCGAGCTCGCGGCCTACCAGCGGCTCTGGCCGCGGCACTGGAGCCCGCGCGGCAAGGCGGAATCGGCGGACGACTTCACCGCCCGCAGCTGGGCCGTGGGGCAGGCGGTGGCGCTCGAGGCCGTGGCAAACCAGCTCGTGCACCGGGCCGCGAAGGCCGAGGCGGCCGTCGCCGCCGCGCAGCCGCACCGCTGGCCCGAGTTCTCCGAGTTCGACTGCTACTCCTGCCACCGGTCGCTCGGTCCCACCACCGGCGCGATGCGCGAGCGGCCGCTGGATCGTCCGCGGCTCGGCCGGCCGTCGTGGCAGCCGTGGTACGCAGCCGCCGCCGGCCTGCAGCGGGCCACGCTCGACGGCCCGCCGGGCCGCGATCGCCCGGGCACCGCCGTGGAGCGGTCGGCGCTCGATCTGCGGCGGCTGCTCTCCGACGACTGGGCGCAGGCCGACCGCGAGCGGCTACGGCGGGTGCGGATGGAGGCCGAGGGGCTGGCGGTGGCGGCGCGGCGGCGGGCCGCGGAGATCGACGCCCGGGAGCGGGTCGTGCTCGACGGCTCGCACGCCACGCTCGACGCCCTCGTGGGGGCGGCGGCCGCCGATCGGCAGCCGGCACACGGACAGCGGGCAGACGGCCGGGCGGCCGACTGGCACCCGGCCGATTGGCAGACGTGGGATGCGGCCGTGCAGGTTTACCTGGCCATGGAGGCGGCGCGGTACGGCGGCCCGGCGGCGATCGGCGTCTGGCAGCCCTCCGGCATGCGGGCCGGCGGCCTGACCTCCCTGCCCGCCCCGCGGCGGCAGCTTGACGACCTGCGGGAGAGCCTGCGATTTCCCCCCGCGGCCGACAGCCCCGGCCCGTTTGATCCGCGGAGCTTCACCCGCTCGAGGCGCGAAGTACCATGAGCGTGGTCGCGGCACCCCACCGGCCCCCGCGACTTCCTCGCCGCAGGCATCGGACCGCCCGGATGTTCGCCCGTTCGACCGTTCTCGTGACCCTGCGGCTGGCCGCGGCGACGTGGCTCGCGGCGGCCGGTGCGTTCGCCGCTTCGGCGGCGCCGCTGCCCGATCCACGGCCCGATGCAGGATCCGCGTCACGCACCGCCGCCGCGGCCGAGACGCTGCCGCCGGCCATCGCCGCGGCGCCGGCGGGGGGCTACCGCTTCAAGGGCACGGAGCTGTGCGTGCGCTGCCACAGGAGCGAGCAGGGCGACTGGGTGGACGCCTCGACGACCGCCACCTGGCGGCACGACGCCCACAGCCGCGCGCACCTCGCCCTCTCCGCCGACAATCCGCGGACGAAGGTGATGGAGACGGCGCTGGGCATCACGGCGGCGCGGACGGCCGCCTGCGTGGCCTGCCACAGCCATTCACCCGACGAGCCGGCGGTCGAGGAGGAGACGGCCGTCGTCCACGCGGGCATCAGCTGTGAGTCGTGCCACGGCGCGGGTTCGGGCTACTTGGAGCCGCACATGGAGAAGCGCTGGCGGTTCCTGCCGCCGGCCGAGAAGGAGGCGCTCGGGATGC
>Ga0136644_10001300_pt1 | contig 19978 bp, 10 predicted proteins | sample C_130820_EF_Meta_FD_94780 | JGI IMG/M metagenome (GOLD analysis project Ga0136644, IMG submission 94780) | Freshwater microbial communities from Lake Croche, Canada to study carbon cycling - C_130820_EF_MetaG (v2) (version 2) | ecosystem: Environmental > Aquatic > Freshwater > Lake | place... | reverse complement strand
TTCGCCACCGTGTGGGCGGCACACGATCCACGATTGCGGCGCCGGGTCGCCCTCAAGGTGCGTCGGCCCGAAGCACTGTTTTCCACGACGCTGAGGCGGCGGTTCGTGCGCGAGGCCGAAATCGCCTCCCAACTGGTGCACCCGCACATCGTCACGATCTACGAAGTCGGAATCGACGACGGCCAGGAGTACATCGCACAGGAGTTTTGTGCGGGGGGCAGTCTCGCGTCGTGGCTCCTTCGCCATCCCGGCCCGGTCGATGCCCGGAGGGCGGCGCGGGTGGTGCTCGCGCTGGCGCGAGCCGTGGCCTACGCCCACGGCGAGGGCGTGATCCATCGCGACATCAAGCCGGGCAACATCCTGCTCGTGCCGCTCACCGACGCGTCGCACGGGCCGCCGCTGCTCCCGGCCGACGGTGAAGGCGACTGCGTCGGCTTCACCGTCAAGCTGGCCGACTTCGGCCTCGGCAAGATGCGGGACGACGAGTCGGGCACATCGCTCACGCAGCTCACACAGACCGGTGCGAGCCTCGGCACGCCCGCGTGGATGGCGCCCGAACAGATCGACCCGAAGTACGGCCCCGTCGGCCCGGCGACCGACGTGCACGGCCTCGGGCTCGTGCTCGACAGGCTGCTCACCGGCCGCGTTCTGCGCGACGGCGGCACGGTCGCCGAGACGTATCGCCAGGCTTTGTTCGATGACCCACCCTCGGCCGATCGCGTCGCGCCGGGAACGAGCCGCGACCTCGCGGCCGTCTGTCTCGCCTGCCTCGCCAAGCGTCCGAGCGACCGCTATCCGTCGGCCTCGCATCTCGTCGATGACCTCGGACGCTGGCTCGACGGCCGGCCCACGCACGCCCGCCCGCTGTCGCCGCTGGCACGGATGACGCGTCACGTCGCGCGAAGGCCCGGTGCGACCGCCCTTCTGGTGGCCGCGCTCGTGGCCGGCGTGGTGGCCGGCTGGGCGTTGCGGGAGCGATCACGCGCCTCGCGCCTCACGCTCGACCACCGTCGGCAACTCGCGGCGAGCGAGGCCGCCGCCGAGCTGCAGCGGGGTTGCGACGCCTTGCGCACCGGCAACGTCAGCGCCGCACTCGCTCATCTCCGGGCCACCCGCGCGATCGATCCCGGGCTCGCAGATTCCCTCGCGGGCCGGTGGCTCGACCGCCGGACGCATGAGGAGGAGACGACGCTGCTCGCGCCATCGGGAAGACCCGAGCGGGGAGATCCGCCCCGCGACCTCTACTCGATCGCGCTCTCGCCGGACGGCCGCACGGCCGCCCTGGCTGCCGCGGACGGGCGTCTCCGGCTGCTCGACGGTCTCGATCGCGTTGACGGCGGGCCGCAGGTGACGGCCGTCGTCGCCCACGATGAAATCAACGACGTCTGCTTTTCGGCCGACGGCAGGCGGCTCGCCACCGTCGGCCAGGAGGGCCGCCTGCGGTGGTGGGAACGCACCGCGGACGGGCTCGTCATGCTGGGCGAGTGGTATCCGGCTGCCGGTCCGCTGTATGCGGTGGCGTTTTTATCGGACGGCCGCTCGCTGGCCGTCGGCGGCGAGGATCGCACGATCCGCGTCGTGCCGCTCGCGACGCGGGACGACGCGCGGCGGCTCTTCACGTTCGAGGCTCCGCCCGGCGAGTCACCCGAGGTGGAATCGCTCGTCGCGGTGTCCGGTGGACGGCTGGCGGCGTCCTGCGGCGATGCGATCGTCGTCCTCGACGAGGTCACGGGGGCATCCGTGCGCGAATTCGAACGACCAGAGAGCTCGAGTCGCAACGCCGTCATGGGCAGCCTGACGGTCTCGCGTGACGGCAGCCGGCTCATGGCCTGCGGAACAGACGCTCAGGCCCACGTCTGGGACATCGCCACCGGAAAACTCGTCCTCTCGCTTGCCACGCACCCCGCCTGGGTCCAGGGATGCGGCTTCTCGCCCGATGGCTCGCTCGTGGCGACCGGCTGTCGCGACGGCGGCATCCGCTTCTTCGCGGCCGACTCCGGAGCGGCGCGCGGCCGGCTCGTCGGCCACGCGGGCCGGGTCTGGTCCGTGGCGTTCGAGTCGTCGGGCAGACTGCTCTCGGCCGGCGCCGACGGCTCGGTCCGGCGTTGGGATCCGCGGTCCACCCGCGAGGCAGCCGTGCTGCGGGAGATTCCCCTGCCTGCTTCGAGCCCCGTGGTTCGGCGGCTCTTTGCGGGGCCGGAGGCCGCGCCGGACGGCGGCGCACCGGCGATCCTGGCCCTGACGAGCGGCGGGGAACTGGCGGCCGTGCACGTCGCCAGCGGATCGGCCACCCTGGTGGCGGCCGGTGCCCGGCACGTCACGCATGTCGCCACCGACACACGGAGCGGCCGACTGGCGCTCGCCCACAGCGGCACCAGCCCCGTCGAGATCGCCACGTTGTCCACCGGCAGCATCACCGTGCGCGGGGCGGTCTCGTCGTTGCCCCAGGGCGAAAGCCAACACAACGCGGCTTGTTGCTGGCTGCCGACCGGCGAACTCGTCGTGGCCGCGAACTCGGGCAAACTGTTTCTCTGCGCGTCCGACCTGCAACGCGTCGCGTCGCTCCGCACGCTGGCCGACCCGGTCCAGGAAATCGCTGCATCGCCGGACGGTGCACCCCGACTCGCGGTGGCCGGGAAGGAAACGGTGATCCTGACGCTCCCTGGCGGATGGGGGAAGCCCGCCCGCACACTGCCGTTGGAGATCGGCGAGGAAGCCTGTCGCATCGCCTGGTCGCCGGACGGAACCGTGGTTGCCGTCGGCACTCGGAGCGGCCGTGTGCTGCTCTTCGACGCGTCCACCGGAGCGGCCGGCGGGTCGCTGGCCGCGCACGAACGGCGGATCGCGGGGCTCGCCTACTCCGCCGACGGCCGCGTGCTCGTATCCGCGGACGCCGGCGGCGTCAGGATCTCCGACGCCACCACGCTCGCGACGCTCGACGAACTTCGGCCAGGCTGGCAGGTGTCGGCGATCCATCTCCGGAACGACGCCCTCGTGATCGCCGGCGGCGACGACGGGAATCTTGCGGATGCCCGCCCGCGTCTCGCGGTCTTGGATCTGAGCCATCCATGACGCCCCGCACCGCGGCCGATCGCTCGGGTACGACTCGCGCCGGCATGACGCTCGTGGAACTGCTCGTCGTCATCGCGATCGTGGGACTCCTGTGCGCGTTGCTTCTGCCCGCCGTGCAGGCGGCCCGCGAGGCCGCACGACGCACGACCTGCGCTTCGAACCTCAGGCAACTCGCGGTCGCCTGCCTCACGCACGAGCAGGTGCAGGGGTTCCTGCCGACCGGTGGCTGGGGCGCGGCGTGGACCGGCGACCCCGACCGAGGCTTCTCGTCGCGGCAGCCGGGCGGCTGGGCTTTCAATCTCCTGCCCTTCATCGAACAGGGCGCTCTTCATGGCCTCGGCAGCGGGCAGGCCGATGCCGCGACGAAGGCCGACCTCGCCGTCTTCCGACTGCAAACACCGCTGCAACTGTTCACCTGCTCGACTCGGCGGGCCGCCGGCCTCTGGCCGCTCGATGCCGGCAAGAATTCCCGCCCGCTGAACGTCGTCGCCGCACCCGCGGATGCGACGCGGTTGCCCGCCGTCGTGGCCCGGGGCGACTACGCCGCCAACATGGGCAGCGGCACCTTTCCCACGAACCGCTACCGCAGCGGCGGATCGCCTTCGACGACCGCCGAGGCTGATGCCATGACGGAGTCCGACTGGCAGAACTCCTACGGCCCGCCTCCCGACGGGCTCGTGTTTCGGCGCAGCCGGGTGCGGCTCAAGGACGTGGTCGATGGCACGTCGGGCACGTACCTCATCGGGGAGAAGTACGTGAATCCCGACGGGCTGCGGAACGGCACGTCCGACGACGACGACCAGTGCCTGTTCTCGGGACACGACCGGGACGTGCTGCGCGTGGGGCTCGGGCCGCCGGTGCAGGACCGGCCGGGATTCAATCCCACGTCGATCTCGTTCGGCAGCAGCCATCCCGACGCCTGCGGCATGGCCCTCGCCGACGGTTCGGTGACACCGGTCGCCTACTCGATCGATCCGCTCGTGCACCAGGCCCGTGCGGCGCGGAACGACGGAGCACGGTAGCGGAACGCCGCCATCAGCAGGATCGCGGAGACCGCGAGCCCGGCGGCGGCGGGCTCGGGCACGGCGATCACGCCGCCGGTTGCACCCCCGAGCGACAGAATGTCGCCGGACGAAAGCGCTTCGTCGCGAAACTGCAGGTTCGCGACGAACGTCTCGCCGACTTCGTTGTTGTTGTCGTTGAACAGGAAAAACGCCGACGGGCCGCTCGAGTTGGCGAGGTTTTGGCTGGTGATCTGGCCGAGCGTGTAGATCGAGAATCGTCCGTCCGTCTTCAAGCCGGAGCCCGGTGGCGCGTCCGGGTCGGCGAGGTCGAGCTTGACGGAATCGCCATTCGCCATGCCATCGGCCAGGAGCGTGTCCCGCACGAGCGTGCTCGCCGGGAGACCGTCCACATATGCCCGGAATCGTGGCTGGTCGGTGGCGGCGTCGAGCGACGCGACCCACGCGACGCGATGCCACTGGTCGGAGGCGACGTCGCCGCCGTAGACCCCGCCGATGCCGAGCGGCCGGGAGGCACCCGGTGACCCGTCGCCGACGTCGATGAAGAGTTCGCCGTCGGTCCCGGCCGCGGTCTGGAAGAGCGAGATGTACCTGCCGGTGCTGCGTGCATGGACGTCGTCGTAGGCCGACTGCCTCACGAGCACGTCCATCACGATCGAATAGCGGTTGAGCGAGGTGGCCGTGGCATTGGTGATCCGGGGAAACTCCGCGATCAGACCGCCCATCGGACCGTAGCCGGCCGAATTCGGCACCCGCATGACCGTCCGCGGCACACCGCCCGGAGCGGCGATCCCGGCCGTCGCCGTCGAGACGAACTCGATCGCGGGAATGCCTGGCAAGCCGCCATAGGCACCGTAGTAGGGCTTCGTCCGCAGTTCGGAGAGCGCGATCGTGCCGGCTGCCGGCGCGAGGGATCCGCTGGAGAAATCCCAGTCACCGACCACGCCCGCCGCCGCGACAAACGGAACGAGCATTCCGGCGCCGAGCATGACGCAAACCATCAGTCGGACGAAATACTGCTGCATGACGGCCCCGGCATCGACGAAATCACCTGGAAGGAGGCTAAAGCCCCCTTTGGGGGCAGTCAACCTTTTGGTGGCTTCCGCGTTTCGGGGCGGTCGTGGTGGCCGGCGGGCGAACACCCCCCCTCAACCGTGGATTGTGAGCGTTGGATGACGAACCTGGCATGAACCGTTCGAAGCCATTTCGTCGCAGCCGGAACCGCGCGGGGTACAGTACATGCGCATTCCCCCACCCCGTCGTCCCATGCGCTGGCGTCTCCGAACCCGCTCACTCGAACTTCCGGATCCGGGCGGGCGGATGCGACGCCCGCTCCTGATGGGGATCGTCAACGTCACACCCGACAGTTTTTCAGATGGCGGGCGGCACGACTCGGTCGAGGCAGCCGTGGCCCACGGGATGCGGCTGGTGGCCGAGGGGGCCGACATCCTCGACGTGGGTGGCGAAAGCACGCGACCCTACGCGGAACCGGTGCCGCTCGACGAGGAGTTGCGGCGCGTGAGCGAGGTCGTGCGCCGGCTCGCTGCCGGGTCGGGCGTACCCGTCTCGATCGACACGTCGAAGGCGGCCGTGGCCGTCCGGGCGATCGAACTCGGTGCCGAGATCATCAACGACGTCACGGGGCTCGAGGGGGATCCCGAGATGCTCGCCGTGGCCCGCTCCAGCGGCGCGGGCGTCTGCGCGATGCACATGCGCGGCACGCCGCTTTCGATGCAGGTCGATCCTCGTTACGACGACGTCGTCGCCGAAATCCATGCCTACCTCTCGGCCCGACGCGACATGCTCGTGGCCGCCGGCATCCCGCGCGACACCATCTGCCTCGACCCGGGCATCGGCTTCGGCAAGACCCATGCCCACAACCGCACGCTGATGGCGGAAGCGGGGCGATTTATCGACCTCGGTACTCCGATCCTCGTCGGCCACTCGCGCAAAGGTTTCCTCGCCAAGGCGCTCGAACAGGACCTCGGCCGGCCGCCCACCCGCGACGAACTCGACGCCGCCACCGCCGCCGCCGCCTGCGACCTCGCCCGTCAGGGTATCCAGATCATCCGCGTCCACGCGGTGGGCGTCGTGCGCGCGGCGGTCGATGGATCGACGTAGGCGAGGGGCGGCGAACGGTGTGTTACGATACCGGGATGAACGCGCTCGCTTCCCACTGCCGCGACATCGCCACCCGCGCCCGACGGGCCGCGATCGACCTGGCGGCGGTCTCCACCGCCGCGAAGGCCGCCTGCCTGCGGGCCGCCGCCGAGCAAATCCGCTCCGACGTGGATGAGATCCTCGCGGCCAACGCCCTCGACCTCGCCGCGGCCCCCGGCTTCGGCCTCACCGCCGCCGCCATCGACCGGCTCACGCTCGACCCCAAGCGGATCGAGGGGATAGCCGCCGGCGTCGAGGCGGTGGCGAATCTGCCCGATCCCGTCGGCGAGGTGCTCGAAGAGGCCACGCGGCCAAACGGCCTCGTCGTGAGAAAGATCCGCGTCCCCCTGGGCGTGGTGTTCTTCATCTACGAGTCGCGGCCGAACGTCACGGCCGACGCCGCAGCCGTCGCCCTCGCCGCCGGCAACGCGATCATTCTCCGCGGCGGCAAGGAGGCGGCCCACTCGAGCTCCAGGATCGTGGAGAGCATGCGGGCGGCGATCGCCGCGAGCGGCCTGCCGATCGACTGCGTGCAGCTCGTGGACACGCCCGACCGCGACGCGGTGGGTCACTTCCTCGCGATGGACGACCTGATCGACATCGTGATCCCGCGCGGCGGCGAGGCGCTCATCCGCCGCGTCTGCTCCGAGGCCCGGATGCCCGTCCTCAAGCATTTCACGGGCAACTGCCACGTGTACGTGGACAAGGCGGCCGACCTCGCGATGGCCCGGGCGATCACGGTCAACGCCAAGTGCCAGCGGATGGGCGTGTGCAACGCCGCTGAGTCGCTGCTCGTGCACAAGGACGTGGCGCAGACCTTTCTGCCCGACGTCGCCCGGGCCCTCGGCGAGCACCAGGTCGAGATCGTGGGCGACGAGGCGACCCGCGCGCTCGTGCCCGCGGCCGGCCCCGCGACCGAGGCCGACTGGGCGACCGAATACCTCGGCCCCAAGATCTCGGTGGCCGTGGTCGATTCGCTCGACGCGGCGATCGACCACATCAACCGCCACGGCTCCCGGCACACCGACTCGATCGTCACGGCCGACCGGGCCGCGGCTGATCGATTTGCGTCGCGGGTGGACACGGCGGTGGTGATGGTGAACGCCAGCACGCGGTTCAACGACGGCGGCGAACTGGGCCTCGGCGCCGAGATCGGCATCTCCACCGACAAGCTCCACGCCCGCGGCCCCTGCGGCACGAAGGAACTCACGACCTACAAGTTCGTGGTGCTCGGGTCGGGCCAGGTGCGGTCGTGATGACGTGGGGCAGGCGTCCCGCTTGCCGGTCAACGCGCCCGATCCGGCTCGGGGTTGCCCCGTACCGTCTCGCCGGACGTTCGCCTTCGCCCTCCGGGCCTGGTCTCGTTTTGTCATTGAGGAGGCTTCGGGCTCCCCATATCCCGGTCGCCGGCGTACGCAGACAAGCGCAGGCATGGATGCCGAAGCGCAGTCGGAGTCGAGTGAGCGGAGGCCCGGAGGGCCGCAGCGAACGTCCGGCGACGGGACATGGGGAGCCCGAAGCCGGCACGGATAAGCTGGCCCTGATGACGCTCTTCATGCACTTTCTCTGTTTCGTTCCCCTTGGACTCTTCTTCATTCCGATGCCTGCAACCACCGCCGCCGAACCGCCTGCCGACCCGCATCTCTGGCTCGAGGACGTGACGGGGGAGAAGCAACTCGCGTGGGTGCGCGAGCGGAATGCCGAGAGCGTGCAGTCGCTCGCCGAGTCGGACGATTTCAAGCGGCTCGAATCGCGGTTGCTCGGGATCCTCGACTCGAAGGACCGGATCCCGATGGTGTCGAAGATCGGGAATCGGCTCTACAACTTCTGGCGCGACGCCAGGAATCCGAAGGGCGTCTGGCGGCGGACGACGCTCGAGGAATACCGGAAGGCCGAGCCGGCGTGGGAGACCGTCCTCGACCTCGACGCCCTCGCCGCGGCCGAACACGAAAACTGGGTCTGGCACGGGGCGACGGTGCTCGAGCCCGAAGACCGCCTCTGCCTCGTGTCGCTCTCCCGGGGCGGCGCCGACGCCGACGTCGTCCGCGAGTTCGACCTCGAGACCAGACAGTTCGTGACCGGCGGCTTCACCCTGCCCGAGGCCAAAAGCCGCGTGGCGTGGCGCGACCGTGACAGCCTGTTCGTAGCCACCGACTTCGGCCCCGGCTCGCTCACCACGTCGGGCTACCCGCGGACGGTGCGCGAGTGGCGGCGGGGCGAGCCGCTCGCCGACGCGCCGGTCGTGTTCGAGGGACAGGCCGACGACATGAGCGTGGGGGCGTATCGCGACCTCACCCCCGGGTTCGAGCGCGACTTCGTGACCCGGCAGATCACGTTCTGGACGAACGAGCTGTTCGTGCGCCGTGCCGGAAAACTCGAGAAGGTCGAGAAGCCCGACGACGCCAACGCCGCCGTGCACCGCGAGTGGCTGCTCGTCGAACTGCGGAGCGACTGGGAGGTCGGCGGAAAGACGTACACGGCCGGCAGCCTCCTTGCCACCGACTTCGATGGACGCCTCGCGGGGCGCCGTGAACTGCACGTGCTGTTCGCACCCACGGAGCGAACGTCGCTCGTGGCCTGGGCCGGCACCCGGCATCACGTGCTGATCACCACGCTCGACAACGTCCGCAGCCGCGTGGAAGCCGCCACGTTCGTCGATCGCGCATGGCACCTCGAGCCGCTGGCCGGAGTGCCGGAATTCGGCACCGCCGCCGTGACGCCGGTGGACGAGATCGATTCGGACGACTGCTGGCTCGTGACGTCGAGCCCGCTCGAGCCATCCACGCTCTCCGTCCGCTCCGCATCGACGCCGGTGACGCCCCCGGAGCGACTCAAGCAGACGCCCGCCTTCTTCGAGGCGAAGGGGCTGGACGTCGAACAGCACGAGGCCGTGTCGGCCGACGGCACGCGGATTCCGTATTTCCAGATCGGGAAGGCCGACGTCCCGCTCGACGGCTCGACGCCGACGCTCCTCTATGGCTACGGCGGCTTCGAGATCCCGCTCGTGCCGGGCTACAACGCCGTCGCCGGAGCGTCCTGGCTCGAGAAGGGGCACGTGTACGTGATCGCCAACATCCGCGGCGGCGGCGAGTTCGGACCGCAGTGGCACCAGGCGGCGCTCAAGTCGAAGCGGCCCCGTGCCTACGAAGACTTCATCGCCGTGGCCGAGGACCTCGTGCGCCGGAAGGTAACGTCGCCGCGGCATCTCGGCATCATGGGGGGCAGCAACGGCGGCCTGCTCGTGGGCAACATGTACACCCTGCGGCCGGATCTCTTCGGGGCGGTCGTCTGCCAGGTGCCGCTCCTCGACATGCGGCGGTTCAACAAGCTCCTCGCCGGCGCGAGCTGGATGGGCGAATACGGAGATCCCGACCGGCCCGAAGAGTGGGCTTTCATCCGCGGCTTCTCCCCCTACCACAACGTGGACCGGTCCAAGGACCATCCCCCGATCCTGATCACCACGAGCACCCGCGACGACCGCGTCCATCCCGGCCACGCCAGGAAGATGACGGCCCTGCTCAGGAACGTGGGAAAGGAAGTGCTCTACTACGAGAACATCGAAGGCGGCCACGGCGGCGCCGCGGACAACCGGCAGCGCGCGTTCATGGACGCGCTGGGGTGGACGTTCCTCGACCGCCGGTTGAAGTGACGACGGGCGCCCCGATATCGAGGACGCGGATGTCTCCGAGAAACGCCGCCGCGCCCGGCATGTCGAAACCCATCTTCCGGGCCACGAACGTGCCCGTGAGGCTCGCCCGGATGCACGCCCCGGCAGCCTGCCCCGTGTCGCAGTCGACACCCGACGGCAGATCCACCGCGAACACGCCCACGTGATCCCGCGTGGCCACCGCGTTCACGGCCTCGATCGCGGTCGCGATGGCCCCGCGGGGTGCGCCCATCGCTCCGGTGCCGAGCAGCGCGTCGACGATCCAGTCTGCTCCTGCCAACGACCGCTCCCACTCCTCGCGCGGTGCGTCAGCCAACCGCACGGCCGGGATCCCCATCTTCTCGACGACCCGCCGGTTGATCGCCGCGTCGCCGCGATGCTCCGCCGGATCGCAGGCGAGCAGCAACCGCACGTCGTGCCCGAGGTTCACGAGATGCCGGGCGATCACGAATCCATCGCCGGCATTGTTCCCCTTGCCGCACACGATCGCCACGCGGGCCGCCGGCGCCCGCTCATGCAGGAGCCACGCTGCATTCCGGCCGGCATTCTCCATGAGCACGATTCCGGGCAGTCCAAACTCCTCGATCGCCCGCCGATCGACCTCCCGCACCTCGGCTCGCGTCAGTGTGTTCATCGCGCACCTGTTGCTTCACCGGAGGAATGCCCCCCGTCGGGCCGCATGGGGCCGGCCCGACGCATCCGGCACCGATCGCTGCAGTAGCGGACCTGCTCCCAGCACCGCTCCCATTTTTTTCGCCAGGCAAACGGCCGGCCGCAGCCCGCGCAGATCTTCTGCGGGAGCGTGGCCTGGTCGCGATTCACGCGGTCTTGGCGGCGGCCCATGCGCGTGGCTCCGGCAGGCCCCCGACCCGGCCCCGCCGGCCCGGCCCACCCGGCCCCTGCGGCAGGGCGATCACCCGGATCGCCTCCACGAGCATCACGAGCGCGAGCCCGAGCAGCACGAGCCCGGCCCATGGCACCGGATCCGCGGGCAGCGTGAGGCCGCCCCCGCCCCTGAACCTCGGCAGCGTCATGCCCGCGAGCGCCCAGGTGCTCATCGCATACATGAACAGCGTCGGCAGCCCGGTCACGAGCCACACCCACGCCGCCCGCCGGGTGCGCCAGAGCCACACCGTCATGCCGAGCAGCGTGAGCGCCGCGAGCAGCTGGTTGCTCGCGCCGAACAGGCTCCAGAACGTCTTCCAGACCGGCACGGCGTTGCCGTTGCCGTCGAGTTGGGGCCTGAGCAGAAACAGCATCGGCACTCCGGCCGTGACCCCCGTGCCCAGCCAGCCGCCGACCCGGCCGGAGAGGCCCGTCAACTCCTGCACGATGTACCGGCCGAGCCGGGTGCAGACGTCGAGCGTGTCGTACACGAACGTCGTGAACGCCATCAGCGCGAACGAGACGCCGATCGCCGCAGGCACGCCCAGCATCTCGAGAAACCGCCCCATGCCGAGCGCGTAGACGAAGTTCGGCGGCTGGTTGGCCAGCGGGCTGTCCGCGGCGAGCACCATCACGCAGCACAGGCTCACGATCGCCACCATCGCCTCGAGCAGCATCGTGCCGTAGCCGATCGCCCTGGCGTCGGTCTCGCGGCGGAGCTGCTTGCTGGTGGTGCCCGAGGCGATCAGGGAATGGAACCCCGAGCAGGCCCCGCAGGCGATCGTGATGAACAGCATCGGGATCAGGTCGCCCGCCTTCGCGGTCTGCCAGCTCGTGAACGCCGGATACCGCACCGCGGCATCGCCCGCCACGAGCCTGTCGCTGGCCACGAGCCCGATCGCCGCCCCGGCGAGCGCCACGTAGAGGAAGCAGCCGCCGAGGTGGCCGCGGGGCTGGAGGAGCATCCACATCGGCACCATCGCCGCGCCGAGGCAGTAGACCAGAAGCAGGATGCCCCACACCTGCTGGGCGCGGGCGTTCGACGTGCCGAGCGCGGCCGCGAGATCGAACGGGATGAACTGCCCCACCCAGATCGCGAGACCGACGAGCGGCACGAAGATGGCCGTGGCCAGCCACAGCGGCATCTTCGCGAACCGCATGCAGGCCCCCATCACCATGGGGATCACGAGATACAGCAGGCTCGACGTGGCGATCCCGCCGCCCGACACGCTGTCGCCGTTCTCGAGGGTCTGCCGGCCGACGAAGCTCGAGGCGGTGATGTCGGTGAATGCGACGATGATGTAGACCAGCGCGATCCACACGAACGCCAGGAACAGCACGTAGGCCCTCCGGCTCATGTGGTCGCGGACGACCTCGGCGATCGACCGGGCCTTGTGGCGCACCGATGCCACGAGCGCCGCGAAATCGTGGACGCCGCCGATGAAGATGCTGCCGACGAGGATCCACAGGAGCGCGGGCAGCCAGCCGAACGCGACGCCCGCGAGGATCGGCCCCACGATCGGGCCGGCGGCGGCGATCGCCGAGAAGTGCTGCCCCAGGAGCAACTGCGGAGCGACGGGCTCGTAATCCACGTCGTCGCGGAGCGTGACGGCGGGCGTGGCGTCGGCGTCGTCGAGCTGGAACAACCTGGCCAGGATGCCGCCGTACACGCGATACGCGACGGCCAGCAGGAGGGCACTCGGCACGAGGATCGCAAGCAGGCTCATCGGAGCTCCCTGATCACCGCCACGGAACTTCCGCCGGGCGCGGCCGCCGGGCCTTCCGGCCCGCCGCGAATTCCACCATCATGGTCGATGCGTTCGATCCATACCACCGCGAGCCCGAGGAGTGGGACCCATGGCGTCAGCGACCGTCGAAAACCTGATCATCATCGGCAGCGGCCCGGCCGGCTGGTCGGCCGCCACCTATGCCGCCCGGGCCCAGCTCCAGCCGCTCGTCTACGAGGGGGCGATCAGCGAGAAGAACCGGATGGCCGGCACGCTCCCGCTCGGCCAGCTCGCGCTCACGAGCGAGGTGGAGAACTACGCTGGCTTCCCCCACGGCGATCTGGGCGCGTTCCTCGACTCCGCGCTGCCCGCCGAGCGGCGGCAGATGATGGCGCCGCACGCCGGCGAGGGCGTCACCGGCCCCGAGCTGATGGAACTCATGCGGCAGCAGGCGGTGAACTTCGGGACGCGGATCGTCACCGACGACATCGTGAAGGTCGATTTCTCGAAGCGGCCGTTCCAGCTTCAGCCCGCCGATGGACCGGCCGTCTTCGCCCGCTGTGTGATCGTGGCCACCGGCGCGAGCGCCAACTGGCTCGGCCTGCCGAGCGAGGAGCGGTTCAAGAACCGGGGCGTGAGCGCCTGTGCCGTGTGCGACGGGGCGCTGCCGCGGTTTCGCAACCGGGAACTCGTGGTGGTCGGCGGAGGCGACTCCGCCGTCGAGGAGGCGACCTACCTCACGAAGTTCGCGAGCACCGTGCATCTGGTCCACCGCCGCGACGAGCTGCGGGCCTCGAAGATCATGGCCCGGCGGGCCCACGACGACCCGAAGATCCGGATCCACTTCAACACGGCCCTGGCCGAGGTGCTCGGCGACGACGCCAAGGGCGTGACCGGCGTGCGCCTGGAAAGCACGATGGAACAGGGGAAGGCGACGACCCTCGACGTGGCGGGCGTGTTCCTCGCGATCGGCCACACGCCGAACACGGCCTTCCTCGACGGCCAGCTCGAACTCACGCCCAAGAAATACATCGTGTGGAAGAAGCACTTCCGCACGGACACGAGCGTGGAGGGCGTGTTCGCGGCGGGCGACGTGGCCGACGATCACTACCGCCAGGCGATCTCGGCCGCGGGCACCGGCTGCATGTCGGCCCTCGACGCCGAGCGCTGGCTGGCGGCCGCGGGGCACGCCTGAGCCGGCGACGCCCGATCACGAACTTTTCCCGCTCGCGGAAACTGTCCCCCCGGCCACGACGCGGGTCGCAGTCGGCGCTGGCCTTTTCATGGCACGGGCGCGGATCCTGAGGCCATGTCCGTCACCGTGCCCCCGATCGACGCCGCCCTCGACCTTCACCGGCAGGGCCGGCTGCCGGACGCGGAACGCCTCTACCGCGACATCCTCTCCGTCGAGCCGTCGCACCGCGACGCGCTGCACCTGCTCGGCGTCGCCGCATATCAGGGCGGCCGCCACGCCGAGGCGCTCGACCTGATCCGGCGGGCGATCGCGCTCGACGGCAGCCACGCCACCTTCCACAACAGCCTGGGGGCGGTCCACCAGGCGCTCGGCGACCTGCCGTCCGCGGTGGCCGCCTACCGCACGAGCCTGATGCTCGACATGGACCATGCCGACGCCCACGGCAACCTCGCCCTCGCCCTCCGTCAGATGGGCCACCTCGCCGAGGCGGTCGCGACGCTGCGGCGGGCCGTGATGCTCGCACCCCGCAATCCCGTCCTGCTCAACAGCCTCGGCGTCTCGCTCAGAGCGATCGGCAGCGTGGCCGAATCGGTCGAATGCTACCGTCGCGCCCTCGCGGCCCGCGAGGACTTTTGGGAGGCGCACAGCAACCTCGGCAATCTGCTCAAGGACCAATGCCTGTTCGACGCTGCGCTCGTGCATTACCAGCGGGCCATCGAACTGGCCCCCGACAAGCCGATCGTGCGGAGCAATCTGCTGTGTGCGCTGCAGTACCGTGCCGGAACCGGGCCGGGCGATCTGGCCGCGGCGCATGCCGAGTTCGAGCGTGCGTTCGGCGAGCCCCTCCGGACCTCGTGGCGGCCCCATGACAACGATCCCGACCCGGAGCGGCCGCTTCGCGTCGGCTTCCTCTCCCCCGACCTGCACCGGCACCCCGTCGGCTATTTTCTCGTCGGCGTGCTCGAACATCTCGATCCCGCCGAGGCCGAGGCGTTCTGCTACAGCACGTCCACCTCCCCCGACGATCTCACCGCCCGCCTGCGGGCGCGATCGACCTGGCACGACGTCCATTCTCTCTCCGACGATGCGATCGCGGAGCGGATCCGCTCCGACGCGATCGACATCCTCGTCGATCTCGCCGGCCACACGGGCAACAACCGGATCCTCGTGCTGGCCCGCAAGCCGGCGCCGGTCCAGATCACCTGGGCGGGCTACGTGGGCACGACGGGGCTCGCTGCGATCGACTACCTCCTCGCAGACCGGCACGAGATTCCCCCCGGAGCCGAAGCACACTACCGGGAGCGGGTGTTGCGGATGCCAGATGCGTACGTCTGCTACGACGCCCCGGCGGCGCCGCCTGTCGGCCCGCTGCCGGCGCTCGAGGGTGGGCGGGTCACGTTCGGGAGCTTTTCCAATCCGGGGAAGCTCGGCCCGCAGGTGGCGGTCCCCTGGGCGAAGATCCTGCACCGTGTGCCCGGCTCGCGGCTGCTGCTCAAGTACAAGGGCCTCGATGACCCGGTGCATGCGGGGCGGATCACGGCGATGTTCGCGGAGCAGGGGATCGATCGGGATCGGCTCATCCTCGAGGGCGATGCGCCACAGTCGGAACTCCTCGGCCACTACGACCGCGTGGACGTCGCGCTCGACCCGTTTCCCTACGGCGGCGGGGTGACGACGCTCGAGGCCCTGTGGATGGGCGTGCCGGTGGTCACCTGCCCGGGTGACACGTTCGCCGGCCGCCACGCCCTCACGCACCTCTCGGCCGTGGGCCTGACGGAGACGATCGCCCGCGATCTCGACCACTACGTGGACGTGGCGGCGACCCTGGCCGGGGATCTGCCCGCGCTCGCGGGCCTGCGCAGCGGCCTCCGCGACCGGATGGCCGCGTCTCCGGTCTGCGATGCCCGGCGGTTCACGAGGCACCTTCACGGCGTGCTTCGCGGCGTTTGGCGACAGTGGGCGACCGGCCTTGTGCCAGGTGTCGCCCCGGCGTCAACCGCCTGAAAAACCTGACTTTCAGGCGTCTCATCGCTGAACTGCGGATTTTCGCCGGACTGGCCATGGGCCTCCGGCGAAGATGGACTGTCAGGAAAAAATCTTGACAAAGAAGGCGGGCTGCCCTGGCCGTCAAGGATGACCAGCCGATCGCAGGCAGAGGCGATCGGCGATACGCAAGGATTGGCAGATGTCGCAAGGATTGCGCGGCGGGAGACGGGTTCACGGAGCAGGGTCGCGTCGGGTCGCAGGAACGCGGCTTGGCTGGCCGGAACGGCTCGAAAGCCGGGTCGCCCTCTCCGTGAGCCCACCCCTGGCGCCGTCGCCGCCATCGCTCAGCGACCAGCTCGGCGACGTGCTCCGTCCAGCCGCGATCTCGAGCGATCCCGGCACGACCTCGCAGTGGGCGCTCGACGCGATCTCCGCGACGCGGGCGTGGGACGTCACCACGGGATCGCGGAACGTCGTCGTGGCGGTGGTCGATTCCGGCATCGACCTCAACCACCCCGACCTCAAGGCGAATCTGTGGACGAATCCCGGCGAGATCCCCGGCAACGGGATCGACGACGACCACAACGGCTTCGTGGACGACGTCCACGGCTGGAACTTCGTCGCCAACGACGGCAACGTGCAGGACGGCTACGGGCACGGCACGCACGTGGCGGGCATCATCGGTGCCGTCGGCAACAACGGCGTCGGCGTGACCGGGATCAACTGGAACGTGTCGATCATGCCGCTCAAGTTCCAGGACGACCATGGCGTGGGCTACACCGGCGATGCCATCAAGGCCGTGCAGTACGCCACCATGATGCGGCGCGACTACGGAGTCAACGTGGTCGTGATCAATGCCAGCTGGGGTGGCGGCACCGGCTATTCGTCGCTCCTGGAGACGGCGATCCGCGACGCGGGCTCGGCCGGCATCACGTTCGTGGCCGCGGCCGGCAACAGCGGCACGAACAACGACGTCTCGACACGGTATCCCAGCGGCTACGACCTGCCCAACGTGATCGCCGTGGGCGCCTGCGACTCGACGGGATCGCTCGCCGGGTTCTCCGATTACGGCGCGACCTCGGTCGATCTCGCCGCCCCGGGAACGAGCATCTATTCGACGCTCCCCGGCGGCCAATACGGCTGGCTGGCAGGCACGTCGCAGGCGGCGCCGCAGGTGTCGGGAACCGTCGCGCTCCTGGCAGCGGCCAAGCCCGGGATCTCGGTCGCCGAGGTGCGCACGGCGATCCTCGGATCGGTCGATCACCTGCCGGCGCTCGTGGGCAAGGTGGCCACGGGGGGCCGGCTCAACGCCTTCGCGGCACTGGCGAGCCTCGGCGTGCCGACAACCCCGCCGGTGGCGCCCGCCCCCGTCACTCCGCCGCCGGTCACTCCCGTCCCTGTCACCCCGCCGGTCGCGCCCGTTCCCGCCGCGCCGTTCGGCCGGCTGGAGACGGCAACCCGGTTTCAGGTTTCCGGATGGGCCTACAGCCCGCAGTCCGGCGCGACGCCGATCTCGGTGCGCTTGACGATCGATGGTCACGTCATCGGCACGTATCTCGCGAACGTCCGCCGTCCCGCGCTGCACCACGCGCTGGGCAGTGTCGCCCACGGCTTCATCATCCCCGTCAACCGCCGGATGTTTCACCGGGGCTGGAACGACGTGCGGGTGGAGGCGATCGATCCCCGAGGCGGAGCCGCAGCGCTGATCGGAGTAAGGTCCGTGCGGATCTAGATCATTCAAGGTCACTCACGGCCGTTCGAGCCACAGGCACTCTCCCATCGCGGCTGTCCCGTCCTGTGGCCGGCGTTTACACCGACGAAAGACGGGCTTCACGGCGTCACTTGCCCGCATGGCGAGCAGCGCATAGAGATTGGCCGACGAGTGATCCGCGCGAGATGTGAAGCGTCGCCCGCGGGTCGAGACAATCGAATGGTCGGATAACGAGTTGAGGGAACAGCCTGGCATTTCGCCGGGCGGTTCTGCCACGCGTGAGCCGGCACGAGCGAGCACTTTCGGGTGCCCATTCGTGCCGGCTTTTTTGTTTTCAGGGCCCGATTCAGCCACGCCCACGAGCACGGGAGATCGCCATGCCCCTCTTCGACGCGCTCTTTCCGCCGCAGACGCGGCTGCCGAAATCGTCGACTCGCGGATCGCAGTCCCGAGCCCGGATGCGTCGGGCTCGGCGGGCCGAGTTGTGGGCGAGCGAGCGACTCGAGGAGCGGCTCGCCCTCGCCACGGTCACGTTCAACCCGCGTTTCACGATCAACGCCCCGGGCGACATCGCCTTCGCCTCGAACACACTCATGACCGCGGTCGTGGGACAGGGTGGACAGGGTCAGCCGGGCACCGCCACGCAGGTGGCCGACGCACAAAACGGCACGGGGAGCAATTCGGACCTGTGGAACGACGACTGGTGGAAGATGCAGTACATCAACGTCGATCCAAGCGGCGGTGCGAATTTCGATTCCAGCTCCGCCGACCTCGTGCTCCCGGGCGGAGCGAACGTGCTCTTCGCCGGACTGTACTACGGCTCGCGCACGAACACGGACGTCAGCGATGCCGTGCTGAAGACGGTGAAATTCAAGGGGCCCGGCGACGCCTCCTACACCGCGCTCAGCGGTGCCGCGGGCCCGAACCAGGTATCCCTCCTCGGCAAGTTCGTGGGCGGGGTGAGCAATCTCCCGGAGAACGTGCAGACGTATGGCGCATTCGCCGACGTGACGGACCTCGTGCAGGCGCGCGGTCAGGGCACCTACACGATCGCCAACGTGAAAGGGGATCCGGGGATCATCAATCATTTCGCCGGCTGGTCGCTCGTCGTCGCCTACGAGGCCCCGGGCGCGAACCTGCGAAACCTGACCGTCTTCGACGGGTTTGCCGACGTGAACCAGAACAACGCGAACGTCGAGGTCGACGTCTCGGGCTTCACGGCGCCGCCGTCGGGCCCCGTGAAGGCGAACCTCGGTTTCGTCTCCTACGAGGGCGATCTCGGCATCTTCAACGACACCGCGTCGTTCAGCGGAGGCCTCGGTACGACGATCCTCTCCAACGCCACCAATCCGGCGAGCAACTTCTTCAACAGTTCGATCTCCACGAACGGCATCACCGTCACCGCCAAGAACCCCAACTACAAAAATCAGCTCGGATTCGATGCCGATATCCTCAACATCGACGGGCTGATCGCCAACAGCGCCACCTCCGCACAACTCACGCTCACGAGCACCCAGGACCAGTACTATCCCGGTGTGGTGACGAGCGCGATCGATCTCTACGCGCCGAAAGTGACGGTCGCCAAGTCGGTGCAGGATCTCAACGGCGGGATCGTCGAGCCCGGCGACACGCTCCGGTACACGATCTCGGTCGCAAACGATGCGAACGCCTACGATACGGCGGCGAACGTCCTGCTGAACGACGCCATCCCGGCCTTCACGACGTACAAGCCCAACAGCCTCGTCATCACCGCTGGCGCGAATTCTTCGCCGGCGGCCAAGACCGACGCGATCGATGCCGACCAGGCGGAGGCGTTGCCGGCGGGCGGTACGCCGCCGACCACCTCGGTGCGGTTTCAGCTCGGCTCCGGTGCGGGCGGGGGAGCGCCGCCCTCGGGAGGCGAGCTTGCCAAAGGCGAGTCCACGACGGTCACATTCGACGTCATCGTGAGCGCCGGCTTTCCGAGTGCCGGGCTGATCAGCAACACGGCGGTGGTGAACTACACGTCGAAGTTCACCGGCACGCCGTTCAGTACGACTGACACGGCGGCGATCCGCTGCCCGCCCGTCGCCGACCTGAAGATCGACAAGACCGACAGTCCGGCCACGTCGTATGTGCCCGGACAATTGACGACCTACACCATCACGGTGAGCAACCTCGGGCCGGCTGCGGTTCCGGCCTCGACCATCAGCGACCCGCTGCCGGCAGGCACGTCGTTCGATCCGTTGCAGAATCCGGGCTGGACGCTCACCGCGGGCGTGCTCAGTCGCGCCAGTGCGCCGCTCGCGCCGGGGGCCTCGGTCAATTACACGCTGAAGTTGCTGCCCGCCCCTGATCGCACCGGCACCCTCGTGAACGTCGCTACGATCGCGGTTCCGTCGGGCTACTACGATCCGGTTCCCGCCAACAACACATCGACCGACACGAGTCCCGCCTCGCCCGTCGCCAACCTCACCGTCACAAAATCCGACGACTCCGACACCTACACCCCGGGCGTCGACGTCACCTACACGATCGTCGTCACCAACACCGGGCCCAGCACCGTCACCGGGG